>Ga0302293_10000460_pt1 | contig 21800 bp, 16 predicted proteins | sample III_Fen_N2_2_FD_198758 | JGI IMG/M metagenome (GOLD analysis project Ga0302293, IMG submission 198758) | Peat permafrost microbial communities from Stordalen Mire near Abisko, Sweden - III_Fen_N2_2 | ecosystem: Environmental > Terrestrial > Soil > Wetlands > Permafrost | place: Sweden: Abisko...
TTCGCGGTAGTCCCGTCCGCCGGAGCCGTGTGCAAGGGTGATTTGGTCTGTCATGCGAAACCTCTTATCATTAGAAGTAATTGGTAAGATTGATTGAAATCTGAAATAGAGAGCGTTAAATTCCAACGAAGTAATTGGTAAAATTGATTGAAATCTGAAATAGAGAGCGTTAAATTCCAACACCCTCATACTGATAATAAGCTGCGCAAGCGCCTTCCGAGGAGACCATGCATGCGCCGAGCGGATGCTCCGGCACGCAGGTCTTGCCAAAGAGCGCGCATTTGTTTGGCTCAATGCTGCCGCGCAGCACATCTCCGCAGCGGCAGGCGGTATGTGTCGTGATCGAATCGGGTACGGGGGAAAGTCGCAAGAGCGCGTCGTAAAACGCATGCTCGGGTTTTAGCTTTAGCCCGCTCTGCGGTATTTCACCCAGCCCGCGCCAAACCGCGTCGCAAGGGGTAAACCAAGCCTCTACCAATGTACGCGCGGTTTCGTTCGCGGTGGATTTTACAACCTGGGGATACGCATTGACCAGCGAAGGTTTCCCGCTTTTGAGCATAGACACGAGCGCGAGAATGCCAATCAGCAGTTCTTCAGGCTCGAAGCCAGAGATGGCGGCGGGCAAATGCAACTCCTCCGGTACAAATCGAAACGCTTGTGCCCCGGTTATCGAGGCGACATGCCCGGGGCAGAGCAGCGCGTCTATATGAGAAGCATTGCTCAGCAGTGCGCGCAGGGCGTTTGGCATGGTCTTGTGCGCCGAAAAAACAGAGAGATTTTGCACGCCGTCCCGCTTTGCCGCCTCCAACAGTGCGGCGGAATGCGGTGTCGTTGTCTCAAAACCCACGCCGTACCACACGACCTCACGCGAGGGATACTCTTTTGCAAAAGTGAGCGCGTCCAGCGGGGAGAGCGCAATGCGCACATCCGCACCGCGCGACCCAAGAAGCAGCAGACTCGCGTTTCCGCAGGGCACGCGCATCATATCGCCAAAGCAAAACAGCGTGACGTTCGGTTGCTTCGCCAGCGCGAGCGCGAGGGCGATATCCTCCTCCGCCGTGACGCAAACGGGGCAGCCGGGGCCGGAGACGAGGCGAATATTCGGCGGCAAAAGTTGGCGAATGCCATAGCGGCGGATGGCGTGCGTATGCGTGCCGCAGACCTCCATGATGGTCACAGGCGGCAAATTTTGCGCGGCGCGCGCGATTTTTTCGGTTAAGCGTTCGACGTTGCTCACAAGAGCTCCACTTCTCTCATCAATGCTTCCAGCTCAGCGCCCTCGTCGGGATCCATTTTCTGGATGACAAACCCCGCATGGACGAGTACACAATCGCCGACCGCAATATCCGGCATGAGCCGAACGGACGCGTGCCGCGTCGTGCCGCCGTAGTCGATGGTGGCGGTTTCTTCTTCAATTTTTGATATGGTTCCGGGGATAGCGAGGCACATAATGCTCGATCCTTTCTTATCTATAACTCATTTACAATTCATACCTAAAAAACATTTCTTATCTGTTACTCATTCGTAAAACAAATCTAAAGAATAATATTTCTAAACTTGATTGCAATAAAAAATTCATTCGATTACTTGCGCAGCTGCAACAGCCGCTTGCCCATAACTGATACCGCCGTCATTACAGGGCACCATTCGGTTGATGAGCACGGTGAATCCGCGCGCGCGCAACGCGGCATCTCCAAGCGCGAGCAACAGTTCGTTTTGAAAACACCCGCCGGAGAGCGCGACGATATTGCAACCGCTTTCGCGTTTGTGTATTTCCGCAGCCTCGGCAAGCAACTCCGCCAGCGCGCGGTGAAAGCGCATGGAGATGCGCCCTATGGACACGCCATTTGAAAGATCCAGTATAACCGCTTGAATCACGGGACGCCAGTCGTAAATCCAACAGCCTGACTCGCAGGAAATCGCGAAATGATAACTCGCAGTCTCGGTTTCGTCGGCGCATTGCTCCAACTCGATTGCGGCTTGTCCCTCAAACGAAACCGTGTCACGAATGCCGCAGAGGGCGGCAACCGCGTCAAAGAGTCTGCCCATGCTGGTGGTTTGCGGCGCGTTGAGCCCTGCATCCGCCGCCTGCAACAGCAGCTTGGCTTCACTTGTGTGCGCCGGAAAGAGGCGAAGCGCTTCTTCGCGCCCAAGAGCACGTTCGCTTATGCTCAGCGCGACGCGCCAGGGTTCGCGCACCGCCGCCTCTCCGCCAAGGAGTTGAAACGGCAGGATGTGCCCCACGCGACTGCTTTTTTCGATTGTTCCAAGCAGTGCTTCTCCGCCCCAAATCGTACCGTCGTCACCGTAGCCCGTTCCATCCCAAATGAAACCCAGTGAGGGAGAATCAATGTTATGTTCGGCGAGTACAGAGGCGAAGTGTGCATGGTGGTGCTGCACCGCTAAGAGCGGCAGCCCAGTCTCGTGCGCAATGCGCGTAGACGCATAGTCGGGATGCAGATCGCAAACGATTTTCTCCGGCTCAACGTCAAATAGATGTTGCAGGGATGCAATCTCGCTTCGATAATCGATCTCCGTTTCGGGATCATCCAGATCGCCGATGTGAGAGCTGATAAACGCCTGTCCGTCTTTCACCAGACAAAACGTGTTTTTCTGCTGTGCGCCCATCGCGAGAATTTTCTGCGCGCTTGTCGCTAGCGGCAACGGCTCCGGCGCCCAGCCGCGTGCGCGGCGAAAAGGGCGCGGCACACCCACGCTGACCACAAAAACGCTGTCGTCTACGCGCCGCACGATGGGGCGGTTGTGCGTGAGCACCGCATCCGCAAGTTGCGCAAACGCAGTAAGGATGTCTTCATCGCGGTAGAGCATCGGACGGTCGGAAACATTTCCGCTTGTGAGCACCAGCGCGGGATTTTGCTCCAGTAGCAAGCAGTGCAGCGGCGTATAAGGTAGCATAACGCCGAGTCTGCGGTTGCCCGGCGCAACGGATGGCGCTAGGCGGTTTTCCGCCCGTGTTTGCAGCAGTACGATGGGCTTTTGCTCTCTGGTGAGCAGCGCCGCTTCTTCGCTGGAGAGATCGCAATATCGCTGTACTTCCTCTAAATCGCGCAGCATAACGGCAAATGGCTTTTCATAACGCTGTTTGCGCGCACGCAAAAGCTGAACGGCGGATTCGTTCGTCGCATCGCACGCGAGGTGAAACCCGCCAATTCCTTTGACAGCGACGATTTTACCCGCGCGTATCGTCTCGGAAAACAGCGCGATCTCGTCGCCATCTTGCACTTGCCCGTCGATCAGAAACGATAGCCTTGGCCCGCAAACAGGGCAGGCGTTGGGTTGCGCGTGAAAACGGCGGTCTAGCGGGTTTTCATATTCGCTCTGACAGGCCGGGCATTGCGTAAAGGTGCGCATACTCGTGTTTGCGCGGTCATACGGCACATCCTCGATGATGGAGAAGCGTGGGCCGCAATTGGTACAGTTGATGAAGGGGTAGCGATAGCGGCGGTCGTCAGGGGAGAACAACTCCTGCTTGCAGTCGTCGCAAATGCCGATATCGGGGGAGATCAGCGCGTCCCGTTCGCCGCCGCTGCTCGCAAGAATCGTAAACCCGCGTGTGCCGAGAGGCGGGATTTCGGTTCTCTCGATGCTCTGCACGCGAGAGAGCGGCGGCGCGTTTTTTTCCAGCGCGGCAAAAAACGCCTCGCAGTCGGCAAGCTCGCCTTCGATTTCAATCGTGACGCCCGATCCTGTATTTTGTACAAACCCGGCGAGAGAGTGGCGCAGCGCCTCCCGATAGACAAACGGACGGAAGCCGACGCCTTGTACAATCCCGCGGATCTGCAGCGACAAACGCACCATGCTGCTCCCCGGTTCCTTTATTTTGCGATCATTATAACACGAATGTGTGGATATCTTCGTAATAAAAAGAACGCCCGCTGTTTGCGAACGCTCTGCCGTTATTCCGGTAATGATTGAAAATTGGTTATAGTGACTCGCGGATGATGATCTCCGCGTCCAGCATGATCTGCCGCGGAGCAAAGTTTTCGCTGTGCATTTGCTCAATGAGCATTTCGCACGCAAGAAAACCCAGCTGGTACTGCGGCTGCTTGACCGTCGTGAGCGTGGGTTCACTCATGACGGAGATATTCGTGTTGTCGAAGCCGATGATGCCGAGATCCTTGGGGATTGCAATACCGAGGCGCTTTGCCGCCTTGATGGCAGCCACCGCGAACACATCCGACGCAGCAAAGATCGCGTCCGGACGCTCCGGCATGCTGAGTAGCTGGGTCGCGATGGAAACCGCCGCGTCATAGCTAAACTCCGGCACCTGTACCATCAGGTTCTGCGCCGGGGTAATGCCCGCGGCTTCTAACGCTTCGATAAAACCCTGCTGACGTTTTCTTGCGTATTTATACTTCATAGGACCGTTGATCAGCGCCACGCGCCGCTTGCCCTGACTGAGAATATACTCAACAACCGCGCGGCTCGCCGCTACGTCGTCGATGGAGACAAAAGAGGTCGGGCTGTCTTCATTATATTCGGCGCATTGAATCAGCGGGGTATGCAGTTCTATCTGAGAGATCGTGCTCGCAGAAGGGATGGGGTCGAGCGTTATCACGCCGTCCGCGTGCGTTTTTTCGATCATTTCCTCGATGAAGGTGAGCGTGAGCGGGTGCGCGCCAGTGCGTACGATGATCTCCTGATACCCCTGCCTGCCCGCTGCGGAAGAGATGCCGCGGATGACATCGGAGTAAAAGGGGTTGTCGATGTCCGGCAATAGGATGAGGATCAGGTGGCTTTCGTGGCGCACTGCTGCATCGTAGCCAAGCGCATAGATCGCCTGTACGATTTTATCGTACGTGCCTACCTTTACGCTTTCTTTATTATTGATTGCGCGCGAAACCGTGGCGATGGAAACCCCCGCCGCATCCGCTACGTCCTGTAAAGTAGTTTTCTTTTTTAATTGGGACATGATGGTTCCTTTTTTTACAACGTCAGAATATCATATCATAATTGATCTGTTTTGTAAATCAACCTCGATTCTGTACTTAAACCAGCTTAAATGTAAAAAATGTAACAGAAAATAATATATCGTGTAAATTATGAAAATAATATTGACACGTTGTGTAATGGATGATAGATTAAAATCAAGCAAAGAAATACAGCAGATAATCTTTTTCATTTTCTTCCTCCTGATACACTCAAAAAATCACCCGCGAAAAGAGAAATAAAAACCATGAAGCTTGGATTTGCCAGCGCAATTTTGCCGGATCAATCGTTTGACACTGTAGTCGATTTCGCTGCGGCGAACGGATATCGTTGCGTCGAAATGATGTGTTGGCCGGTTGGCAAGGCGGAGCGCCGCTATGCAGGCGTGACCCATATCGATGTGGATACGCTCGATGCGGTTCACGTGGATGCAATTCAAGCAAAGCTCGCCGAGACTGGCGTCGAGATTTCCGCCTTGGGGTATTATCCCAACGCACTCGACCCGGACGCGGAAAAAGCGGAAGAAGCGATCAACCACATCAAGAAGCTCATCGTCTCCGCGCCGAAACTAGGCTTGCACGCGGTGAACACCTTTATAGGAAGAAACCAATACTTGAGCGTTTCGGAAAACATGAAGCTGTTTGAAAAAGTTTGGCCGGATCTCATCAAGCTGGCAGAAGACAATGGCGTTCGCGTGGCAATTGAAAACTGCCCGATGCTTTTTTCAAAGGACGAATGGCCCGGCGGCAAGAACCTGGCCATATCCCCGCGCATTTGGCGGGAGATGTTTGCTAAGATTGACAGCGCAAACTTTGGCCTGAACTACGATCCTTCGCACTTTGTGCTCCAACAGATGGACTACATCCGCCCCATCTATGAATTTACGGAAAAGCTCTTCCATGTCCACATTAAGGACATCAAGTTATATCGAAATCTCTTGGACGAAGTCGGCATCTTTGCCGCACCGCTCGACTATCTGCAGCCAAAGCTGCCGGGGCTTGGCGACATCGACTGGGGCAAATTCGTCTCCGCACTGACGGATGTGGGCTATCATGGTCCTATCTGCGTTGAGGTGGAGGACAAAGCCTTCGAAGATACGCTGGAGCACCGTTACCAATCTCTCATCCAGTCTCAGCGCTACATGAGCCAATTTATCGTGACCGAATAACACAATCTCGTGGTGAGCGACCGCTGTTCTTTTATAAACTTCATGTAATCCATTACATGTTCAGAAACAGATAGCTAGATCGATGGAGTTTGGAACCGCAATCCAGCATAAAGGAGAAGATGCCGCATATGGTGAAGATTGAGGACGTCGCGCGCGCGGCAGGCGTATCGGTCGCAACCGTGTCCCGCGTGCTCAACGAATCCGGCGGCGTATTGCCCCAAACGCAGGAAAAAGTACGCAAGGTGGTCGAAAGCCTTCACTATGTACCCAATTTATCCGCGCGAAACCTGCGCAAAAACGAAAGCCGCATCATTCTCATCCTCGCGCCGAACTTTTCCAATCCGTATTATTCAAACGTGCTTTCCGGCATTTGCGATGTCTCAAGAAACCTTGGCTACAGCACATTAATTTACAACACATATGACAGCAACGCGCTGGATGAGAAGCTGGTTACCAGCCTGTTTCAGAAGAACCGCGCGGATGGAATGATTACACTGGCCGTCAATCGGGACGATCAATGGCTCTCCAAATACGCTGAAAAATATCCGCTTGTGCAGTGCTCCGAATATGTAGAAGAGGCCGAATTGCCGCATATCTCTGTCGATAACCGCCTTGCGGCAAGGGAATCCGTTCAGCACCTGATTGCGCAGGGACACCGAAGAATCGGCATCGTCACCAGCGCAAACCGCTATCTTTCGAGCACAAACCGACTGCGTGGGTATCTCGACGCACTCGAGCAGGCGGGGATTGAGCAAGACGACGCATTGATTGCCTACGCCTCCGCCGATTACTCGTTTGCCAGCGGCAAACAAGCGGCGCGCGCACTGCTTTCGCTAGCGGAGCCGCCGAGTGCAATATTCTGCGTTTCGGATATCCTCGCGCTGGGCGTCATTGCCGCGGCGGGCAAGATGGGCTTGCAGGTGCCATGGGATCTGAGCGTGATGGGATTTGACGACGTCGACTATACGACGATGTTTCATCCATATCTCACCACCGTCGCCGTTCCGTGTTATGAGCTGGGGCGAAGGAGCATGCTGCTTTTGTACGATCATATAACACAAAAGCCCGGTGCGGAACAAACGGTATACCTGCCGCATCAGATCGTCCTGCGGGAGTCGACCGCGCAAAGAGCGCAGGATGGCGCAGCGGACGAAACAAAAAAGTAATCCAATAAGAGCTATTTAAAGAACTATTGATAGATAGAAGAGATCACACGACAAAGGGGTACATAAACTATGTTAAACGTTGGCATCATCGGCTGCGGCTCAATTGCAAGACAGCGCCACGCGGCGGAATACAAGCGAAATGAACACACGCAAATCGCAGGCGTGTTTGATGTTTCCCGCGCACGCGCGGAAGAGATGGCAAAAGACTTTGGCGGCAAGGTCTATGATACCGTTGAAGAATTGATTGCGGATCCCGCCATCGATGCGGTGAGCGTTTGCGTCGCCAATGCATTCCACGCGCCGATTACGATTGACGCGCTCAATCACGGCAAGCATGTTCTCTGCGAAAAGCCGATGGCAATCACGCTCAAAGATTGCGAAGAAATGCTTGCTGCCGCTCAAAAGAGCGGAAAGCGGCTGCTGATCGATCACAACCAGCGCCTGACTCCCGCGCACAAGAAGGCAAAGGAGATCATCGCTTCCGGCGAACTCGGCCGCGTGATCAGCTTTTCCGCGACGTTTGGCCACAAAGGGCCGGAGATGTGGAGCGCGGATAAAAGCAGCAACACCTGGTTTTTTAAGAAAAATGCCGCCGCGTTTGGCTCCATGGCCGACCTCGGCATCCATAAAATCGACCTTATGCGCTTTCTCATCGGTGCGGACGTGAAAAACGTATTTTCCCGTCTTGCAACGCTGGATAAAAAATTTCCGGACGGAACGCCTATCGAAGTGGACGACAACTCCGTCGAGATTCTGACGTTTGAAAACGGCGCGCTCGGCACCGTCACAACGAGCTGGACGCACTATGGCGAGGAATGTAATGCATCCTCCCTCTACTGCGAAAAAGGCACGATCAAGCTCTACCAGGATCCGCGTTATGCGCTTCAGGTGGTGTATGCGGACGGAACCAAGGCAAACTATGAGCTTGACCGCATGCAGACCAACGACGACGCGCAGCAGAGGAGCAGCGGTGTAATCGACATCTTTGTCGATAGCATCCTGACTGGCAAACCGACCGTGTTGGATGCGCAGGATATCGTAAACTCAATGCGCGTGGTGTTCGCCTGCCTCGAGTCCGCAGAGACCGGGAGAGTTGTAGATCTCTAAGATTTTTAGAATTCATTCCGTTTTCCGTGAGACTCCATTATTTACTTGGTAATAACCATTTATTTGGTTGTTATAAATCAGAAAAGGAGAGAAATCATGAAAAAATTCCTTGCGATTCTCATGTGCGCTATGATGCTGGTTGGTGTTGTTGCTTGCACAAGCACGCCGGCACCGGCAGCGGAAGCAACCGCAGCCGAACAGACCGCAGCTCCAGCGGCGGACGCAACTGCCGCGCCAGCTGCCGGCACAATCTACGTGTTGGGCCCCACACCGGATCACGGCTGGACCGCTCAGGCAGGTACTTACGCCGAGAAGAAGGTTGCTGAAATCAACGCTGATGGCAAGTATAAGGCCGTTTACATGGCAGCTTCCACTGGTGAAGAGCAGGTTGACCAGGTTCAGACCATCCTCGCCAACGGCGATGCGGTCGGCGTAGTCTTCTTCGCTCTCGAAGATTCAGCCAAAGCCGGTCAGGAAGCCCTGATCGCCGCGAACGTTCCGTTTATCTCCTTCGACCGTATCATCGAAGGGCCAGACAAGTCTGCTATTCTCAACGCTTCCGGTGACAACTGGCAGTGCGGTGCAGCTATCGCGTATTGGCTCCAGAAGAACGGCATGGCCCCGGGCGCAACGCTTGTTACCCTCATCGGCGACAACGGCACTGTTTGCTCCCGCCGTCAAGAAGGCTTTGAGCAGTTCCTCCGTGGCGAAATCAGTTATTTCGACAAAGACAAGAACGAATCCTACAAGACCACCCAGGTTTGGACGCAGGACGAAATCAACGCTATGACGGCCGACTATAAGACGGTCTGCAACTGGAGCGCGGACGGCGCATATCAGTACCTCGAGCAGAAACTGCCGGAAATCGTCGCCAAGGCGAAGACCACGGGCGGCAACCTGTATATTTACTCGATGGACGACGAAATGACCTTCGGGCTTATGAACCTTCTCGAGGCGAATGCCATCGACGAAGCGACCAAGGCTGACTTCGCAGCGCTGAACGTCTACACCTCCGCCATCGGCGGCATGGCCGAACTCTATGCGGTCATCGACGGCACCTCCACCCAGGCTGCCACGGCAAAGACCTACTTTGATGGCCTCATGTCAGTCTACTTCTCGCCGAAGATGTTTGAAAACGTCATTGGCTACATGCTCGACTACCTCTCTGGCAACTGGAACTACAAAGTCGGCGACGGCAAGTACGAACCAGTCTGGATCGTTGACGCTGGCAACGTTGCAAACTACGAAGGTTTCTCGGGTCACAAATCCTAAAACCAACGTTACGGCAAACAGGCATGGCTTGATCGGTTTATGATCGATTCGCCTACCAGCCAGGAGCAAGTTTGCGGGTGAACAACCCGTGAGCGGGTACGCAAAACGCGACTGTGCGTACGGATGCAGGTTCGCCCTGCATCCGTACGTGAATGTAACACTCTAGTGAGAAAAAACAGCGAAATCCGCGTAAAATTCACGCTTTTCGCAGCGGAAGAATCCGATTATACTGGTGATAAGGGCAGGTCGCCCTTTGAGCAGTCAAATCGACGAAAACCAATCTATCACCTCCGCAAAAACGAGGAAAACGGGGACACAAACTATGGGAATCCTTGAAATGCAGCACATTTCAAAGGCGTTCGGCGGCGTGATCGCGCTCACGGACGTGCACCTCACGGTTGAGGCGGGAGAAATCCATGCGCTGCTAGGTGAAAACGGCGCGGGAAAATCCACGCTGATGAACATCCTCACCGGCGTTATCACGACGGACACCGGCGAAATCCTGTTTGACGGCAAAAGCTATCCAAACCCGACCATCGCGATGATGGAACGGGCTGGCATTGCCTTTGTGCATCAGGAAGTAAACGTGGTCAATGACTTGGCCGTGTTCGAAAACATTTTTTTAAACCGGGAACTGAAAACAAAACTCGGCCTGCTGAATAGAAAACAGATGATCGAGGAGGCTGGGCAACTCTTTACAAGACTCGGTGTGGACATGGACCCCTGCTCAATGGTCTCCGAGCTGAAGACCAGCCAAAAACAGCTATTGGAGATCAGCCGCGCGCTGCACGCCAACGCGAAGATGCTGATTTTGGACGAGCCGACCACCGCACTGAGCACACAGGAGGTCGAGCATCTGTTTGGCATCCTTCGAAAACTGAAAGCACAGGGTCATTCCTTTATCTTTATATCGCATAAAATGCCGGAGATTTTTGAGATTGCGGATCGATATACCGTACTACGCAATGGTATGTTTATCTCCAGCGGGTTCATCACGGATACCACGCCGCACCAGATTGCAACGGACATGGTTGGTGAGCAGTATCTCGACAAGGACTATTATATTCCGCGACCGCTCGGTGAGACGATTGTTGAGCTGAGAAACGTTACCGGACGCGGGTTCTCGGATGTTAGCCTGGAGATCAAAAAAGGCGAAATCATCGCGTTCACCGGCCTTGCGGGCTGCGGTGCGAGCGAAATCATGCAGACCATGTTTGGTGTGCTGCCGTTTGAAGGCGGCGTGATACGCGTAGAAGGCAAGTCTCTGCGCGGCGCAATCCCGCACTTTATGAAGAGCAAGATTGCGATGCTGCCCAGTAACCGCAAGGAAAACTCGGTCGTGCCGGATATGGATATCCTCGACAACACCTGCATCGCGGAGCATGCCTTGTCGAAAAAACAACAGATGATCTCGACAAAGCATGAATTAACCCGTTACGAAGACCTCAAGAAACTGCTCTGGATAAAAGCAGGTTCACCGAAGGAATCAATCCTCTCGCTCTCGGGTGGCAACCAGCAGAAGGTGTTTCTCGCCCGCTGGCTCAACACCGATGCGGACGTGCTCCTGCTGGATAACCCCACGCAGGGCGTAGACGTCGGCGCGAAGGCGGAGATTTACCGCCTGATTCTGGAGTTTGCCGCACGAGGGATGACGGTGATCATCAACACGCTTGAAATTCCGGAGATCAAAAAAGTATCCGATCGCTGCGTCGTCTTTTTTGAAGGGCACGTGGCAAAAATATTCCAGCACGACGAAATCAATGAACAGGATGTCATGCTTTATTCTACAAACGCGATCAATACGCGGGGAGGAGCCAACCATGCGGGCTAATAAGGGCGTTTTCGCCGGAATCGGGTCTTTACTTTCGAAGGCGTGGAAACGCTACAGTTTCATCTTTGTCTTCGCCATCGTACTGTTGGTGTATGCGTTCACCATCGAGGCAAACGGAAACACATTTAAGTGGGGACACATTACGGCGATCCTCGCAAGTCAGAACACGGTCATCGTCGGCACGATGGCGCTGGGCATGGCGCTTGTCATCATCACGGGGCAGATCGACCTTTCGGTCGGCTCCGCGCTGGTACTCTGCAGCGGTGTTAGCATCATGGCGTTTAACTTGACCAACAGCGTGATCATCACGCTGCTTGCCGCCGTTGCGGCGGGCGCGCTCTGCGGGCTCATCAACGGCGTGCTGGCGGGCTACGCCAAGATGCCGCCGTTTATCGTGACCCTCGGCACCATGCTGATTTATCGCTCATTGATGCTCTCTGTTGTGCGCGAAATTGACCCGGCGATTACGGGGTCTTCGAGCAGCCAGTTTGCGTTGCTCAGCGAAAACAGTTCGTATGACTTTTTGCGAATGAAATTTGGTACGGGCAGCTTGCCGGGCGTTTCGATTCCGTATATTACGTTTGTCTTCGTCGCGGTTATGCTGATTATACTGCTCGTATCGCGCCGCACCAAGTATGGCAAGAGCGTCTACGCAGTCGGAAGCAACGAAAAAGCGGCGTTCCTTGCGGGCATCAATGTGCAGGGCGTGAAGGTTTCCGTGTTTGTCATCACGGGCATTCTCGTGGGCATCGCGGCGTTTGTGCAGGCCTGCAAAATCGGCAACGTCACCCCGGCATCTTCCGGCAAGAGCTACGAAATGTACGCCATCGCGGCGGTGGTGCTCGGCGGTATAGGTATGAGCGGCGGTAAAGGCAATCTGCTCGGCGTGTTCTTCGGTGCGCTGTCTTATACGACGATCAACTTCATCATCGTCTCGATCCCCGCGCTGACGACGGACATTCAGGACACGTTCCAGGGTCTCGTGCTCATCGTAGTTATTCTGGTTCAGACCGTGGGCCCGGTGCTCAAAGAGCGCTTCGCCGAGGCGCGCAAACGCCGACTCACCAGAAAAGTCGCACGCAAAGAACTGGCAGACAGCAAGGCTTGATTTGCCATCGATCGACATGAAAAAAGACCCGCGTTTTGCTCGATTGCTGACGCGGGTCTTGTTATAAGATTTTTTGAATGTTGTCGAACTTTATAATAGAGTGCGGTAATAAAGACCCGTGGTATGTGCTTGCTCCGTCTTTTCCGCAGCGAGAAAGCGCTTGGTGACCGCCTCGATCTCTTCCGCACTCTCGCGCGTGAAGTAAAGAATCTGATGATCCAATCCGCTCATGCTTCGCTCGGCAATGTCGAGCGGCATACTGTTGAGTAGCGCGACCGCGCGAAAATGATCACACTCCACCGGAAAGCGCACCTGCATACGGTCGGTGAGATCTCCCTTTTGCCCGCAGGCTGCGCACCCAATCGAAGCCTTGATCGGGCAATTGCGCAAGTGCATGAGCGGCAGGTAACCATAGGAAATGATTCCGCGCGGCATACTTACGCCGAGGGATTTGATCGCGCTCATCGAGAGCTCAAACGATAGCGTCAGGCTGCTCAGCCACTGCTCTTCGTAAAAACGCACCGACTCCGTATTTGTGCTGTTTAGCCCAAACCCACCATGTACTGCAAGCCCGAGCCGTTTGGCGAGAGCGATGCCGTAGATGTTATTCGCCCAGACGGCGGATAAGCCGCTCTTTGCAAGTGCTTCCAGCCGCGCGTCAAACGTCGGCTCATCTTCGGGAAAGAGCACGCTTGGCAACTGCGCGAACAGCTTGTTTCCGAATTGGTGGATCAACGCTTCGTCAATTTCCTCAGCAGGTAGTATAATCTGATCAAACGAGTCCGCGCAGGAAATCTGTTCTTGTCGATAAAACCTTGCCCAAAGCGCGGGTTTTTCGAAAGTTGAGTGATAGCGCGTTGACGGCGCAAAGGCAAATTCCTCGCGCTTGTGCGGCATTGCCTGCCCGCGCAAAGCGAGCAGCTCGTCTAGCGCCTGCCGCCGGAGCGCATTCAGCGCGGAGGCGGGGAGAGTGAGCCCATCCGCGATATTAGCTTGGAACGAGCGAACATAAAACGGTGTTCCGCCCGTCTTCTCCAGACTCTTTCTCGCGTTCTCTTCGTCCAGCGCGCGGTGAATCGCCTGCTCCGGCGCACCGCCCAGCGCGATCACCTCACGGGTGCCGTCGCTGACGGTGAGCGTCGCGGTGGATTCGTCGAGTGAAAAACTAAGGTCGACGGGGACGAGGGGCGTTTCGTTTCGATACAATGCGGCAAGCGAGGAAAGCACGCCGTCCGCGCCTGTAACATCTTCTTTTGTGCGGTAGCCGAACATCTCGCCATCGCGCTTTCCGCTGAGGTAGCCGTCTGTGAAACCGCTGCGGGAAAACACGGCGCGCAGCGACTCCGCGTCATAAGGTTTTCCATCGAGCGCGAGCCTGCAAGCAGTTGTTGCGGCGGCGACGTATTCCGGCCGCTTCATGCGCCCTTCAATTTTAAACGAATCTACACCCGCATCGGCAAGCTCTAGCAGATGTGGCAAAAGCGACATATCCTTGAGCGAGAGTGCGTAGGGATGATCCCCGCTTGTCCAATTCAGTCTGCAGGGCTGTGCGCAGAGGCCGCGGTTGCCGCTTCTTCCGCCAAGCATGGCGGAAAGATAGCACGCGCCGGAGACGCTCATGCAATGCGCGCCGTGGATAAACGCCTCTTTCTGAATCGACACAGCGAAGCAGATGGTCGTGATTTCGTCCAGCGAAAGTTCACGCGCGAGCACGATGCTGTCAAACCCGATGCTTTCGAGAAACCGCGCGCCGTCAACATTGTGCACGGCGGTCTGCGTGGAGGCAAAGCGTTTTATCGTTGGGTAGCGACGCTGAAACAGCCGCATTACCGCCATATCCTGAATGATCACCGCATCCGCGCCCACCTGCGCAATCCGGTCGGCTTCTTCTTCCAGGTCGGATAGTTCCGCATCAAGAACGATGGTGTTGATGGTCACGTAAACCTTGACACCGCGCGCATGACAATAAGAGACGGCTTTTGCAAGATCCGTCTCGGCGAAATTTGCGGCGTTTCTGCGCGCATTGAAGTTTTGCCCGCCGAGGTAGACCGCGTCGGCTCCGCAGCGCACGGCGGCAATCAGCTGCTCTTCGCCGCCGACCGGGGCAAGGATTTCGGGGTTTGGCATGCGGATGTTTTTCTCCTTTGGGTTGTGCTCTGTTGAGCGTTAAGACTATTGTATAACAAAACGCGAGATCTGACGAATAGATTCACAAGCAACCAAAGAATCAGGCTAGAGGATACAGTATGAAAGACATCATCATTGGCATTGACATCGGCGGGACGTATCTGCGCATCGGCGGCGTTAACCGCGCGGGCGAGGTGTGCTGCTTTGAAAAGCGCGAGAGCAGGGAGGTTTGCGGCGAGAGCGGCTCCGGTTCTCGGCTGATTGCGCTGATTAGCGACTATCTCGCGCGCAACAATCTGGCGGAGCGTGCCGCCGCGCTTGCGGTCGGGTTTCCTTCCACCGTCAGCCGGGATAAACGCACCGTCTATAGCAGCCCGAATCTGCCGCTTGGCGGCGTAGGCGGGCTGGACGGAAAGGACGTTGTATCCACGCTGGAATCCGTGCTTGGCCTACCTGTGTTTCTCGACAAGGACACCGTCTTTTTGTTGCAGTACGATCTGGTGCGGCTGAACCTGCGCGACAAGGGATGCACCATCGGGATTTATTACGGTACGGGTGTCGGCAACGCGGTGTTTCTGAACGGTCAGTTTCTGATCGGTAAGCACGGCGTGGCCTGTGAGTTGGGGCACATTCCCTATTATGGCAGCACGAATATCTGCGGTTGCGGTAGTCGCGGCTGCACGGAGACATACGCGTCCGGCTATGTTCTCCGCAATCTCTGGAAAGAGCATTTTGCCGACGATCCGTTTTGCGAGCTGTTTTTACGGCACAGCGGGGACGCGCGCATTCAAAAATTTGTGGAGGCGATGGCGATTCCGTTTGCCACCGAGCTGAATATTTTCGACCCGGATCAGGTTATCATCGGCGGCGGCGTGGTGGAGATGACGGGGTTCCCGATGGAGCGATTGCTGGGGTATCTCGACGAGTTTTCGCGCAAACCGTACCCGGGTAATGACTTTTCTCTGCTTCGCGCCTCGACAGCGCCCGAAATCGGCGTGGTGGGCGCGGCATACTATGCGATGGAGCGACTGGCGGGATTTTCCGCAAATCAGGGAGGAAACAACTTATGAGTAACCGCTTTAGCATCATTGGCGCGGCACATCTGGACGCGCTGGTGGAAGGAATAGAAGAAAGCGCGCTGCGGCAAGGCTCCGCCCCGGCTGACCAGATTCGTCTGGGGTTCGGCGGGGACGCGCTCAACGAGGCCGTCACACTCACGCGGCTCGGCGGCGAGGTCGATCTTGTGAGTAAAATCGGCACGGACAATGCAGGGGATATGGTGCTGGACTTCTGTCGCACCCAAGGTTTGCCTGCGGATCACTTGTTGCGCGAAGAAGGACTTTCGACCAGCATGAACATCGTATTGATCGATCATGCTGGTGAGCGGCGGTTTATTACCGACCCAAAGAGCAGCTTGCGCGCCCTGACGCTCGAGGATGTTCTGCCCTTTGTGGACACGCTTGCGCCCTTGGTCTCTTTTGCGAGCCTGTTTGTGTTTCCGCGTTTTCGCGCGCCGGAGCTTGCAATACTGTTTTCCGCGATCAAACAGCGTGGTTGCCTGCTTGCCGCGGACATGACCAAGCGCAAAAATGGCGAAAAGCTCTCCGACCTTGCGCTTATTTGGCCGCATCTCGATATTCTCTTTGCCAACGCGGAGGAGGCAGGCCTGCTTTGCGAGTCGACGGAAGTTCCAAAGATGGCGCAGGAAATGCGCGGATACGGTATTGGCTCAGTCGTCATCAAGACGGGCACGCGGGGCTGCTACGTCGCCAGCGACGCGTACACGGGCACGGTATCGGGGTGCGTGAGCCGCGCTTGCATCGATACCACCGGCGCGGGGGATAACTTTGCCGCGGCGTTCCTCTTTGCGCATGCGGCGGGCAGAATGCCGGAAGACAGCGCACGCTTTGCCAACGCGGTAGCTTCCATCTGCGTGGAGCACTTGGGTGCGACCACACACGTCATCACGCTGGAAGAAGCACTCGTGCGCTGCCGCGAGAATTACGGTGCCGGATTTGAAGCGCTGTAGCGCGCAAATCGCGTATCTCCGAAGAAAATCAAACGCGAAATGGAGTTAGTTTTAAACACATCGATTTAAAAAACGCAGAAGCCAATGCAGCGTTTTGCGATCGACTGCAAAATATGGTACTATAGCTGAAATACGGGTACGATTACGATCGATTAGGGAGTAAGGATGTCTGACAAACGAAAGAAGGAGCTTCTTCTTTTTTTTGCCGTTATTGTGACGGTGAATTTGGCGATTGGGTTCAGCGATGGGCTGTTTTCCAATTACTTTAAGGATGTTTACCACACCGATGGTTTCATGCGCGGACTGATCGAGCTGCCGCGCGAGATGCCGGGCGTGATTACGTTTTTCCTCATCAGCGCTGTTTCGTTTCTTGGCGATATCACCATCGCGATCTTCGCGCAGGGCATAGCCGCGATTGGGCTGATGGTGCTAGGGCTCGTGACGCCCTCATTTGGCGTCATGCTGATATTTCTGTTTATTAATTCACTGGGTGTGCATCTGTATATGCCGCTCAGGGATAGCATCGGGATGTCGCTCGCGGAGCCGGATCAAATCGGTAAACGCATGGGGCAATACGGCGGCATCAGCTTTGCGGTATTGACGGTTGCGGGGCTGACGGTGTTTTTCCTGTTTCGATTCGGGGTCTTCAGCTTTCTGAGTAAGACGAAGTGGACGTTTGTCGTTGCGGCGGTGTTCTATCTGCTGGCGATGGCGATGATGATCCGGCTCAAAACGGAAGTCGGACAGATTCGAACCAAACGCGAAAAAACAAAATTCATCTTTCGAAAAGAGTATAAGTTCTATTATATGCTCGCCATCGTGTTCGGCGTACAAAAGCAGGTGATGATCGTTTTCGGGCCGTGGGTGCTGATTGAGACGTTGGGTCAGCACGTGGATACCATCGTGCTGCTTGGCATCGTCGCCTCTACACTCGGCATGTTTTTCATGCCGCAGTTGGGCAAGTGGATCGACCGTTTCGGCGTGAAAAAGCTGCTGTATGCCGACGCACTCTCGTTTATATTCGTCTATGTCTGCTACGGGTTGCTGGCGCAGGGTTTTAACCTTGGTACACTTGCGAAGGTCGGTTTTCCGGTAATTTTGACCTGCGCATTGTTTGTGGTGGATCGGCTCTCCTCACAGATGGGGATCATCCGCACGATCTATCTAAAATCGATCGCGCTCAATAGCGCAGATGTCACGCCGACGCTCTCGCTGGCGATGATGATGGATCACGTGGTTTCGATTATTGTTGGCGTGACCGGCGGCATCGCCTGGGTGACCTTTGGATCGCAATACATCTTCTATGCGGTTGCCGCACTGTCGCTGATCAATCTCGCGGTAGCAATCCTTGTCAAAGACCCGCGTAAGCTGGAAGTTCGCCTGCAATAGATAAAAAAGTATCTAGACATAGCTTCCGTAGCGTTTTACTCCATAACAATTCAGGTATACGAAAATCGATCAATTGAGTCCAACAGAAAAAAACTGACGCCGTTGAAAGCGTCAGTTTTGTTATTGAGTAGGTTGTTGTGTATCGAAGATTTGCTTATCTGCGGCGATGGCGGCGCGGTGTGTTGGAAATCTGCATGATCAGGAGTACAACACCGAAGAGGAGAACAATTCCACCACAGATGTAAACCCAGGAATACGTGCCAACATTGATTGGCTCCAGCGCGTTATCCACTGCGGATTTCTCAAAATAACGCGTGGTGCCACTCTGCTGAATGGAGGCTGGGGTGTAAAGTGTGTCTCCAGCACGGGATACGGACAAGGAGTACGGCTCGCCGCCCAGCGCGGTGATCGTAACGGTGTAGTTGCCGTCGTTCGCAGCTGGCTCGACCTTGCAGCCTTGCGGTGCGAATTCGATTGCGCCGCTGCCATTGCCGCCGGAGAGTTGAATGTCAAACGTGCTGCCGGAGAAGGCGTTGTCGTTCCAGCCGTTGATTGCAAGCGCTGTTTGCACGGCGCCAGCGGTTGTTCCCTCAAAGGTAGCGGGGGCGGATGCTTCATAGGTGGCGTCACCGGATTTGCTGACGCTAACGGAATAATCCTTGCCAGCCAGCGGATAAACGGAGATAATGTAGACGTTGCTTTCGCCGCTCTTGAGCCGAGCCGCGCAACCGTCATTGGTGGAGAGCGTCGTCGTTCCCGTTCCGTTGCCGCCGCCGACCGTAATTTCAAATGTGCTACCCGCAGATGCGCTGGCAATCCAGTTTTCAATCTGAAGTGCGTTCTGTATGCCTTTGCCGGATTGACCCTGGTAGGTGCGCGTAAGCTGAGATTCGTATTGATCCGTTTCACCCATGACCGCGTTGAGCGAGTAGCCGCCGGCGGAAGTGACGGTGACCGTATACTTCGTGTCCGATGTGCCGCTTGCGGGAGAAACGGTGCAGCCGCTGGCGACAAAGCTGATCGGCGCGCCATCGGGACCGCCAACGACCTGAATGGGGAAAGAGTCGTTGCAATTTTTAGCTTCGAGCCATCCGGAAACGGCGAGTGATTTCGCATGCGTCTTCACGGAAACGCCGCTCATGGAGGCGTAAACGCTGTTATAGCCGTAGTTGCCCGCGCGGGTTGCGGTGATGGCATAAGGGCCAACCGCATCCACGGTGACCTCATATTCTTCATTTGAGAGTTTGTTTACGGTGCAGCCGACCGTGGAGAGCGCCAATGCCTCGCTCGTGGTGCCGCCATAAATACGGAGCGTGAAGGTTTCGCCGCTCTTAGCGTCTTCGACCCAGTTTTCAATATGGAGCGCGGACTGGTTGGACTTGCTGGCACAGCCGCTCAAAAGCGCTGAGTAGGTGCTGTTGTAGTTCGTGTTTCCGTCCATCATTGCGGTGAGCGAATAGGCGCCAACGCGGGTGACGGTCACTTCAAACGCCGTATCCACGGTGCCGACCGCGGGAGAAACGGTGCATCCATCCGTTTGGAAGGAGATTGCGCCGTTCGTGTTGCCGCCGAGGATATGAATCTTAAAGTGGTCATAGTAATTGCCTGCGCCACCCCAACCCGAAACGCTCAGCGGCATTTGATCGGTGCGTCCGGCAAGGCCGGTACGTGTGTCTCGCGCCAGATCGGAGGTGCCGCTCGATAAAGCGGTCAACGAATATGCGCCGGAGCCGGTCACGGTGACGGTATAGGTGTCCGCGCCAGTTCCGTTTTGCGGAAACACGGTGCAATTATTCGCGGTAAATGTTACTGGCTCGGTCGGCGAGACGCCATTGAGGGATACTTCGAAGCTTTCGCCGCAGTTCTTAGCGCCCTGCCAGGATACGATAGAGAGCGCGTTTGCGTCACGAATCGCAAAATCGGACGCACCGGTGGAAACCAGCGCATCCTCTGTGGGCACAAATTGTACGACGCTTTCCGCAACTGGTTCAGCGGCGGGGGCACTCACTTGCTGGGTTTCATCGATACGAAAAGACTGCAATAGCGTCTTTGTTGCAGCGCTTGCAGGTTTGTATGCAAATATGACAGCCAGACCGAAGAATAAAATGAATGCGACGAGTGTATATACTCTACGCTTTGCTCTTTTTCTCGCAGAACGAACAGACCGTCCGTGGTTAGTGGAGCGGTTGGGTGGCGAGACGCGTGAAGATGTATACCTACCCGTCTGTCCCATCATCATTTCCCCCGGTTCATCTTTGCGAAAAAATTACCATGAAATGGAGTCATAATTTGTCCGTTATCTCGTAACAAAAGCGTTACGGTATATTCATGGAAATTTAATATTATACTATCGTCTTGAGTATACAATGTCAAGGGAAATTTTACAAACGATGGTATCGGAAGAAGAAATCATGCACAAGCGGTTGCGGTTTGTGCCTTTGTTCATAAATTATTTATTTTTTTAATATTTCTTTGATTTTGCATAACAATATGAACGATTTATGATCGGTGGGGAGAGGATATCCAATTCATATCTGGTTTGGTATAATGTATCATAATTTTGCAAGAAAATACATGTTTTTATATACCGTATGGGGTAATAGCGAATATTAGAAAGGAATAAACAAAAACGAAATGCTGCAAGTTTTACCGCTGGAGGAAGCAAAGGTTCTTTTGCTGACGCTGGCGAAAAAAATTCCTTTTTTTGGCGAAATTGCACCGCTAGCGTCAATTTGCGGCCGCGTTTTGGCAAACGATGTGTTTGCCGGAGAGGATTTGCCCGCATTCGACCGAAGCGCTGTGGATGGATTTGCCGTCGTAAGCAGCGATACGTTCGGCGCATCTGCGGCGCAACCGTCGCTGCTTCGCTTGATCGGTGAGGTGAAGATGGGCGCGCGCGCAGACGTTCCACTCGCAGACGGAGATTGCGCTGCCGTCTGGACGGGTGGAGAACTGCCGCGCGGCGCGGACGCGATGGTGATGCTGGAGGAGGCGCAAACGCTCCCCGGCGGGCTGGTCGCGGTGGAATGCTCCGCTGCGCCGGGCAGGCACATCGTGTTTCGCGGAGACGATGTTCGAGAAGGTGAACTGCTGCTGAGTGCGGGAACACGGATCGGCGCGCGGGAAACCGGCATGCTTGCCGCGATGGGTGTGACCAAAGTGGAGGTCGCGGTGCGACCCCGCGTTGGGATTCTCTCCACCGGTGACGAGTTGATCGATCCCGGCGAAACACCGACCGGAGGACAAATTCGAGATAGTAACGGCGCGATGCTGCTCGCCGCATGTCAAGAGGCAGGGGTAAACGCGCGCTTTTTCGGTCGCGTGCCGGATGAGGAAGCGGCGCTACTCGCCGCCATGCGGGAAGCGGCCAAAGACTGCGACCTTTTGCTGCTCTCCGGCGGAAGTTCAGCGGGGGCGAAGGATGCCGCTGTGCGGTGCCTTTCTGAGCTAGGGGAAGTGGTGTTCCACGGGCTTGCGCTTAAACCCGGTAAACCAGCGTTCGCGGGACAGATGCAGAATACGCTTGTCGTTGGATTGCCGGGGCATCCGGCTGCGGCATATCTCGTTTTTCATGCAATGGTGCGCCCGCTGATCGCCGCGCTGTCGGGGAAAGCGTTGACAGAGCGCGTGGTAACAGCCACGCTGACGCAATC
>Ga0302293_10000464_pt1 | contig 21675 bp, 19 predicted proteins | sample III_Fen_N2_2_FD_198758 | JGI IMG/M metagenome (GOLD analysis project Ga0302293, IMG submission 198758) | Peat permafrost microbial communities from Stordalen Mire near Abisko, Sweden - III_Fen_N2_2 | ecosystem: Environmental > Terrestrial > Soil > Wetlands > Permafrost | place: Sweden: Abisko...
CGCAGGCTTTTTGGCAGGCATAGCGGCTTTCACGGCAGTTTTGGCTGTCGGCTTGGTCGCTGCTTTCACTGCTTGTTTAGCTACGGCTTTTGCAGCGGGTTTGGTTGCGGCTTTGGCTACAGGTTTAGCTGCGGGTTTTGTTTCAACTGTTTTCTTGTCGGCTTTCGCGGGAGCAGCTTTTACAGCCGGTTTTGCGGCGGCTGGCTTCTTCTCTGCCTTTGCCGTGGTAGATGCCTTCGCGGGCGCCGCCGCCTTTCCCTTTCCGCGCTCGATGAGCAGGGTTTGGGTTGGCTGATTGCATACTTCGTCCGGACCGTAGTACTGGATGGCTCCGGGATAGACAAAGCTGGTTTTTACAGCCCATTCGTCGCGGTTCTTTGCGAATTCCTTGAAGGGTTTTCCGTCGAGCTCGACGAGAGCCTTGCGGATAACCGGTTTCTGGGATCCGTGGCGCTGTTCCATGTTCATCATCATGGTAAGGGGGACGCCGCCTGCGATCCAGTCCTTGGCGGGTGCGGTAAGGTTCCGGACCGACGAAAGGTAACCGGTGAGACCGCCGGCGACGAGAATGAACGCGGTGTAGCCGAGAGAGTAGCAATAGTCGGCGTCGAAGTTCGACGGGAACGCGCAGCGGCCTTCGTATCCGAAGAAGTGATTGTAGGCGCTGAACTTGCCCTTATATGCGCCGGCTTTTTTCATGACGTCGAGGCGGGTTTCAACGAGGCTGATCAGGAGTTTTTCGGTTTCGATGCGGGAAACCTGAACGTTTCCGTGCGGGTCGCGGTCCATCAGGAATTGACCGGCGATTGACTCGGGGAGGGACAGGAACGCATCGGCGGAGACCTTTGTAAGATGGCGCGCGAGCCAGGAAGCCTGGGAAGCGAAGCCCTCGAGTTTGCCGAATTCGTCGGATTTTTTTGCCATGAGGTCATTGAGCTCGGCTATCAGGATTTTCATTTCGGGAACGAATTCTACGAGTCCTTCCGGAATGAGGATGACGCCGAAGTTTTCGCCGCCCTCGGCGCGTTTGGCGATAATGTTGCAGATGTAATCGGTAATCGTGCGCAAAGTCATCTGTTTCGATTCGACTTCCTCCGAGATCAGGCAGACGTTCGGCTGGGTCTGGAGCGCGCATTCAAGGCCGATATGGCTCGCGGAGCGGCCCATCAGTTTGATGAAGTGCCAGTATTTTTTTGCGCTGTTCGCATCGCGTTCGATGTTTCCGATGAGTTCGGAGTAGGTTTTGCATGCGGTGTCGAAGCCGAAGGAAGTTTCGATCATGTCGTTTTTAAGGTCTCCGTCGATGGTTTTCGGAACGCCGATAACCTGGGTTTTCATGCCCGATGCGACAAAGTGCTCGGCAAGAAGTGCCGCGTTTGTATTCGAGTCGTCGCCGCCGATGACGATAATGGCGTTCAATCCCAGTTTTTTCGCGGTGGCCATGGATGACGCGATCTGCTCCGGGGTCTCGATTTTGGTCCGGCCCGAACCGATGATGTCGAATCCGCCGGTATTGCGGTATTCGTCCATGAACTTGTCCTTGATTTCGATATACTTGCCTTCGATAAGCCCGGAGGGACCGCCGAGGAAACCATACAGTTTTGATCCCGCGTTTCCCTTTTTCAGGCCGTCAAAGATCCCTGCGATGACGTTGTGTCCGCCGGGCGCCTGTCCGCCTGAAAGGATAACGCCGACTTTAAGCAGTTTGCCGATGTCCTTGTTTTTGCCTTTGATGAACGATACCATCGGTTTTCCGTAGGTGTTTTTGAAAAGGCTCTTGAGTTCGGTCTGGTTTGCGATGGATTGCGTCGGTTTTCCGATTTCGATCTCTATCGTGTCCAGTTTTGCCGTGAGAACGGCAGGAAGTTTGGGTGTGTACTTGTAACGGGCGGTCTGCAATGCGGATAATTTCATTGATATCTCCTGTTATAAAAAAAATCTGAATATATATTCGGCATAATAGCCGAAAGGTCCTGGTGTTTCAAGATATAGGGATGGCAGGATCGCGGGGCCCCGGGTTATAAAAGAGGGGCAAACAGCTTGAAAAAATTCCAGAGGGCTTTTTTTATGCGGGAAATGCGGCCAAACCAGGCAGCGTTCATTTCATCGGATGCTTTTTGATCCTCGTCGAACATAGCTGCGCATTGATTTCCGAATTCTTCGGAATAGAAAAACGCATTCAGCTCAAAATGAAGCGCAAAGCTTCGGGAATCGATATTTGTCGAGCCGATTGTCGCGATAAATCCGTCGATAACCATCATTTTTGAATGGATAAATCCGTGATAGCGGTAAAATTTCACGCCATAGGACAGCAACTCGGCCATAAAGGGCATCGCTGCGAGTTTAACGTACCATTTGTCCCAATTTCCCGGGACAATAACGCGCACGTCCTTGCCCGAGAGCGCTGCGATCTTGAGCGCGGTAAAAAATACCGTGTCGGGGGTAAAGTACGGCGTCTCGATGTATACCGACTTTTTTGCGAGGGATATCATCAGCGTCATCGCGTCGCGGATTTCGTCGTTTCTCATGTCGTCGGGCCCTGCGGATACGATTTGCATCGTGACGTTTTTAGTGCCTGTTTCGTCCATGTCCGTCGGATCGGGAAAATAGCGGATTATCTGAATTTCCTCAAGGTTCAAAGGGGCACCATAGTGAGAGGTATACCAGTCGACAAGAAATTGTTTTTGGAGCAGGGCAACGGCATGACCTGTAACCCGAACGTGCGTATCGCGCCAGTAATAAGGTCGGGCATGATTGCGGTTCGCGTATTCGTCTCCGATATTCATACCCCCGAAGTAACCCGCGTGACCGTCGATAATCACAAGTTTGCGGTGGTTTCGGTAGTTGACCGTAAAGGGAACGAGAATCGATACGGGGAAAAAGCGGCTGACCTGTCCGCCGGCTTTCAGGAGAGGTTTGAAAAGGCGACTTGAGGTGCGAAGAGATCCGACATAGTCGTACAGAAGTTTAACCGATATTCCTTCGTTTGCCTTTTGCGTCAGAATGGAAACAAGCTCTCGTCCCGTTTCATCGTTGTTGATCGTGAAGTAAGAAAGATGGATGGTGTCTTTCGCAAGCGAAAGTTCCTTAAAAAGACACTTGTATTTTTCCTCTCCCGACTTGAAGATATGTATCGAATTTCCGGAAAAGACGGGGCTTTTCCCATAGAGAAGATTCATGTGTATGAGCGGACCGTAATCGTCTAGCGTCTGGTTATCACCGTTTTTGATGAGAATATCGAGATTTTTCTGCTGTTTGGCGAGCGTTTTCCTGAAAAACTCGTTCGCCTTTTCGTTTGCCTTCAGCATCCGCTTTGGGCGCGTGAAGAAATTTCCCGAAAATAATACGTATAGCGAGATGCCGATAATCGGGATAAAGGCGATTGCGAGCAACCATGAAAACCTGCGGGCGGAATCGTTCCTCTCGAAAAAAAGAATGTAGACAATGAAGATAAAATTGAGGATATAGGCCGAGAGGAGAAAGGATGCGGTTATATTCATATTCAGTACAGCACGCCGAAGGCGCCGCGGAAGAAGAAAAGCCTTCCGTCATCGAATGGGTTCCTGTATCCGCCTTCAGCCGAAAGCTGCAGATTGGTCGATGGTATTATATACTGGATTGACAGTCCGGTAGTCCAGGTCCTGAACGCGTTGAAAGCGGTGCCGAAAGCGCTCGTGTCATCGTTGATCCATGCGTCTGTGGAGAAATTTCCATATACAAAACGGGTTGAGAGACCGAGCGATGCGGTTAAATACGGGGCCGCAAACAGGCCTGCGTCGTTGCCGAATGAAAGCGCCGTGCAGAAACCGGTCGTCAAGGGTCCCGTTCTGTATTCAAATGCGGGAGCAAGCGAAACCCCGTTTCTGTTCAATGAAACGAAATCCCCGGGCGAAGCCGTTTGTCCGCGGTAGACAAGGGAAACGGCGCTTCTTGCGTTTCCTTTTTTTATTCCTGCCTTAATTCCCGCCGAAAGCTTGAAGGCGTTGTTCAGATCGGAGTCGACGAGCGTGTCTGCCCTGAATCCCGCTTCGAGAAAATCGAAAACACCGGCGGTTAGCGAGATATACGGGCAAAAAAGCGAGGCATATCGGGAAACACCGACGTTTAGAAGGAGCCCGTTTCGGGGCATGAGCGATGCGGAGACAACAGGGCCGGATGAACCGATTCCTGCGTCGTTTCCCGTCAACGGATAGGTTATCGAACGGTCGATCTGTATCGAGGTATCCTGCGTACTTGAATCCGATGAGCCTGTTCCCGAAGCTTCCATCTGTACGGAATATATTCCGTCCTTGACCTTTGCGCCATTTGCATCCGTACCGTCCCATGAAAGATTTTGTTTCCATGTAACGAAGGGTTCGGTATCAACCGATTGTATTTTTTTTCCCGTCGGATCGCGTATAACCATGCGTCCCGAGCCGGGAGCCGTCACGGAAAAAAAAATGTCCGTTTTTCCGAGGTTTGACGGATTATCCGGATTGAACGATTTCTTTGCCGCATGCAGGCCGTTTATGTCAAATATCGCGGCTTCAAGTTTTCCGCTCAGCTCCGTGTTGGTAAGCCGAATTATCCGGATCGTCGTTTTACGGTCGGCGTATCCAAATTCCCTGATCGTCAGATCATAAGTTCCCTCGGGAAGTTCGACCCAACGGGTTTTATACGACTTTGTCCCGATAATCAGCTCGAAATCCGTGTTTTCGGGAATTTCGGAAACAATAAGCATTCCCGTTATCATTTTAAGCTTTACTTTGATATCCGTTTTCGTTCCTGAGGTGATTGTGACAGAATATATTTCGTCGTAATGACCTTCTTTCATCACGAGGATCTGATGCATCCCCGGCTCGATCGCGGGAAGAGTAAGCGGGGTGTCTCCTCGATATACGCCGTCGATATATACTTTTGAGTAGGGTACGTTCGATTCGATAGTCAATGCGCCGCTTTGAACCGGCGCGACCGTTTCGTTCGGGACAGGGTCTGACGCGAAAAGTCCCGTTAGGGTCATGAACAGGATAACGGCGATTGCGATTGGCAACCTGAGGGCATTCATGCCTTAATGATATCTATTCGGATGGAAAAAGGAAAGTCAGATCGGTATTCCCGACTCCACAAAACTGAAGTACCCGCCGCGCGGGCTCAGTATGAGATGGTCGAGAAGGTTGATGCCGAGGATTTCGCCCGCCTGCGCCAGCCGTTTGGTGATGTTTCGATCCTCCTCGGAAGGTTCGAGCTGGCCCGACGGATGGTTATGGCAGACGATGATGGCCGCGGCTCTGTCCGAGATCGGGTCGCCGAACACTTCGCGCGGATGAACGATCGTCCTGTTGAGAATCCCTACGCTTACCACCCGTATGGCGAGCACTTCGTGCGCGCCGTTGAGCGAGACGCAGATAAACTGTTCCTGGTTTCGGTCGGCATAATGCTGGACGAGCGGATACACGTCCGATGCGGTTTCAACCTTACGGTTGATGATGCCCGAATATCTGCGGCCCAGCTCGAACGCGGCCATTACCGTGCTTGCCTTCGTCTCTCCCATTCCCTCGATCCCGCATAATGTCTCGTAGACCGCGTCCGGACGCGCCGTATCAAGTTCCTTTATGACTCGCGCCGCCAAACTCATGACTGGAGTATCGTGAGTGCCGGTTCGGAGAGTTACCGCCAGCAGTTCGTAGTCGCTCAAGTGTTTTGCCCCGAGCTTTTTTACCCGTTCCCGTATATCCGGTTTCCTTGACATGATTTCCATCTGTTCCTCCGGTTTTCTTTTCTCGAAGATTGTCCGGATATGGCCGGGAAATGCGGATGAAATCGCTGTCTTTTCGATTACTTTTACGCGTTTGTCAGTGCATCGAGTTCTTTGTGCAATGCTTCGTGTTTTTTTTGCAAAACCGGAAACAACGAGCCCACCGTATCGAGGTCTCCGGCTTTTCCCGCGGTCTCCATCTCTCGTGCGACCGCGCACATCGCCATTCCGCTCATGTTCGCGGTGGCATGTCCTGAAGGAAGGCATCGGTGAGCCGGCGCGTAAAATTGAGGTCATTCATTATCCGCAATCCGGAAGGAGTATCGGTATATAAAGAATGGAAACCGAATTTCATGCTTGTACTCCCGTCAATCGGCTTTTGCGCCCCTGGTTAGTAGTTTGATTAAATATTGGTCCGCACTTTGTATTTGTCAAAAATAAGAAGAACGTAAGCTTATGGGCGGGAAATTCCGATATAGTGGCTATGAAAACACATTTTGCTTTTTCCTGCCTCTGTGTTTGCGCTGTTTCCTGCATACTTGTCTTTTCCTGCGCTTCCTCTCCGTCCTTTCAATCGAAATCCCGGGCGCAGAAGTCCCGCGCATTACCACCGCTTGCGATCATGGGATCGGGTTCCGTCGGCGAGGATCGTCTTGTTTCTTTTTTTCTTGTGAACAATCCCGCGGCGAATCGCGAAAAAGTCGAGCGTATGGCGAAGTATTATCTCGAGGAAGGCAAGACCGAAGGAGTGAACCCTGACGTCGCGTTTGTCCAGATGTGCCTTGAGACGGGTTTCCTCCGGTTCGGCGGCCTCGTTACTGAAGACATGAATAATTTTTGCGGGCTTGGGACTATAGGGCAGGGTCAACAGGGAAACAGTTTTCCGGACGAGCGCACGGGAGTTCGCGCCCACGTTCAGCATTTGAAAGCGTATGCTACCGCCGAACCCCTGAAAGAAGCGCAGGTTGATCCCCGTTATAAATACGTGAATCCGAAAGGCAAATCACCGATGATTCAGGGTCTTTCCGGAACCTGGGCCGCAGACCGCGAGTATGGCACAAAACTCGCCGTACTGCTTGAAAAACTGTACTGGTAGCCGCGTCGCGCATGCGATTTCGCGCATGCGCGACGGGGCAAGGTTTTTTAGTTGATCGTCGTACCCGTAAACGGTTTCCCGTCGAGGATATTCCGGAGATTTTCGATGTCGCGACCGGCGGCGCAGATGACGCTGATTCCGGCTTTTTGAGCGTGGATACTCGCGATCGGGTCGAATGGTACGTTTTTGCCGGGAACCCATTCATCGCCGATGATAGCGCGGAAATCTGCCCATGAAATGGTATCGATCGGCTTGGCTTCGGGATTCGTGCGGGGATCGTCGGTATAGACTTTCGCGATGTTCGAGAGATTGATGACCGTGGGCGCGTTGAACCGTTCGGCGAGGAGCACTGCGTCGTTGTCGGTCGAGAAACCGGGTTTCCAGCCTGCGGCGACGATGATGCGGCCGGTAAACACATCGACCTTCGTCGGGTCATAGACGACGTCCGCCGGGCAAATGTCGGCGAAGATCGCCTTCAAAAGCTGCGCGTTGAGCCGGGTCGCCATAATGCCGATCCAGTCGGCCTGATCGTCCGCCCCGCCGGGGCAAACCGTGCGATACGCCTTTTGGTATGAGCGCGCGGGACCGCCGCCTCCGATCACGAGGATGAGCTTCCTCGAATTGTCCTCGGCAAGCCATTCGCGCACGAGGGCGACGAACGACGCAAGAAATTCGCTGTCCGGATTTTCCGGCGCCACGATAGACCCGCCGACTGACAGGACTGTTACCATACTGATTACCCCTTTTAACTTCCCTTTTAATATACTCCGGTAACTTTGGGCTCCGCCCAAAATGACGTATAACTTTTGATATTTCCGCCTGATTCTTCCCAGACCGGCTGGAACGCAAACGAATGCGGTTTGTAAACGATTCTGCTTTTTGGCGTCATCGGTTTTTGGTCCGTCCATCCGCGCGAGAACGCAATATGGTCGGCGCCCTGCTTCCCAAAATAGTCATCTGCATTTCCCGTTTCCATGGCAAGACCCGGATCGACGGGCAGCCAGCCAAAATTTTCAAGATAGAATTCCGCCCACCAATATATTCGGGAACCCTGTTTTGCGTCAACGAGGATGCCGGCGACCGGTATGGCGGGAATCCCCGCGGCGCGGGAGAGCGATGTAAAAAGAATCGCGAGATCATACGCGTCTCCGGTTTTCGTCGACAAAATTTGCGTTATGGTCCTGTCGGGGGTTTCCGTTTTGCGGTATTCGATGTTTTTCATTATCCATGAATAAATCATCAGTGATTTTTTGTAGGGGTTGGTTTCCTTTCCGACAATCCCCGCGGATGTGGCGATAACCTGGCTGTCATCCGACGGAATGATTCTGTCGGGCGCGGTATACATGAGATACAGGGGCGACTGGGTATCCTGAGCGCTCTGGACGAGATTCGGATTAACCGAAGAGCTTACGCTGTAGGAAGTCAGGAGAAAACTGTGGGACACTTTTTCCGACCGCGCGGTTTTCAGGTTTTCTATTTGATGAAGAATCGTTCCCCGGTAATTTTCCATATAGGGTTTTGGCGACGAGGCCGTTATTTTTACGCCGTGCTGTGTCGCCGTTTCTTGCGGAACGGGAATGCGCAAAAAGAGCATATTACCGTCCGATGCAAGGACGTTGGTGATGTCGACTTCGAGAGAGAGTATGTATGTGCGCCTGTTGTCATAGTGTTTCACGCCCGAGGGATCCGTTATCGTGATGTTCATCTGGTTGCTCGTTCCCCGCTCGGTCTTCACGAAAACGATACCGGAGGTTGCGCCGTCCGGAACGCGCACGCGAAGTTCATTATCGCTCCACAGTTCATAGCAAAAATCGTGGTCGGAACAGGCGATGGTCGATGTGTCGTTTGCTTGCCCCGTCGTGAGGGGGATCGTGGGCGTAATGCTGTTCGCTGTCGTGGTGAGCCAAGAAAAACGGACTTCCGAATCACCACGGGTAATACCGAAGTTCTTTCCCTGAATGGTCAGTAGTTGCCCAGTCGATTTAGTCGCTGTATCGAACGAATCTATTACGGGCAATCCTGCATCGTTGGTGTTGCGGGCCGCGATGGGTATGTTGTCGCGGTTGGCGAATACCTGTGGGTTGCTCTTTCCGTTCGGGTTGCACACGTAGACAAGACCGTCTTCGACCGTGATGGGGAGGGTTGCCATGATGATCGTATCGGTCCATTTGATATATGAATTTCCGGAAAGTCTGTCCCCGCCGATCTCGATCCAGTTATCGCCTCTTGCATTGCCGAAATGCCTTCCCTTGATAATCAGCACTTCTCCGGGTCCGGCGATTGACGGTGACATGGTCTCGATAACCGGTTTTTGGTGCGTAAGCTGCACAATGCCGGACACGGCAAAAAAGAACAGGATGAATAAAACGGGAATAGCGAGTATCCGGAGTATGTCCGAGCGCTGGAGTAAACGAACTAAAAAATTGCGGATCATCTATTTGTAAAAGCCTGCGGCCTGCAACAGAGGCTCTGTTGTCTGAAACTGATTTTCAGTACCGCTGAAAGAGGTCAGCTTCGGCATCTTTATGATGATAATATCCGCGTCGGAAAAAAGATTCTGGTTTGCGGCAAACTGCCTGGCGAAGTCAACCATGGTGAAAACGGTTTTCTGCGATGAAGAAACGGCTTGCGTCTGCAACACTTTTGACGACAGATCGGGGCTATATACCTGATTGAGCGATGAAAGGGTATGCTGGTTTTGATATCCGTTTGCCGCGATAGCCTGAAGGCTCGCCTTTTGCATGCTTAATTCGGATATGGATGACTTTGAGCTCGACGTAGATCTTATTATGAAAAATGTCGGAAGAAAAACGGCTGCGAGAAACATGGCGGCGAAGGCCGTCAGGGGAATCTTCACCGATTGCCGCGTCCATGCCAAATAGTTGATCGGTGTTTTTTTACCCATTGCCGCGAGTACTTCCTTTCGGCGCTCGGCGATCCGTTCAAAGGACGCTTCGAAATCCGGAACTGTCCGAATTTCCATTCCTGTGGAAATGAACGCATGCAGCTTCAGATATCGATCAGTCATTTTTTTGCACTTCGGGCAAGAATGGATGTGCGCTTCCAGTTTTTCCTTCCAGGGCGAGGGAACTTCGTCGTCAATATAAGCGGAATACAGATCGGAATCAGGGCAAGTAGACATCTTCTTCTCCTATCAGTTTGGACAATTGTTCGCGCGCGCGGAATACCCGGACTTTCACGTTACCCTCGGTTATGCCGAGCACATGTCCAATTTCCTTGTAATTAAGTTCGCCGTATTCTTTGAGCTGCAGCACCGTGCGCAGGTTTTCCGGCAGTTTTTTCAGCGCGTCCTGGACACGCTGGATCGCGTCTCCTTTGAGAAGCGCCGTTTCGCCCGAATCTATCGTCCGGCGGTCTTCCTTGAGAGCCCTTTCGTACGCGTGCCGTTCGCGCCCTTTCCGTTTCGCGTAGTTGAGCGAACCGTTTTTGACGACGCGGATCAGCCAGTATTTCGCGTCGTTGATGGACGGAAACTGCATATTCTTTTCGGTCATCTTGATCAGGGCATCATGGCACAGGTCTTCGGCTGCTTCCTCGTTGCCCGCGATGCGGAACGCGATTTTAAAGAGTATCGGCATCGTCACCGAATAAATCGTCCTGAAATCCGCATCGCAGTTTGCGCTTAAGCTCACTACAGGTTCAAACAAGCCAACCCCCTGAAACGTTACAGCTCATGACTGACCACCGGCAGGAATTCCACCTGCCTGACGTTTCCAGGTTGTTCCCGATGCGCTGTCCTCAAGTAAAATGCCTTCAGCTTTCAGCTGGTTACGTATTTCATCCGCTCTTGCGAAATTTTTCATTTTTTTTGCGGTAATTCGCTCGGCTACGAGCGCGTCTATCCGCGGATCGCTTTCACTTGCCGCCGCCTTTTCCGTTTCCGCGAGCTTCTCGGCAGAATTGACGAGGTCGAGTCCGAGGACTCCGTCCATTATCCTAAGCGCGGCAAGAGCCTCGGTCGCAGGAACGGCGGAATCGCGCACGAGTCCCTGCAATTCGGAAAGCGCTCTCGGCGTATTGAGATCCTGCTCAATCGCGAGGCGGAACTTGTCCAGATAGGCGTTCGCGCTTGAGTTGGCCCCGAGTGAAGTTTTCGCCGCTAGAGCCGCGCTCGCCGCAGCTCCGCCTGCCGTTTCAATCAGCTTCGCGATCAGTTTGAGCAAACTCTTTCTTGCGTTTTTCGCGCTGTCCATCGATTCCCACGAAAAAGTTATCTGGCTGCGGTACTGAGCGCCGAGAAGGAACAGACGGTAATCGAGAGGATCGTAGCCCTGGTCTATCACGTATTGGAGGGTGAGAAAATTGCCGCTCGACTTGGACATCTTGCCCTTGTCCATCACGAGAAATTCGTTATGCAGCCAGTAGTTCACCCATTTCTTTCCGGTCGCGCCCTCGGACTGCGCGATCTCGTTCGTGTGATGAATCTGGATATGGTCAATGCCGCCCGTGTGAATGTCAAACTGCTCGCCGAGATATTTCATGCTCATCGCGGAGCATTCGATGTGCCAGCCCGGATACCCGCGGCCCCAGGGAGAATCCCATGTCAGTGCCTGATTCTCGAATTTGCTTTTGGTAAACCAGAGCACGAAGTCGTAGGGGTTTCGTTTGTTTTCGTCGATATCTATGCGCGCGCCGGCCTTGAGGTCGTCCAGTTTGAGCTGGGCGAGCTTGCCGTAATCGGGGAAGGTGGAAATGTCAAAATAAAGATTTCCGCCGGCCATATAGGTGTGGCCTTTTGCCTCGAGGCGTTTGTTGAGTTCTATCATTTCCCCGACGTGATCGGTAGCCTTGCACACGATTGTCGGTCTTTCGATGTTCATCCTCCCGGTATCCTTGAAAAAAGCGTCCGTGTAAAACTGGGCGATTTCCAGTACCGATTTTCCGCGCGCCATGGCCGTCTTTACCATTTTGTCCTCTCCGTCGTCGGTGTCGCCCGAGAGGTGCCCTATGTCGGTAATATTCATGACATGCGTGACGTCATACCCGAGAAAACGAAGGGAGCGTTTCAGTGTGTCCTGAAAGACGTAGGCGCGGAGGTTTCCTATATGCGCAAAATTATACACAGTGGGGCCGCATCCATAAAAACCGACTTTCCCGGTGACTATTGGCTTGAATTCCTCGAGTGTCCTTCCCATGGTATTGTATAATTTCAGCGGCATAGTCTCCCTCCTGGTATCGATTTTTACGTTTTTTTCCGATATATTGTTCTGAACATGATTACTGTACGGAAATTATGGGAAAATAGCAATATAACGGATCGATATCCCGGTCTCGCTCTCCGCGCGCGGTTCGATGAGCCAATGTCGGCGCATACAACCTTCCGTGTCGGAGGACCGGCAGATCTCCTGGTGTTGCCCGCCTCCGTCGACGAGCTTTGCGCTCTTCTCTGTCTTTTCAATGATAGCTCAATTCCCGTCTCGATTCTTGGCGGCGGCTCGAATCTTCTGGTTTCGGATCGTGGAATCAGGGGCGCAGTCATTTCGCTTGATAGCTTGAATGCAATCGAACGGCTTGCTCCCGAGCAACCGTCTCCCGAAGTACCGCTTTCTGAAAGAGTCCTTGTCCGCGCAGGCGCTGGCGCCTCAATGAACCAGTTAACTGATTGGTGTGCGCTTAAATCCCTTTCCGGACTTGAACGCTTTGCCGGTCTTCCAGGATCTGTCGGAGGGGCTGCGTTCATGAATGCCCGCTGTTATGAGCTTTCTGTCTCGGATGTATTTTTTTCCGCCGATGTACTTCGCTATCAGCATGGTTCTTTCTCTATGGATGAAATCCGTTATGATCCTGCCGAATGGGATTATAAAAAATCTCCATTTCAGGTTAAAAACGGCGTAGCTTCGCTCGTGTTTGGCGAAAATGCGCGTATAATTCTGAATGTTACCGTTTCGCTTGTCGGCGGTAAAGCCGAGAATATCAGGGAAGAGATGAACCGGTATATTCGGGACAGGGAAGAGAAGGGCCATTTCAAGTTTCCGTCGGCGGGAAGCATGTTCAAGAACAACCGAGCCTTCGGCATGCCATCGGGAAAAATAATTGATGAAGCGGGACTTCGCGGATATCAGATAGGGGACGCGCAAGTAGCGCCCTGGCATGGTAATATTATCATAAATAAGGGAAATGCACGGGCAGAAGATCTTCGCTTGCTTGTTACAAATATACAAAAGCAGGTGTTTGATAAAACGGGTTTTTTGCTTGAAAATGAAGTGATTTTTGCCGGAGAATGGTAAGCTTAAAGGAAGGTATCGTCCAACGTAGTTTTTAAGGTATCATCCAACGTAGTTTCAAGGCATCGTCCAACGTAGTTACGAGGTATCGTCCAACGAAGTTTCAAGGTATCGTCCAACGAAGTTTCAAGGTATCGTCCAACGAAGTTTCAAGGAGCTCAATGATGAACAAAAAAGTGATTGGTCTGTGTGTGCTCTGTCTTGGCTTTTACGCATTTGCTCATGCGCAAATTGTGGGCGAAATCGATTACTGCGAAGGTGTCGTACAAATAACCAGAAACGGGGAAAATCTGAAAAGTGTCGATATCGGAACGAAAATTGAAAATCTCGATCTCATAAAGACTTCGGTGGATGGCATTGCTTCCATTACCTTCAATAAAAACTCCGGGCTTACCGGAAATGTGCAGATCATGAACGGTACTACGGCTTTGATTCGAGAGGACCAGATAACGGGTATTTCGCTAAATGAAGTGCAATTGATGGCCGGTTCAGTCGGTCTCAAGGTTAAAAAGCTGGCGGGCGTCGAATCCCGCATTCAGGTTCGCTCGCCTTCGGCCGTTTTGGGCGTTCGGGGCACTGAATTCGTCGTATCAAGTTTTAACGGCTCTTCTATAGTAGCATGCAAGGAAGGCGAGGTTTTTTGCGCCGTGTCGTCCTCCATGGACGCATCGATTCTGAAGCTTGGCGTAAATGGTTCTTCGGCGATTCCCGGAACCATGTGCGAGATCCTTGAATCGGGAAAGGTGAACGTTGGAAACTTTCCTGATGGAGATTTCGAGAAAAACTGGAAAGAAACCCGGGACAAATGGAAAGATTTCAATGTAAAATTATTCGCGAATGATCCGGTTACTTCGCTGAATCAGTATATTTCGACCTGGGATCAGTATTCTGCCAAGGTGAACGCAGGAGCCGCAACCTTGCGGACGAATCCCGTACTGAAAAAATGGCTTAAAGATGCATCAACAGGGACTATTTCTGGCACGATGGCCAATTGGGTACAGGAAAAGCCGGTAGTTATGAAGGATCTTATTGATATGCATCCGGATATGATGGTTGCCCTGTTCGCCTGGTACCGTCTTCAGGAGCTTATTCCCTGCATTCCGCAGGCTTCTATGGGTATGAAACTTGCGAACGGTCAAACCGTCAGGGCTTTTGTGGATCAGTATAATAAATCGATAAAATGGGTAGCAACTTCGTTTGCCCTCTTTAACGCTGCGGAAAAACAGTATATGCTGAGGAATGACGGCTCGTCGCCCTTTTCGGACTTTTAATTGACAAGGCCTTGAGTCAATCCTATACTGAATAAACGGATGGTGCCCCTTGTTACAACTTGCGTTTGTTAATTTTCGTAAAGGATCCTATATTCTCGTCGAAGGCAAGGCCGAATCTGACCGCTTTTATATTATTCAGGGCGGTAAAGTCCAGATTACCAAGGAAACCGAGGTCGTAGCCGAAGAAGGCGGAAATATCCTTGGTCCCGGTGACTTTATCGGGGTTGTTTCCAGCATGTCAGGACACAGCCAGATTGAAACCGCAATTGCGATAACCGACATCACGCTTATTTCCGTGCGTCGCGACCAGTTTTCCGAACTGATCGAGAAAAATACCCCGGTAGCCATGAAGATCATTTACTCATTTACCAAAAAAATGCGGTATCTAGACGAGGCCTTAACCCGGATAACTTTAAAAAAGAACGTTGAAAGCGATATCGCCCATCTTTTTACGATAGGTGAATATTATGCCAAGCAATCAAAATACAATCTTGCGCTCTATGCATATTATCATTATCTGAAAAACGCGCCGAATGGACAGAATGCAACGGTTGCCCGCGAGCGTTTTATGGCCCTTAAAGCCATGGGCATAAGCGCAAATGCGAGTCTCCTCGAACCTAAATCGGGAGAAATGATGCGGGTGTATCCGGTTGAATCCATGGTCTTTTGCGAATGTCAGCCCGGCGCCGAACTCTACATTATCCAGAAAGGTCAGGTGAAGATCACCAAGAACGTTGACAGCAACGAAGTGCTTCTTGCCGTTCTTAAGGCCGGGGATATGTTCGGCGAAATGGCCCTGCTCGAAAACAAGCCTCGTTCCGCAAGCGCTATCGCATTCGAGGGATGCCAGCTTCTCGCGGTCAACCGCCAGAACTTCAACCAGATGGTTTCCACTCAGCCCCAGCTGATCGCCCGCTTGACGACCACCCTTGCCGACCGCATCTGGCTCATGTACAAACAGCTCGCGAATACAATAATTACCGATCCTATCGGCCGCCTCTACGATATGCTCGTGATCCAGCTTGAAAAGCAGAAGATCCCGCTTCAAACTCCACGTCCTTTTGTATTTGACTTTGGTCCGACGGAACTTGCAAATATGTGCGGCCTTCCCAAGGAAAGCTCGAACCGCGTTATTACCGATTTCCTGCATGAACCCGGGGTCAAGCTGGTGGATGAGCATATTTCCGTCGGTGACGTCGTCGAATTGGGCAAACAATGCGCTTATCGCAAAAAACTGCTGGAAATGGAGCGGTCCCGCAATGAAACGCGCACAACCACCAACAGTACGGTATTATGGTAAGTTTCTCATGAAAATCCGTTCCGGCTATATCTGTTTGCTGTGCGCCTTGTTCCTCACCGCCGCTCTAGGCGCCCAAACAAGTGCGACTAAAACAACCCCTGCCGCCGCTCCGGCAACGGTAGCCAAACCCGCTGCTGCCGCAACCACAACCGGTACGGCAAAAACGACTGGGACGACTACGACCAAGTCCACTGCGGCAACAACCGCAACAACGACAGCTGCTGCCACATCCCCGACTGCCGTTCCCTCATCCTACCGGAATGTTTCATTGGGAAGCAGCATGGACGGGGTCAAACAAGCGCTTCTTGCCGATCCGCTTTTCGGCTACCGCGGGGAGCGGGATGTTTCCATGCTGAGCGGGGAAAACCGCACGCTGATCGAGACTTTCGGGACGGCTTTTATTACCCGCGCCTGGTTTCAGTTTTCCGATGACAAACTGTATATCATGACTTTTAACCTTGATGCCGAAAAAGTCGATTATTATTCTATATATTCTCATTTGGTAGAAAAATACGGCGAACCGGGTTCCATGGATCCCCGAAAGTCCATATGGACGGACGGCAAGACAACCATGAGTCTCGAGCGGCCTTTGACGCTGAAATACGTAGATGATGAAATATTCGCAAAATTGCTTGAAAAGGATACAACCGTAAAAGCTTCATCCGATATCACAAGAGAGAGTTTTATAAATGATTTCTAGAACCAAAAAAACCAGTTTTATGCTTGCCTTAGTCACTTGTGCCTTTCTCTGTACGGCTCTTGCTTCCTGCGACGGAACGAAAGCCTTGCCGAAAGTTGATCTTTCGATATCGACCGCAAGCGGGAAAACCGTGGCCATTGTAACCGAAATTGCGCGGAGCGAAGCCGAGCAGGAAAAAGGCTATATGAACCGTAAGGTTATTCCCGACGGCACCGGCATGATTTTTGCATACAAAAATGACAGAAATCTCCGTTTTTGGATGAAAAATACCCCGCATCCCCTTTCAATTGCTTTTATAGACTCGAAAGGCGTTATCCGCGAAATCTACGAGATGGCTCCGTTTAGCCTCGAGACTATCGCAAGCGAACACGCCGTCCGCTATGCCTTTGAGTTTCCCTCGCCCTGGTTTGCAAGCACCGGCATAGCCGTTGGTGACAGCCTTACAAGCGAATCGCTGGCGAAGCTGACAGCCAAATAACCGCCAACTAACTTCAAACTGATTGCGGATCGAAGGGCTGTTAGTCCTTCGATTCCGTTTGGGACAGCATCTCGAGGGCAAGTTTGTCTTTCGGGTCGATTTCAAGAACCGTCCTGAAAAACCCCGCGGCTTCCTGCATGTTTCCCTGCCTCATGGCGAGAATCCCCAGATTCGCTATAATTTTAGTGTTGTCGCCTTCCTGCCCAAGCGCGGACACGAGAGCGGCGCGGCTTCCCGCAAAGTCGCCCAGTTCCATCAGGCATATTGAAAGTTCATTGCAGATATCCGCATACCCTGCTTCGATCCCCGAACCTTCCTGTTTGCCAAGCTCGAGAGCCTGCGCAAAGGCCGCACGGGCGTCTTCCCAGCGGTCGAGCCGACGGAGCGCCCAACCGAGCAAAAACCATGCATTCCATACCTTCGGGTGATGCTCCATAAAAAGGCGGATTTGTTCGAGAGCCTTTTCTTCCTGTCCCAAATTGATAAAGTCAAAAGCCGACTTGAAAAGGTCATCGTCGAGATCGCGAGCGGAAATCTCCGCGACGATTTCCTTCGCTTTTTCTTTCCGTACCTTCGTAGTTTCGGTTTCTCCGGTTTCCAGCTTCAGGTACGCTTCGAGAGCCTCGCGGGCTTTTTGGTAATTTTTTTGCTTCAGGTAAAAAAAGCCAACGTTGAAAAAGGCTTCGGGAATCGGAGGTTCGCTTGCCATTGCTTCCCGGTAATAATTGAACGCGCTCGCGTCATACGCGTCCGCATCCTCTTCGAGACCGGCACGGCGGAGGTTGTCAGCGCGCTCGTCCATCAAAAGAGCGAGATTCAGCACGGTGATCATATCGGCGGGATCGAGCCCGTGAAGTGCGAGGAAAATTTCCTCGGCAAGCTCGAAGTCGCCGTTTCTGATTTTCAGAATCGCGGCTTCGGTCATTTCATCGCGAATGCCGGGCTGGATCGAGTTCATTATTGAGCGGTAATAGTCAAGCTGGGCGTTTTCGGCGTCATAGGCAAAGACAGTCAGAATCCCCGCCAGAATCATTTCCTGGGTAAGTTCGGAACGCTCGAAACTTGCTCTGTTTTCGCCCAGCTGAACGGGAAGGGGAATCGACGCGTCAAAACCCGGAAAAGCGGATGAAAACGCATGCTCTTCGGGTACGGTGATAAATGCGAGGGAATCAAGGGGATGGGACATGTATAACCTCTGGGAAAAGTATTTAGTTTGCCGGTTTGGGCGCGGTTGCCTGGTCAAGCTTTGCGAGTGTGTCGTCGGCATCCGGCAGTTCGGCAGCTTCCGGTTCCGCCACGGGTTTCGCGGATGTTTTCGCCGCGTGCGTCTTTGTCGGCGCCCCTGAAGCCTGACCTGATTCCTGTTCGCCCTCGTTTAGTTGCGTTTTTCTCTGTTGGCTCAGATAGTTGTTGATGTGCATTTTATAGCCCATCGGCACTTCGCTCTCATGATAGGCGATCGCGAGGGCGACGAGATCTTTCCTGTTTTCAACATCCTCGGTGCGGACAATCTTACCCTTGACGCCAATTGCGACGCGGGGTTCGTCGAAATCGATCCTGAGAACGATTTCTTTTTCGAGAACAAAGGCAGCAAGACCGACCATAATGACTTTTGCTCCGGAAAACGAAAGATCTCGAAGAATGCAGCGCCTGGGAACTCCCTGTATGAATATCACCGTTTCTTTTTGCAAAACGCCAAGTTTGCGCATTGAGTCCGGAGTCAACAGGATACGCTCTTCGCGCCGCTTGGATGAATTGATGTTCGCTTCGAGCAAACCGCCGAGTTTTTCGATTAAATCGTCCGGGGCGCGCTGCGTGAACTGGAGGCTGATAAGGATCAGCTCGGGCGTACCGGCATACTGATTGGTTCCAAGTATCTTGGCCGCGACAAAAAAAGTCATGGGTTCTTCGGTTTCAGGATCCATGAATGAGTATCGGAGGCTGACTGAAACGGTTCCCTGCTGAATTTTGTCGTATAGTCCGCTTTTGATGCCCGCGATCACTTTCGCGCCTGTCATGGAGGTGGAATTGATGACGCATGGCCATTGTCCGCCCAATGCCTTGATGTAGACTTGCTGAGGGATCAACGCAGTAGCCTTGATTACTTCTTTGGTGAACGTGACATCAATATTTTGATACAGCTCGTAATACCGGGCTATTTGTTGGCTTGTGGCATATCCCATACTATACATAATCATAGAGTTCTTTTTTTAAAAGGTCAACCAATCGCGGAAGATAAAAAAAAACCGGCTGACCAGAGAGTTTTCGCTTTCTGGTTGGCCGGTTTTTATTGAGAAGGAATCACAAATCTCAGGTAAAAGCTTTGGGATCCCGTGTTTTACGAGTCTTTTTCATCAGTTTACGGCGGAGTGCCTTATTTTTCCGGTTAAGGATAGTGGAGGGCTTCTCGTAATATTCGCGTTTTTTCCATTCGCGGATAATACCTTCTTTTTCAACCATGCGTTTAAAACGCTTGATCGCTTTTTCGAGGTTTTCTGAATCGTCTACAACGATATGTGCCATGTTAAAATCACCTCCCCTCGGTCCGACCGTCAGTGTTTTATGAGCTTATCAGAAATATGGAGCCCTGGTCAACCGTGTATGAAGCTTCGGTTGTTATACTTTTTATATACCTACCGGTAGGTATATAATAGAGAAAAAGAAACTATCGATTTTTTCGGCGGAATGGAATATACTGCACATGATGTTTTCAATAAAAGTGATTCAGACGCTCGATGTTTATTTTTTCTCCCTTTTAATACTTTGCATGATCGGTATTAAAACTTTTAATAATCCGAACGGAAAAACACCTCAATCTTTGGCATTCAAGATTCTGTTATGCTTGAATTTCCTGATTATCATCGCGGACTGCATAACCGTTGTTTTTGACGGATGGTCGGGTTTCTCAATTCGGATAGTTCTTATGACCGCGACGGTTTTCGGTTACAGCATGCAGGTTTTGATCTGCCTTTTCTGGTTTTGGTATGCCCGCATGCTTATTTTCAGGGAACGCAAATTGCGGCGACACGCGACTTTTTTTCAATGCCTGCCGGCAATGGGAAGTATTCTCGTCGCTATCGCAAGTTGCTGGACCTGCTGGCTATTCCGTTACGACGCGGAAAATCATTATTCGCGCGGGCCATTTTTTCCTCTGATAATCGGCGTAAGCTTTTTGTATGTCGTCATTGGCTATTATATAATAATCAAATATCGCAGGAATCTTGAAAAAAGGTATTTTAATGCACTGGTAAGCTTCGCGCTTCCGCCCGCGTTGGGAGGATTGGTTCAGTCATTCGTGTTTGGAGTGTCCCTTATCTGGTCATGCGCGACGATCTCCCTGCTGATTATTTATCTTGCCATTCAAAACGAACTTATTTCACTCGATTACCTCACCGGAATTAATAACCGGATGAGTTTTGACCTGATGCTGCGCCGAAAGATTTTGAACGCAAAAAATTCATCCCCCTTCGTTCTTATGCTTCTCGATATCGACAACTTTCGTTCGATTAACGATCGCTATGGGCACAGCGAATGCGACCTTGCCTTGATATCGTTTGCGAGAATTCTCAATGACTGCTTTCGCCGCGAAGGGTTCGTTGCCCGTTATGGCGGCGATGAATTCGCGGTAATTCTGGATGCGCAGTTTAATAGGGACCTGGACGAGTCGATGAAAGCGCTTCAGGAAAGGATAGACTCCTGGAACGCTTCGAGCGGGAAGCCCTGGGTTATTTCCTATAGCGTCGGATATGCGCCCTATCTTGCGATTGAGCGATTAAGCGCCGATGCATTCATCATGAAGGTAGACAAGCTTCTTATACTCGATAAAATCGTGCCCGGCGAACGCCGATTCCGGAAGACCCGCCGGTAATTGCCCTTCTGCTATTGGATTTTTCTGATCGTGCAATTTTCGCAATCGGTGATGTAGAGAGCAAGCCCGTCATTTGCGATTCCCCATGGCCGGTTGATCCTCGCCGTGGTTCCCGCGACTGTCGTGACTATACCGGTGGAAATCACCACTCTCTTTATATCATTATTGTTCCAGTCGGCGGCGTAGATATACGTTCCGTCGGTCGAAAGCCCCGCGATCTGGCCGAAACCTGCCGAAGGCATCGAGGAGGTCGCTCCCGTGGCCATGTTGATTTTACGTATGGTGTTTACGTTCCATTCGCTGACATAAAGGCTTTTTCCGTCCGTAGTGATCCCGACCGGCAAAATGAGAGGCGGCGTGCAATTAAGCGTCGTCGTTGTTCCTGTCGATATCTCGACGCGCCTGATGCAGTTGTTGTCGGTATCCGCGACATAAAGCCAAGTGCCGTCATTTGTGATTCCAAGCGGTCTATTGAAAAGGGCTGTGCTTCCGGTTCCGTTCGTATTGCCTATCGTTCCTGGCGAACCTGCAAGCGTCGAAACCTCGTTGGTCGCGATCGAGATTGCCCTGATTGCATGGTTGTATGAATCCGCTACGTAGAGTTTCGTTCCGTCCGTGGTAATTCCCTGGGGCAAGTTGAAGCGCGCTGCGGTGCCCGAGCCCGTGCCCGTACTGTCCGCGCTGCCCGGCGTTCCGGCGAGTCCTGCGATAGTCGAGACCGCTCCGGTAGAAATGACTATTTTCCTGATGATAAAATTGTCGGTGTCGCAAATATAGAGATTCGTCCCGTCCGTGGCGATGCCTCGCGGTTGGCCAAAGCGCGAGGCTAATCTCGTTCCGTCCGTACTGTCGAAAGAGCGGTTCCCCGCGAAAGCGGTCACAGTCGCCGACGTGACGTCGAGTTTTCGTATTGTCATTGCGCCGCCGTCGGCAACGTAGAGGTTCGTTCCGATAAGTGCGCTTCCAAGAGGTAAGCCAAACCT
>Ga0302293_10000472_pt1 | contig 21557 bp, 18 predicted proteins | sample III_Fen_N2_2_FD_198758 | JGI IMG/M metagenome (GOLD analysis project Ga0302293, IMG submission 198758) | Peat permafrost microbial communities from Stordalen Mire near Abisko, Sweden - III_Fen_N2_2 | ecosystem: Environmental > Terrestrial > Soil > Wetlands > Permafrost | place: Sweden: Abisko...
CCTTGATCGTGGCAGGATCCATATCCATCGTCTCCGATCCGTAGCACCAGCAGGGAGTGACCGTTAGCGTGATTTCGACGCCTTCGCGCGCGAACTTTTCAGCGCAGGACGCGGCTTCCGCGACGCCGCCGATCGTTGAGTCGGCGATCACGCATTCGACCGGCATTCCGTTCGGATGCCTGAGTGTATCCGAAATCAGCCTAGCCGCTATATGCGCCAAACCCATTGTCTGGTCTTCGAGGCTCTCGCGCACGCCGTTCTGCCTTCCGTCTATAGTGGGCCTGATTCCGATTTTTGGAACGCCTCCGGAAAACCTGTTCTCGAGGGCATTGTGCTTCAATGATTCAATCCTTGCCATATTTTCCTCCTGTGATTTTATTACGTTATTCCACAAACGGACAAAAACCCTTCATACGACTCGTCCCAGACATTCCCCTTTTCGGGCGAATACACCCCGAGCGGATTCGAGTCTGCGATTATTTTGCGGGCTCCGGCAATATCCGGGATTACCCCGAGCGTTATCATCTGCACGGCGATATTTCCGATTACCGTCGCCTCGACGGGACCCGCGACGACGGGACGACCGCAGGCATTTGAGGTAAGCTGGCAGAGAAGGGAATCCTGAACGCCGCCTCCCACGATATGTATGGAAGGATAGCGTTTCCCGGTGCAAATCTCGATCTGGCCAAGGGCCCATCGGTGTTTCAGCGCGAGACTCTGATACACGCAGCGCATGATTTCAGCGATCGACTCCGGCACGCGCTGCCCCGTGCGGAGGCAATAATCCTTGATTCGCAGAGGCATGTTTCCGGGCGGGATAAATTCGCCGTCATCCGGATCGATAAAAGAGACCATCGGCTCCGCGGAAAGAGCCATGTCGGCAAGGTTGGAAAACGATAAATCCCTTCCTTCCTGCTTCCATTGACGCCGGCATTCCTGAACGAGCCAAAGCCCGACGATATTTTTCAGCAAGGTAATCTTGCCGCCGAACCCGCCCTCGTTCGTCACGTTGAGGGACGCCGTCCTTTCGTCGAGGAGAGGACTGTCAATTTCCGTCCCGATCAAAGACCAGGTACCGCAGCTGATAAACGCGAAATCGGCCTGCGCGGAAGGAACAGACACGGCGGCGCTTTGCGTATCATGGCCCGCGACGGCAATAACGCTAACCGCCGGGCACGACAGCTCCTCGCGCAGATCCTTTCGGAGTTTTCCGAGTACGGTTCCCGTCGGTACGATTTCAGTCATGAAGCGCAGCGGAATTCCGAGCGCCTTAAAAATCCTTTTGGACCATGTCTTCGATTTGGCGTCAAGAAGCTGAGAAGTCGTCGCGATCGAATATTCCGTTTTTTGAATTCCGGTCAAAAAGAAATTGAAAAGATCGGGCATCATAAGCAGCGTGTCCGTCTGGTTTGGAATTTGTTTTCTGCCGGTAACGAGAGAAAAAAGCTGAAACGCGGTATTGAGCTCCATGAACTGGATACCCGTGATGCCGTAAAATTCGCCGCGTCCGATCTTTTTAAATGCGGAGGGAAGGCAATTCTTCGTGCGCGCGTCCCGATAATGAACGGGACATTCGACGAGCGAGCCGTCCTTGCGCAAAAGGCCAAAGTCCACTCCCCAGGTATCGATCCCGATACTCTCGAATTCCCCTTTGGCGGCGGCTATCAGGATTCCTTGCCTGATTTCGTAAAACAGGCGATACACGTCCCAATACAGCGTGCCGTTGACGGAAACGGGATCGTTCGAAAATCGATGAATTTCTTCGAGGCTAATCTTGATTCCGTCGAACGAACCGAGCATTGCGCGGCCGCTTGAGGCGCCGATGTCGAATGCCAATACGCGCTTCAGTCCGGACATTTGCTCTCGTCCCGATAGCGCTTGAAGCCAGGATGTTTGCCGGTAACGCCATAGCCCTCCCGCATTTTACAAAGACGATCGATATTCTCGCGGGAGATTTCTTTCTCTCCGCCGAGCAAGTGCGCGTTCAGACTGATCTTCGCCCACAGTTCGAGCGTTTCCATGCGGTAATAGGCGGTAAAGACATCGGCGCCTACGGTAAGCGCGCCGTGATTCGCCAAAAGAAGGACGTCGTGCTCGGCGAGATACGGGGCGATGGAGTCGGGGACTTCGTATGTCGAAGGCGTTCCGTACGGCGTCACGGGAACAGAACCGATCGCAATAACTGCCTCTATCATCGTATATCGGTCCATGTCGAGATGCGCGACCGCGAAACCGGTAGCCGTCGGCGGATGCGCATGCACTACCGCGCCCACGTCAGACCGTTCTTTATAGCACCGCAAATGCATCTTGATTTCCGAAGAAGGCTTATAGCCGTCCGCGCCGGCAAGGATTTCGCCTTTCCCGTTTATCCGTAAAATCTTCTCGGGAGTGATAAAACTCTTGCTGATGCCGGTCGGCGTCGCAAGGAAAACATCCTCGTCAAGCTTGACGGAAACGTTGCCGTCATTCGCCGCAACCCAGCCAAGCTGCCACATCCTGTGGCAAACCTCGCATATCTGGTCGCGCACTTCGCCTTCATTCATATTAGTCTCCCGCGTCAAAGTATAGGATCAGTATACGTCTGTTTCACCAATGGTCAATATTTGGCAGAAAAATTGCGAAATACTCATTTATATGATAAAATACAATCAATATCGATCATATTAAGTCAGGAATGGAAGAATCATGCTTTACTTTGAAAGACAGAAAAAAATCCTGGAACTGATTAAAAAACACGAATGCGTAACTGTCGAATTCCTGTGCGAACGCATATATGCAAGTCCTGCGACCGTCAGAAGGGATCTTTCCCAAATGTTCGACGGCAACCTGATTACTCGCGTTCGCGGAGGAGCGGCCATCCTTGAAGGATCAAACCATGACGAACCGTCATTGCTGCGCTTCACGAAAAACGTGGAGAAAAAAAAGAAAATAGCAGCAATCGCGATGCGCTATATCAAAAACTCAAATACGCTTTTCCTCGACTCAAGTTCGACATCGGCGTTTCTCGCCAAAGAGCTCAAGGCTTTTCAGGACCTCAGCGTCGTCACCAACGGTATTCAGACAATAAACATTTTAAGTAAGGACGCATCAGCGCGAGTGTTCGCATGCGGCGGCCTTGTCATCGGGGATTCGTCCATTACCGGACCGGAAGCCCTGCGAATGATAAAAAACTTCAGGGCGGACATACTTTTTTTTTCATGCGTGGGATTCTCGCTCTCTAGCGGTATTACGGACGCACTTCAGGAAAACGCCGCCGTCAAAAGGGAAATGATAGCGAATTCCCGGAAGCGCATTCTTCTGTGCGACAGCACAAAAATGAATCAGGAATATTTTTCCAGGGTATGCGATTCCGATGAAGTCGACTTGATAATTACCGATTCAGAACCGCCCTCGGACATCCTTAATTCATTCAGGTATAAAACCGTATTTTCGTGACATACAATGGATGAAACCCGTTATTTCGTTTGACAAACCCGTATCCACGCATGATGATTACTTTATCTGAGTATTACGCACTCCGGGGTATAATTATGCAAGAAACAAAAATCAGGAACGATCATTTTTCCATGCATGATTGCCTTATAATTTTTACCATTGCGGTTAGTTACTTTTTCGCCCATCAAATATCATTTTTATATCCCGACTCGGCAAAAGTGCTTATGGCTATTTGGCCGGCCGCCGGGATCGGACTCGCTTCCCTTTTGCTCACCCCCCGCTATTTATGGCCCGCGATAATCGCCGCGCTTTTCGTCGCGGGCAATACGGCGAATCTTCTGGACGGAAGACCGCTTTTAAACAGCGTCGGCTTCATGACGGCGAATGTTTTCGAATCCTGGCTCAGCGCATGGATGATAACCGAGTGGTGCGGAAAAAACATCACGTTTACGCGGGTTAAAGAAATTATATCCCTTGTGTACGCAGCTGTTTTTGTAAATGCGCTTACGGCCAGCATTGGCGCCGGCACCGCAGCCCTGACGCATATCGACACATTCTGGAATTTCTGGAAAACATGGTGGGTCGCTGACGGGCTTGGCATATTGCTCGTTACTCCATTTGTCGTTACGGCCATACAGTTTCCTTCCGTTCGGCATCATGTCAACTGGAAAAAAACAGGCGAAATCCTTGCGTTCTACGGCGTCTGGATATTTACGGCGCTGGAATCGTTTCATTTTACGGGCGCCATCCATATGTATTACGCCAAACCGTATATATTCTTCGTGCTTATCCTTTGGGGCGCATTGCGCTTCGGGCAGTTATGGGCATCTCTCGCGATTTGCATACTTTCCGTCCTCGTTATCTCCGGCGAGGCGGTCTTTACGCTTGACGTTGTGGACCCGCAAAAGGCTCTCATGGTATCGCAGGTGTATTTGGCCTGTGTTTGCGTTACCGGTTTTCTGCTCGCGGCTTTTACCGCCGAACAAAAAACCATGGTGACTGCCATACGAAACTCGGAAATTTTTCTCGACACGATTATCATGGAAAACCCCTTTGCGATCTGGATATCGGATAAAAACGGCTTGCTTATCCGAATCAACAAAACATGCTGCAAAATAATGGAAATCGCCGAAAAGGACGTTATCGGAAAATATAATATCTTCGAAGACCAGATACTCAAAGATCAGGGATTAACGGAAAAAATACGCAAAGTCTTCGATTCGGGAGAAGTTGTCAATTTTGAAGTTCAGTATGACTCCTCGCGTCTGAAAAATGTTTTAATCGATAAATTCGTGAATAAAACGCTCGCGGTAACGATATCGCCGATATTTTCGTCGGACGGAAAATTGACGAACGCGGTTATTCAGTATATGGATGTCACGGCGCAAAAAACTGCCGAATATGAGCACCAAAAACTGGAAAACCAAATCCAGCAAAACCAGAAACTTGAGTCCCTCGGAGTTCTTGCGGGCGGCATAGCGCACGACTTCAACAATCTTATGGGCGGCATCTTCGGCTATATCGACATGGCGAACGAAGAGTCGCACGAACCTGGCGTCACGAAATATCTTTCAAAGGCATTGTCCACCATAGACAGAGCGAGAGCCCTCACCCAGCAATTGCTGACTTTTTCAAAAGGCGGCGCCCCGATCAGAAAGACGAACAGCCTGTCTCCCTTTATAGAAGAAACCGCGCAATTCGCATTGAGTGGCTCAAGTATCTTCGTCTCCTTTGATATATCCAGGGATCTCTGGCATTGTGACTTCGACAAAAATCAGATTGCCCAAGTGATAGACAATATCGTCATTAATGCCAAAGAAGCAATGTCGGGCGGTGGCACGCTGATCGTGACCGCGCGCAATATCAGTCTGTCGGGCAAAGAATATCAAACTCTGCCCGGCGGCGATTACGTCGAAGTATCATTTCATGACAGCGGGATCGGAATTCCCAAAGAAGTCGTGTCAAGAATTTTCGATCCATTCTATACGACGAAAACGACAGGACATGGCCTTGGACTCGCCACATGCCATTCAATCATAAGCAAACACGGTGGGCATATCGAAGTGGAATCAGAATCGGGAAAGGGAACCGTTTTCCATATTTTTCTCCCCGCAGTCAGGGATGCGAAAATCTCCGAGACCGTGGAAAGTTACGCGCTGCACGAAGGACAGGGCACTTTTCTCGTTATGGACGATGAGGAAGTGATGCGGGATACGATTGGCAATATGCTCGAATCGTTCGGATATACCGTAACGCTTACGAAAAACGGAACGGAAGCGATCGATATCTTCAAACAAGAAACGCCTACAGGCCGAAAAATATCCGGAATGATATTTGATCTGACCATTCCCGGAGGCATGGGAGGAAAGGAAACGGTTCTGGAAATACGGAAAAATGACTCCCTTGTTCCCGTCTTCGTAGCCAGCGGCTACGCGAAAGATCCCGTCGTGGCGAATCCCGCCGAATACGGTTTTACCGCGAGTATCTGCAAGCCATTCACAAAGCACGATCTTTCAGAATTGCTTAATGCGTATTTGAAGCCACGCTAACGGCCGACAATAAATTCCACGCGGTTCCTTCCGTTCCTCTTGGCATGGTAAAGAGATTCGTCGGCGGCGTGCAACATGGATTCAGCGCTCATGCCGGGTTTAAAAACCGAAACGCCAAGACTGATCGTTATGCCGAGTTTCAGGTTGTCATACAAAATCTCGAGTTCTTCCACTCCTGCGCGCAAACGTTCGGCCAAGCCGCATGCGGCATCGCTTGCGGTCTCGGGCATCAGAACGCAAAATTCTTCCCCGCCAAACCGGGACAGCGTGTCAGTGGCCCGGATAAGCGTCAAGCTATGATTCGCGATTTCTCTCAGGACTGTATCTCCCGCGGGATGGCCGTATGTGTCGTTTATGCTCTTGAACAAATCAAGGTCGAACATTATCAGGCTCAGGTTCCGGTTATACCGCTCGGCCCGGCTGATTTCTTCGCTTAGCCAGTGATCGAACCACCTGCGATTCCAGGTTCCGGTCAGGGCATCGTGCATGGCCATACGTGTTAGATGCTGCACGTCGGTAACGGCGTCGGTAACGTCGCGGATTATCAAATACACGTATTTGATTTCGTTTCCCTCCCGAAGCGGCCCCATCTGGCCGGATTGCTGCATGTTTTCAAAACCATGGGAAGATCCGGGGGAAGGCGCGAGGGGAATGAGCCAGGGATTGGCTCCATGCGCGAAAAACGCGGTATTGCCGAAAGATATGACACTGCGTAAATTGCGCATATATAAAGGCGTATCGAGCTGGGGAAACAGTGTCGTCAATTTTTTTCCGACTGCCGACGTCAAATCGATTGCGCTCGTAAGTTCCATCCAGTGGTTAAAAAAGACGACTTCGCCCTCAAGATTGATAATGATTACGCCCTGATCCAGAGCGTCGAGCATTTGGCCAAAAAAAGGACTATTCATCGCAGGTCTCCCAAAAACTCGTCAATCGCGCTTTTCATCCACAGTATGGACTCATTTGAGGTAATCAGAAACAGATTCCCCTGTATGTTGTTTTTATCAAAATGAAAAATCGTCTTGAAGATCAGTGCAAGGCTCCCCGAGTGTTTCATGTGCTCGTCGAGCATCAATTTGTCAACCGTGCCGTTCATGTAATGGGGCGGTCGGAAGCTGACATGATTGTTCATCAGTTCGGAAATCATGCCGACGCAGGCGCCGATCAGAATGTTGCCGATTTCAAGAATCGTCTCGCGCGACAAGGTTGCATACTCGTCCGCTCGCAAACCTTCGATCGGCGCCGAGCAAAACATCGATATAAGGTTTTTTCCCTCGCTTTCCGGCAGGAGCAAAATGCTCGTTCCGGCAAACTTGCCCATAAAAAACTGCTCGACGATACTGTACGCGATGGTATCGCACGATTGCGAGTTTATATATGCCGAAATTTCGCCGCTTTGCATCATTTTGATAACCGGAACCGAAAGAATGACGTTTACGTCCATGATTTCGGAAAGGGACGCGGCGGCGCGGCCAAACCCGATATTCATCATTTCCCTGAGGGCATCGATTTCAATTTCGGACAAAAATGTTGGATCGTTCATTGTGCCTTGGTGCTCCGGTGCAAGCGCTCCAGCAAGTCCATGATATCCCCATGATCGATTTTTTTCCGGAGCACGTCGAAGGCACCGGCGGCCATGCCATCTGCGATCGTCTGCTTTTGAATGTCGGCCGTGACGATAACCACCGGCAGCGAAGGGCGAAGGATCTTGATACGGCGAAGCGCTTCAATGCCGCCGATGCCGGGCATGGTCAAATCCATGAAAACAAGATCGATATGCTCGTCAGATGACACAAATTCCAAAGCCGTCTCTCCATCCGCAGCCTCAATCAACTCTGCCCCGGTTTCCCTCAGAATATTCCCGAGAAGCATTCTGGCAACCATCGAATCGTCGGTAATCAAAATTTTACGCGGCATGTTGTAATTTTAAGCGAAAGCCGGTTTGAATGCAAATATGCAAAACTATGCGAATCACTTAAATTTGACGGTACAACCGCTATCTTCTACAATAGTGTTCAGGAGACTAACAAATGAAAATTGGAGGAAAACTTCTTTTGGGGTTTGGATCCATTGCCTTTTTAATGGTTGTACTTGTCGTCATGAACTATTTGAACCTGACAAATCTGATGAATCTTCAGAATCAGGGCTTAAAGCGAGCCAATGACGCGCTAACAATAATGGAGATGAAGGCAGCTCCGATACGCGCATACCGCATAGTCGCGGACGCGATAATCAACCGGAATCTCCCGGATACGGCAAAATCCTGGACTGCGGAGAAAGCAGCCATTCAGGCTGAACTTACCGCGTTGGACAGCCTTGTCGACACAGATCAGGAAAAGGGATGGATGAAAGACACCGATAAAGCCTTTGCAACCTTCACCGATCTCTTTGAAATTAAACTGATCCCGGTACTGACAACCACGAAAGAAGTCAACCAGGGAATAATAGATATCGACGCCCAATTTGATACGATCGTTTCTGCCTTTATCGCCCCTATGGACGAATTATCAAAATCGCTTTCTGCCGAGCAAAAAGCGGCCGATGTCCTTTTTGACAAAACGGTAAATCTGGCGCTTTTCATCAGCATTATTATTGCGATTGTCGCGCTTATTATCGCATCTCTCATCGCGGTTCTTCTTTCCCGCTCGATCACATTGCCTTTGGGAACGGCTGTCGCCATTTCCACAGTGATCTCCAATGGTGACCTTACGCCGATAGTTCCCGAAATCTATCTTTCAAGGCGCGATGAAATCGGCGATCTTGCCAAATCGCTGAATGAAATGATCAAGCGCCTTCAGGAAGTAATCGGAGACGTCAATACCGCAGCGATACAGGTTTCATCCGGAAGTCAACAGCTCAGCAGTACGTCCCAGCAGATGTCGCAGGGGGCTACCGAACAGGCTTCGTCAGTCGAAGAAATATCTTCTTCTATGGAGCAGATGAGCTCAAACATCAAACAAAACGCGGATAACGCGTCCCAAACCGAAAAAATCGCGCAAAAATCAGCACAGGCAGCCGAAGAAGGCGGACGTGCCGTCAACGCGACGGTTAGCGCAATGAAGGAAATCGCGGCTAAAATCGGCTTAATAGAAGAAATAGCGCGATCGACGAATATGCTTGCCCTCAATGCGTCAATCGAGGCGGCGCGGGCCGGGGAATACGGAAAAGGATTTGCGGTCGTCGCTTCCGAGGTAGGAAAGCTTGCCGAACGCAGCCAGAAGGAAGCGAGCGAGATAAGCAAGCTTTCAAAGGAAAGCGTAGGCATCGCAGAACAGGCAGGCTTTACGATTACGGAAATGATTCCGGATATCAAGCGCACTGCGGAGCTGGTGCAGGAAATCAGCGCCGCAAGCAACGAGCAAAACTCAGGAGCCGAGCAGATTAACTCCGCGATCATGCAGCTTGACCAGGTCGTTCAGCAAAACGCTTCCGCCTCGGAGGAGTCTGCGTCGATGTCCGAGGAACTCGCGAGTCAGGCAGAGCAGATGCAGGCATCCATGGGTTTTTTCAAGGTAACAAACCGGGAAGTTTTGCATCAGGCGCCGGCCAAGAAACAACAGACACCCGTCAAGAAACAGCAGGTGCCGCCAAAACCAAATTCTCTACCGATCGTAAAACCCGCCCGAATCGCGACGAGCGGAATCCATCTTGATCTTGATGATGAAAAAAAATCATCAAGCCGCGACGCGCTCGACAGCGAGTACCAGGAGTTTTAAATGCCGGACATCATGCGAAAAGAAATCAACCAATACCTTACTTTCAAGATTGCCGACGAAATGTACGCAATCAATGTGAGCAACATCAGAGAAGTGCTAAGCGTTACCCGCTTGACTAAAATTCCGCGTATGCCGGATTTTATGAGCGGCATAATCAATTTACGCGGAACGGGTGTCCCTGTTCTTGATCTATCAAAAAAATTCGGATTGGGCGAAACGGTTCAAACAATCAATACCGGAATAATCGTAACGGAAATATCCAGCGTCCGCGACGATGGTCTCCAGGAAAAATTGACCATAGGCATTTTCAGCGATTTGATCCAAAAGGTCATTACGATCGAACCATCGGAAATCGAACCTCCGCCGAAAATCGGAATCAAGATCAATAACGCGTTTATTGTCGGAATGGGTCATATAGAAAATAATTTCATCATTATTTTAAATATTGAAAAAATTCTATCCGGATCAGAACTGCTGGAAATTCAGGAGCAAACGCAGGATGAGACACAAAAGTCCTGAAAAACAAAATTATTTCCCGGAGATAACCGCCAGATCATACAGGTCAGGCGGTTTTTTTGAAATATAGGGACTATTCCGTTCACTATTATTTACTTTTGGATTATTTGTGCCTACTTTAGCAATAACCGATACTTCGAGGGATAACAAACAGGGGGATATTAATGAATGTCGTGGAACTATCTGACGTAAAAAAGTACTACATGCTCGGACAAACCCGGGTCGACGCGCTCAGAGGCGTCTCGCTATCCATCAACGAAGGCGAATTTCTTGCCATTGCAGGTCCGTCGGGATCGGGCAAAAGCACGATGCTGAACATGTTCGGCTGCATCGATATCCCCTCGGAGGGAACGGTGCGCATCGCCGGCGTCGAAACGGACAAAATGAGCGACAAGGAACTGACGCGCTACAGGCGCACGAAAATCAGTTTTATTTTTCAGTCGTTCAATTTGATTCCCGTCCTGAACGTATATGAAAACATCGAGTTTCCCCTGCTGCTCCAGAAAGCAATATCGCGGAAAGAACGCGAAGAACGAGTGATGAAAGCCATCGCCGAAGTCGGCCTTCTCGACCGCATGCAGAACAAGAGCGCCGAACTTTCGGGCGGACAAAGACAGCGGGTTGCGATAGCGCGGGCTCTCGTTACCAAACCGGTGATAGTGCTGGCCGACGAACCGACGGCCAATCTTGACTCCGAAACGGGAAAAAGGATTATCGAGCTCATGAAAACGATAAACGCGACGGAAGGAACTACGTTTATTTTCTCCACGCACGACGCGCATATAATGAAACAAGCCCGCCGGGTCGTCAATATTCTGGACGGCCGCATCGTTTCTTCCGACGCCGCGCGGGAGGGTTGACGCATGATTATCCTCAAACTCGCGTTCCGCACGCTAATGCGCCGCAAGGGACGAATGGTCCTGATCGGTAGTCTCGTCGCATTCGGAACCTTCCTTTTGGCCTTTGGCGGCATTTTCGCCTCCTCCGCCTCAAAGGCTTCGCAGCTCTCCATTATCGAAAACTTTACCGGCGACTTAATCGTCTATTCGGAGAAATCGAAGGAATTGCCCTCGCCTTTTGCCTTCACCACACCCCTGCCCAACATCAGAAACACGCAGGAAATAGCGGACGTACTAAAAGGCATAGACGGTGTCGAATCCTGGGCGATGTACGCGCAAAATTACGGTATTGTCCAGGTCGAGCGCGACGGAAAAAACATCGATCTGCCGTTTATATTTTACGCGATCGAGCCCGCTTCATACCGCAAAGTATTTTCGAACGTAAAAATATCGGCCGGGAATTTTTTCGGGCTTGACGCGGCGTACCCGGACGGCAAGGCGGCCACGACGGACACCGCAGCTTCGAGCGACACGGTAGCCTCGGCGGGCGGAATACTGATAAGCGAATACCAGAACGCGCAATACGCGAAAAACTACGGCGTTACGCTCTCTCCGGGAGAAAAAGTGAAACTTCTCGGAGTGACCGAAGGCGGGGTTAATACGGTCTCGTCGACGATGCTCGGAACGTTTAACCCGGTACATTACACGAGCGTGTTCAACTATATCAATTTCGTGGACGCGCCGACCTATACCACGCTTTATAACTACACGGGCGTGGAGTCATTGCCAGCCGCGTTCAATGCGGGATTGGCAAACGCTACTGCCGACGAGTCGAGCCTTTTCGCGCTTGCGGGAAACGACACGTTCGGAAAGATCGACCTGGCCACGCTGAAAACCCAGGCATTGTCGGGTTTCACGATGATAGCGGTAAAACTTTCCGACCACTCGAAGGTTGACGCCGTGATAGCCGAGCTGCGCAAGCATACCGAGCTGGGCGTAAAGGCAGCGCGATGGGACGCGGCATCGGGCTTCTACGCCCAGATATCGCTGGCGCTCCAGGCATTCATCTTCCTCGCGACCGGACTTATCTTTCTCGTAGTCACGATGATCCTGATGAACACCCTTATCATTAACGTCGTCGAGCGCACTGCCGAGATCGGAACAATGAGGGCCATTGGGGCGGACAAGTCTTTCGTGCGGGAGGTATTTCTCGCCGAGACTATCATGCTGAACACTGTGTCGGCCCTCGTAGGCATCGCGATAACCGCCGCCTTGCTGGCATTCGGAGGAAGCGGCGGCTTTCCTATCCCCGAGACCGTTTCGCAGTTTTTAATCGGAGGAGGATTCCTTCCGCTTAAGATAACCGCGGCGCCTTTCGCGATCGCGCTTGTTACGGTCGTGGGCGTTTCGGTTCTCGCGACGATTTATCCGGTCAGCGTGGCGACTTCGATCACTCCGCTCAAAGCGATGAGCGATCACTAATACAAAGGAATAATCATGGGAAATTTTGTAATGCTTGCATTCAAAAACGTGTTCCGCCAAAAAAAGAGAAGTTTTACGCTCGGGATAAATTATGCGGTCGTTGCCTTCATCCTTGTGCTTCTTCTCGCGTTTTCCCGCGGAGCGACGAGCAACATCTCGACAAGTCTCGTCACGTCGACCGCGGGGCATATCACCATTACCGGTCAGTTCGCCAAGGGCGGTAAAATATTCAACGGGCTTTTGCGAACGGGCGATATCGTCAGCGCGATTAAAAAAACCTATGGGGCCGAAGAAACGACGGTCGTTCGCTATAGCGTGAATTCCACCGTTTATTTCAACAGTCTCTCCAAACGCCTTTCGTTCTCGGGCATCGACACCGGAACCGACAGGGGCCTCGAGGCTCAGGCAAGCTTTTCGTCCGGCTCGTGGGCAGATTTTGCCTCGGACCCGAACGGCGTCGCGATGCCCAAGGCAGAGGCGGAATATTTCGGACTCAAGGTCGGCGACGAAGTCGTGCTTTCCACCCGCACCCGGTTCGGCGCATTCAACACGGGAATCCTCGTGGTTCGAGGCATCTATGTCACGGACAATTATTTCGCGAAAAGCCTCGTGCTCGCGCATTTTGATTTTTTGCATAACCTTGACCTTGCGGATGACGGCGCGGCAACTTCGATCTACGTCTACTTTCCGTCGACCGCCGGCCTCTCCGTAAAACGAGGACTGTTGCTCAACGAGCTGAAATCGCAGGGATTCGAGGTCAGCGTCCCGAAAACAGACGCTGACGCAATCGCGGCAATCTCGTCGGCGAGCACGAAATACGAAGTGGACAAGGAAGGAAAGGATCGCATAATGCTTACCCTTTCCACTCTTGACGAAGTTCTGGGCATCGTGCGGAGCGTACTCGCGGCGGTCAACGCCGTCGGCGCATTCATCGCGGCTGTCATGCTTTTCGTCATAGCGGTATCGATATTCATAAATCTGCGCATGAGCATAAACGAACGAATGAAGGAAATCGGCACGATGCGCGCAATGGGCGTCGAGGCATCCGGAGTCACTTCGCTTTTCGTCATTGAAAGCGTCGCTCTCGCGATAATGTTCTCCGGAGCAGGCGCGATACTCGCTGCCCTCACCGCGCTGATCATCCGCTGGGGTCCGTCATTTCCGCCGGGAGGCAATCTCGGGCTTTTCCTCGACAGGGGACATCTCGTCCTGATTCCCGACCCGCTTTCCATGATCGGCGTCGTCGCGGTCATATCGGTATTTGCGGCATTCTTTTCATTTTTTCCTGCGCGACGCGGAGGTTCTATACCGCCCGTCGAAGCACTAACGAAAACATTTTGACGGAGGTTATGCATATGAGCACAAACACGCGAACGGTCGCGAGAAATCTTGCCGTATTTTTTCTGGCGGTGGCACTCGCGCCATATTCCGCCTTTGCTCAATCGAAGGCTATAACAACCAGCGAGAGCGCCGCGGTCAAGATCGTGCAAGGGTTCGAGGATAAGCTCAATCTCGTAGGAATGGACGTGACCAATACGTTCACGCTGATCCAAAAAAAGACAGGCGAGGCCGACAGGGTGATCCAGATAAAAATTTTCCGTCGGGATGCGGCGGATACGTTCACTCTTATATTCCAGTTTCCCGACAGCGAAAAAGGCAAGGGATATTACCGCAACAAGGACGACCTGTTCCTGTATCTGCCGTCCACACGCGAATTCGTCTACAGCAACCGAAAGGATGACGTTGGCTCGACGGACGTGAGAACGGATCTTTTCGGGAAAACGGATTCTGCTTCGCAATATTGGCTCAACATGGCAGGTACCGCGGTAGTCGCCAAAATGGACTGCGACGTCATCAGATTTGACGCGAAAAAACTCGATGTATCCTATCCAGTCCAAAAGTGGTACGTGCGAAAGACAGACGGTCTCCCGATCAAAGTAGAGAATTTCAGCGCGTCGGAAACGCTTTTACGGACGACCTACTACGTCGATTATCAAAAAGTCGGAACCGATAAATACATCTTTACGAAATTGCTCGGAGTGGACGCCCTTGAAAAGGGTCAGCAAACCTATCTGACCAACGAAGGTATTTCGACGGCAAAAATAGCCGACTACACTTTCTCCAAAGCATTCCTTGAAGAGCAATCGCGTTAAAAAAAGGATGCCGTCATGAAAACCAAATTCGTGCGTTTCGCTTTTTATATCGCACTTTCTGCCGTGGTTGCAGTCCCGGCAGCGTATGCCGCCGATCCGGCATCACCGGCATCACCTGCGCCGCAACCAGCCGTACAGCAACTTCCGCCGCCTGCGTCACCTGCCGCATCGGCAACTGCGGACGATTTCGAAGCGGCTCTCTTCGGCACGGACGCTGGCGTACCTGCCGGCGCGGCAGCCTCGACGGTTGGTACGGCATCCTTCGACACCATTGCCGCTCAGGGAGAAAAGGCGAAAACCGAGTATCTCGCGGGGGGAACGGTAGCAGTCGAAGCGGCCTCAACGGTCGAAGGCACCGCAAAGGATTACACTGTTACCTCGGACGCGAACGGAAAAGTTTTCGCCAAGGTGACGGTTCCCGATTACGGCTCGCTCTATATGTCCTACCTCGTTTCGGATTCTTTCGCTCAGGGGTACGGAGGCGAGAGCCGCGCGATTCCGGCCTCGAATCCGCTCAAGCCAGCCTTCGCGCTTTCGGAGTTTCACTACAGTTTTGACATTTCGAAAGTTCTGTTTATCCGCGTGGGAAATCAGTTAATAGCATGGGGACCTTCCCGTATTTGGAGCCCTGTCGATTTTATCAATTCGCAAAAGCAGGATTCATTCGCGGCGGTTGACTCGCGTTCCGGGAAAAGCGGACTTCGGGCGCATCTTCCCTTCCCTAGGGCGAACGTGTTTTTTTTTGCAGACTTTTCTGATATGACCTCGACCGGCTTTTACGGCGATCCTTATAAAACGATAAATCTCGGCGGGCGCATGGACACGGCCGCAGGCGACTTCGAATTCGGTTTGACCGGTTACGGCGGAAGAAGCGAGCAAGGCCGCGCGGGCGCGGATTTTTCGGGACGCTTCCTGGGCGCGACGGTTTACGGAGAAGCCTCATATGCGCCGGGTTATAATGATTGGGATTCGCGTTTCGAAGCCTCGCTCGGCTTTTCGCGGGCCCTCGGCGCGCTCAAGAAATGGACTGTGTCCTCCGAGGGTTTTTTCAACTCAAGGGGAAATGACCTTACCGGTTATACGGTCGCTACGATCACCGCGCTTCCGGCGATCGAAAGGGCACCGCTCTATCAGGGAAAATACTACGCATTCCTTTCGATCGCGGCCAGCGAGTTGTTCTCGCCGTCCCTGTCGACAACCGTATCCGCGCTCTCGAATTTGCAGGACAGGTCTTTTTTGCTCAAGCTCGCAGAATCGTTCGCGTTTCCGCGCTCGGTTCCCTTTAGCCTCTCGATCGCGTACGCAGCGGGAGGCGTCGAAAAGGAATTCACCCGATTCGGGGGAAACGGTTCGGTAACCGCCACTATTTCGACAAAGATTGATTTTTAAGCGACGATGCCGTTTATTTTTGATACGTGGAAAGGCTGATTTCAGCCTTGCTCCACCTGATATTTTTGTCCGAAGCGTCGCCTATAACATTTCCCAACTCTTTTATAAAAAGCCCGCGCGACATGATAGCCATGCTCTCCTGCGCCGGCAAATGCTCGACAAGTTCCGAGAACTTCGCATGCAGGTCGCTTTTTTTCGTTGAGGCAATCGCTTCGACGCGATCGTCGCCGAAAGGCTCTCCGACCACAACGCTGAATGAATGCATGTCTTCCGCCGGAATCCTTACGCTCTGTCCCCTGCGCACGAAACTGTTTGGCTGGAAGCGATTCGGAAACAAGAGGACGGTAGTACCGTCACCCTGATGATCGAGAAGAAGAAGATAACAGTCGGTGTCTGACTGAACGATAAACGACACGGACTCACCGTCCCTGTATTGCAGGCGGCCGTCGGCTGTGCCGAGGGAAAGGGCAAACTGAACGGGAATAGAGGCTTCGGGCTTTTTAAGATCGTTCATAAGCGCGATAGACGCGTTCCATCGGTCCATTATTTTTTGCTTTTCTTCGATGGGGTATTTCAGGAGAACCCATGCCGTCCATATTTTTCCGGTCTTTTCGGTCCCGCTGCCAGCAACCTCAAAATTGACGATCGCATACTCGGGCGCCGACGCCAGCCCGGCGGCTTCAAGCGCGGGGCCGATGCCGATCCGCTCGATCAGCATTTCTTTAGCGGCAAGAACGGCCTTGCGCTCGGCATCCTGCTCAGTCGCCGCGTTGGTCGCCATTCCCCGCTCGTACATGGCGAGCTCGTCATCCCTGTGCGGATTGTCCCACCAGTATGGTTGTTCAGCCGAAAGAGAAACGCCCGCAAAAAGCAGAATCGCCGAGACAAACAGTTTGATATCAAACAGTTTTACGTTCATGATATTCCCTTACTTCTTTAAAATCCGATATTCATTCCGAACATGAACTTGCCCATCAATCCCGGTTTCGTCAGAACATTGATCAGGCCAAGTTGCGCGCCATAGAGTTGCTTTGCGGTATTGATAAGGCCGCACTGAACTCCGTAGATTTTATTGGCATTGTTGATGAGGCCGCACTGCATGCCATACACGTCCGCGGCATGCGAGACGATCGCGCTTGACTGTAGTCCGTATACGTTGCCGGCCGTGCAGATAACACCGGTCTGAATACCGCCCATCGTAGACGTGGCGGCGGTAATCGGCGCCGTCTGAATGCCGTACACCGCGTCATTCTGGGTCTGGATAGCGCCAACCGCTATTCCAAAAATATGATAATCCTTCGGAACTGCCTGAATTGGCCAAAAAAAGCTTACTTGCAAAATTGAAAAACCATGCTTCGCTTTAGCGGGGGTTTCTTGCTGCGGTTGGACTGTCTCGGTTGTATCGGTTGTATCGACAGTATTGTCGATCGCTGCGCTATCAGTGACTTTTACCTTGTCTTTTTTATTGTCAGTCACGACTGAAGCAACAGTTGTGTTTTTGTCCGTCGGCGCGGATATGAATTGATTCGCGAGCGATGAATCAATATTTTTCAAAGATTGGGCAATCGCAGTATTGATTTTCCCTTCCAGACTGATAACCAGCGGGGGGACATACACCTGATAGGCTTGGGCGGCAACCGGAGTTTCGGCTTGCGCGGCGTTCGCTGCGGTGTTCGCTGTGGCGTTGGAGGAATCCTTCCAGGCGACTGGTCGTGAGATATACGAAGAGCTTACCAATGAAGCGGGCTCCTCGAGTACCGTGTTGGCGCCGGATCCTTTGGATATAACCGCCTGTTGGCGTATGCCCTGATCGAGCGCGTATGAACCGGTCGCGTCGGGCAGCCAGGCAGCCAATTCCGAGAAGGTAACGATTCCGTCATACACACGATCGGAATCCTGACCGTCAGCCTTGCCCTCGAGTCCCTCAAGAATAAAGCGCGTGAATACGCCGTTTCTGCCTTTTGTGTCCTCGTAGCTGTACCAACCCGCCTTTGTCGCATACAGGGTAAGCGCTGCGGCGTTTCCGGACGAAGTATCGGTAATACCTACGACTGATAAACCCTTTGTGGTCGCAACCTGTTCGCGGCAAGCATCGACGGCGACGATAACTTTCTTTATCCCGCGGTTATTGAACGTCGAAATTAGCGACGAAAGTGAGATACTCGTTTCCCTTAACCGGCTCAAAGAGGCATCCACGGGTAATATAGACGATTCTTTGCCATCGCTGATTCCGTGACCGCTAAAAAACAGGAATATCGTATCTTCGGGTTTTACAAGGTCGGCAAGGAGATTTACGCGATTTTCGATATTGGTCCGGCTTGGAAAATCCTGATTCCGGTAATCAACGTCGTCCTTGAGGACAAATACTTTATCCCAACCTACGGAGAGTAACTCCTGTCCAAGGTCGACGGCATCGTTTCGCGCGGTGGTAAGCTTGACGATCGAACTGTCGGCATAATCGTTAATTCCGATGCAAACCGCATATCTCTTTCCGGAATCGGCAGGTGTTGCCGCAAAAACCGTTCCCGTAAACACGAAAAGGAGGAAAACCGCAAGAACACATCGGTATTTTGATTGACTGAACTTCGGAATCATATATTTCTCCTGTCGAGGACATGGGACCAAGCATACCATCTCATGGAAAGGTATTCAATAATGCACCGATTATGTAACACTGATGAACGTAGCAACTGCTACCGCCAGCAGTAACTAATCAGCCGGTAAGTTGTTGACATTTCAGTAATGTTATATTAGGTTAACATATAAGCAGGGAGAAATACATGGAATTGTCGCTAGTCGATCTCAAACCCGGAAAAACAGGGAACGTACGAAAACTTGAAGGCGGAAGAAGTTATGTAGCGCGGCTTGCAGCCCTTGGATTCACCATCGGAGCGCCGGTAAAGATATTGAGAAAAAATTCGCATGGTCCGCTCATCGTTAGCTTGCGCGGCACGCAGATTGCACTGGGCTATGACGAAGCCGAAGGAATACGGGTAAGCCCTTCTATCGAAGATGAAAAACCGGTTAGCCCGCGCGTCGACGCGGCATTCACCATTGCCCTCGCAGGTCAACCCAACGTGGGAAAATCCACGGTATTCAATTTGCTCACCGGGCTCAATCAGCATGTCGGTAACTGGACGGGCAAAACCGTGGAAAACAAGACAGGTACGTTCAGCTTCAAAAATCTGAACTATTCCGTCGTCGATCTGCCGGGAACGTATTCCCTTTCGGCAAACTCCGAAGAGGAACTGATCGCTCGCAATTTCATCCTCGGCGACCACCCCGATCTCGTGGTCGCCGTCGTAGACGCCGCGACGCTCGAGCGCAATATGTATCTGGTCGCGGAACTCCTTCTCCTCCCCTGCCCCGTACTTTTGGCGCTTAATATGATGGACGTCGCGCACAACGAGGGAATCAAGGTTGAGCCAAAAGTTCTTGAAACCGCCCTTGGCATTCCGGTCGTTCCGATGGCCGCGTCACGCGGCGAAGGAATCGCAGAACTGCGGCAAGCTATCGAAAAAATGACACATCATAAAAGCGAATATCATCCTGACCTTCCGGTCATACTCCCGGCGCACAAACCCGTGCTTGATCAGGTACAGACTATGATCGGGCAGTACGTTCCCGAAATGTATCCCGCAGACTGGGTTGCCCTGAAACTGCTCGAAGGCGACGAAGAGCTGACCGCGATAATGAAAGAACGCATAGGCGAAAGCGAATGGAAAGAAGTCGACGCATTGCTCTACAGGCACGAAGACGCCGTTCTCGACATAGCCGGAGCGCGCTACCAATGGATAGGTAGAATGGTCCGGGCAGCGGTCGTCGAGCCGCCGGTATCCCGCATGGGATTCACGGCGAAGCTTGACCGCGCTCTCACGCATCCGGTTTTCGGATCGCTCATTCTCGTCCTGATGCTCTCGCTCGTTTTCGCGCTGACCTTTTCAATCGGCGCCCCGATCCAGTCTGCCTTAAGCGCGGCTATCCTGAATTTGGGAAACGGCGTCAAAAGCGCGATGGTAAACTTCCCGCGATGGATACCGGATCTGATCGCAGGCGGCGTCTTCAACGGAATCGGGATGGTTTTGACCTTCCTGCCAGTTCTCGCAATTTTTTTCCTCGCGCTCGGACTCCTCGAAGACACCGGCTACATGGCGCGCGCGGCATTTCTCTCCGACCGTCTCATGCACATGATGGGACTTCACGGAAAAAGCTTTATGCCGATCCTTCTCGGCTTCGGCTGCAACGTGCCGGCCGTCCTCGGCACCAGAATCATCGAGTCAAAAAAAGCGCGGATACAGACGGCGCTCATGATTCCTTTCATTCCCTGCTCGGCGCGCCTTGCCGTCATAGCCGTTCTAGCGCCCGTATTTTTCGGCAAGGCCGCGTTTTGGGTAACGATCGCGCTCGTCGGCGGGAATGTCCTGATACTCTGCGCCATCGGTCTGGTCCTTCACAGCTTCGCGTTCGAGGACGAGCACGTCGCATTTATAATGGAACTCCCCCTGTATCATATTCCGAACCCGAAATCGATCGGCATATATGTCTGGCAAAACCTTCTTGGCTTCCTTAAAAAAGCTGGCTCGATCATTCTGGTCGCGTCTCTCGCGATCTGGTTTGTCTCGTACTTCCCGACAGGCCATATAACGACAAGCTGGCTCGGAATTTTCGGTCAATGGCTTGAACCGGCGAGCCGCCTTATCGGGCTTCCCTGGCAGGTTTTTATAGCGATACTGACGAGCTTTGCCGCAAAGGAAAACACGATCGCCACCCTCGCCGTTCTATACGGCAACATCGCGACGGTTCTTCCGACGGTCGTGAGCACGGCGGCGGGCGTCTCGCTCATGGTGTTTCAGATGCTCTTCGTTCCCTGCGTCGGCACTATCGCCGCTATCAAACAGGAGACGGGTTCGCTGAGGTGGACGGTATTCAGCATCGTTCTGATGCTCGTTCTGTCATTTATTTTGAGCTTTGCGGTCTACCGCATAGGGAGTCTTTTTTAAATGCTGCGCGAATTGCTGAAACTGATCGTGCAGGGCGAGATCAGCTCGCAAAGCGAAATAGCCCAAACTCTCGGCGTCGACGGTGCGGTTCTCGATGACATGATAGCGCGGCTGGTTTCTCTGGGCTATCTCGAAGATCCCGCGTCGAAAGCCGACGACGCGGCAAAGACTGAAGTTGCGGGCAATGAGCGCGGTCCGAAGGGTTCCGGCGGCACACAGGGACACTGTGCCGGATGCGCTATGGCGGCGCTTTGCCATGGCGGTTGTTTTAAGGGCAGCAAGGGCAAAGTGTGGGCAGTGACTGACAAGGGAAGAAAAGCCTGATCAATACTTGATGCATTGCTCGGTCCAGGTCGGACCGTTGATATAAAAACGGCCATTCCTGAACTCGACGGGCTCATACCCAAGCTGTGAAAATTCCTCCCAACCATTGTATAACTGTCCGCTGACATACGGCCGTTTCTCGTACATAATATAA
>Ga0302293_10000475_pt1 | contig 21484 bp, 23 predicted proteins | sample III_Fen_N2_2_FD_198758 | JGI IMG/M metagenome (GOLD analysis project Ga0302293, IMG submission 198758) | Peat permafrost microbial communities from Stordalen Mire near Abisko, Sweden - III_Fen_N2_2 | ecosystem: Environmental > Terrestrial > Soil > Wetlands > Permafrost | place: Sweden: Abisko...
ACACCGCGAGAAGCTTTTTTCAAATTGCCTCTCGCACTTCAGACTTGAACTGGCGGTATGAATAAATGTAACACACTTTTTGGGATCAATTCGTCGTCATGACGTTTGCACAAATAACAGGGCAAAATGGGTTGCGTAGTATTGAAAATGCGCTGAATGGTCAGATGAAATCTTTTTATCACCTGGGACTAAAAAACGAAGTAAAACGTTCGACGATCTCATATGCAAGCAAAACGCATAGCTCCGAATTTTTGAGGCTTTATACTATCAATTACTTTCCAGACTTGAGCGAGGCGCACGTAAGGTAACAGAAAAGAAACCGTATGCGGTCGATGCAACTACAATAGGACGTTGCATAAAAGATTTCCCGTGGGCAAAATTCAGGTCGACAAAAAGCGGAGTAAAGATTCATGTGAAATACGACGCAGGAGAGTCAGTCCCGGAATATTTGTTTGTTACAAATGCCGAAGAGCATGAGAATAATACGCTCGGGAAAATAAAGCTCAAGAAAGGCGATATTGTTACCTTTGACAGGGGGTATAATAATTACGCCCAGTTTTCAGAATTCTGCAACAACGGTGCGTGTTTCGTTACCAGTCTTAAAGATAACGCAGCGTATAAAGTGATAAACAGAAGAAAAACGCACACCAGAAAGATAACAAGCGATTATATTATTCAATTTACCGGACAGGCGGCTAAAGATAAATGTTCAAATGAACTTGGGCGCATTCGTGCCGTTGATTCTGAAACCGGAAGCGTTGGCAGACAGAAATTTTTCTTAAGGCGTTTTGGCAATATCTAAAAGATCAAACGCTTCTATGGAAAGTCAGAGAATGCAGTGAAGGCACAAATATGGATTGCGATGATTGTCTACCTTCTGTTTATACTGCTTAAGAAAACAACTGATTGCATGACAAAGCGTTTTACGTATTTTATTTCCGAGATATCGGTTCTATTATTTCAGCATATTGATCTGCATGTTTGGTTTGCCGGATCGTCCCCGCCACCACCGATTCATGACCCAAATATCTGTGTTTCGCAAATGGAGTGTGTACTATGAAATTATCTTGGGCAGCAGTGATCGGATTTTTTATGGAAAGAAAAGTTTGGAACATACGAAATAACCAAACGCTGATCTCGCGACCAATCGCAGAAGTGAAAATTGAGTTGGACAAAGCCCCGGCTAACCGTTGCTTCGTCCTCTCGTCACTGTTCATCGTTAGCGACGGAACTCGATCCCTGAAAATCTCATCCAGTCTCCCTTTTCGTCCTCACCCGCTTCGAGGTATTCGCCCTGACCGCGGCCTATGCCGTACGTGCGCAATTCGCCGTCGTTGATTATTTTCAATACCATCCATCCGGGAAATACCAGCGTGCCGGAATTTTTATCGTAGGTCAATATGCCTGCGGCGGGCGGTGAGTTGGCGCCCATGTTCATGTGCCAGGAGCCGAGCCTTTTTTTCCATGCGGGCGTTAAGGTTTGCCTTTCGAGCTTGATGGCCGGTCCGGTAGGATTGACGAAATCGTCGATGATAAGGGATAGGACGGGTTTTCCCTCATAGGTATCCATGCGCAAAAGATGCGTGTCATAGCGGCCGGTTTTATGCGGCAGAAAGCCCAGAAAAAGCTCCTCAAATTCAAGCGTTCCGTCGGCATGCGGATAGATCCGAAGCGTCTGGCCGTCGATGGAAGTGAATAATCCGTCGTCCCTCGACGTGATTTTGAACATACCGATCACCACCGAATTGTAGTAACCGGTCAGGCGATCCTTCAGCGCCGCGTCGACGGCCACGCGCGGAGAAGCGGGCGGGATCATAGGCGTAATCGTCTCGCCGCGGGCGAGAAGTTCACTGCGCAAGCCCGCCTCGGCAAGCGGGATCAAGCCGGTTGAGTCTACTTTTTTCGCCTTGCTGACGATGAAGACTCCCAGTCCATGGAAGGGGTCGAAGTAGAGCTGCGCCGCATACGGCGGGATATCCCCTCCATGACTGCAAGATTCCGCGATTCCCAGACTAGGGACTGGGTGCAGCATGAACGTCAGTCCTGTTTTAAACCCGTCATCGTTTTTTAAAAGTCCATTTTGCTCTTTCCATATCTCCGCGACCGATTCCGCTTTGAGTACGACCCCTTTTCCTTCCCGGTCGGCGAGCAACCCGCGTATCAGAAGGGACATGTCCCGAGCCGTACTGCAGAACAGGCCCGCCGGCAGATCCCTGATGGGCGTCACGTCAAGTCGCTCGTCGACGAACGCGAAGCCACTGTCGCGCATGCCCCATGGAATGAGGATTTCGTCTTTGATGAATCGCGGATAGTCCGTGCCGCTGGCGCGTTCCACTGCGACCGCCAACAGGCTGTATCCGGGATTCGAGTAGGAATATTGAGTCCACGGTTCGTTAGTCAGTTTGCTTTTGTTCAGCAATCCGACGATGCTCCTGTAGTCCGTCTCTTTCTGGAAAAAACCGGCGATGATGTCCGATTCAAGTCCGCTTGCATGGCACAGAAGGCTTCGTATGGTGACCGTGTCGGCCGAGGAGGAGGGGGAGCGGAGGGTGAACTCGGGAATGTAGCGGCTGACCGGCGCATCGAGGTCCATCGCTCCGCGTTCCACGAGTTTCATGATCGCGATGGGCATAAGAACCTTGCTGACTGAACCGACTGCCAATACCGTGTCGGGACCAACGGGTTCGGCCTTTGCTGCGATCCCTTCTTTCTTTGTGTTTCCCGCAGACCAGAATGTGTCCTGTCCCTTTGTGTCGACGAGACAGGCGGAGATTTCGTCGATCTTGTTTTTTTTGAAGAACTGATTTGCCTCGGCCTCGAATTGTTGGTGCGCGTCGGTGATTGGCTTGCGTTCGTCGCCGCGAAGGCTCGCGCATCCCGCAAATAGAAGCGAAAGGCATAGCGCCCCCATCGTTCCGGCTAAGGTGCGTCGAACTAGTATTCGTTTCATTGCTGTCTCCGTGACTTTTTATATTTTAGTCGCAGAGACAACAATTCGAATTCGCGAAAGTTACGGTTTCCCCTTACGGTCCTTTTACATCACAAACTCGTCGGCATCCTCGTACGCGAGTTTTTTCGAGCCGCTAATGCTTAACAGCGAGCCGGCGAGATCGCCCGTGCCGAGCGCGAAGACTATTTTGAATATTTTAAGAATCTTCTCCTGAATGAACGAATAGCCAAACATGCATACCGCGCCGGCCACAACGCCGATTCCAAAAGCGGCCGGGGCATGTACCAAATTACAGGTGGCGCCGATTGCGACACCGCCGGCAAGCGCCGCATTGCACATATCGGCCATCGCGACTTTGCCCTTGCGCATAGCCATGCTCAAAATGAATGTTACGACCGTCGCGCCGCACAAAGCCTTAATCGTGTTGATTGCGGTCAGTTGAAACTGCTCCTGGGGAACGACGGCGCAGCAAAAACTTGGCCAAAAAATACAGAGGACCATCGAGCCCAGCATGGAAAACCGGTCGAGCGGAGTAAAAGGTATAAGGGAAGTCCCACGCCTACTACGAGATACGTTCCCGTCGTCGCACCGGATCCGTGTTTTTGACGAAAACCATCAAAAAGCCGAAACCGACCAAAAGCATGGCAAGAATGTTGATGGAAAAATTATACTGCTGGATTTGTCGGAGACCGTCGCCGATAGCGCTTGTCGCCGTTTCGTCCGCCCAGATACAGGCCGGAAAAAGCACCATGGAAATCGCGAAAAAACGCGCGTCTGAAATTGAAACGATTCATAAACACCATCCCATTGTAGTTTGAATACTTCGCCTTTGTATTATTTATGAAGTCCGGTCTATGGTCGCGTTTACGCCAGTGTCAAACAGGACCTTCGGTATTTGGGCCTTCCCGGGGAAACTGCTATCGCGAGCCGATCCCCATAACGATAGTTTCCGACGGTTAATTTGTTATTGACAGACGAACACCGCTCGCTTACCTTTAAACACGACTAGTATTGCCGATCAACAACACCATAATAGTGAGGAATTATGAAGATACAAGAGAAGTTACTTGTCTCGATCCTTTTGACTTTTTTTCTGGGATTCACGGGCTTCGTTACATTCGTGTCGTTCGAGCAATCGGCGAAAAAGAAAGCGGAGCTCATGGCATTCACGGACAATCTCGTTAAACTTGCGGCTACCGCGAATAGCTCATATCTTTGGAATTACGACTTGACCGGCCTGAACGAAAGTATGTCCGCGTTCGAAAAAATCCAGGAGGTCGTTTCAATCGAGATACTCAACGATAAGGGACTCAGCGTCGCGAAACTCGAAAACAAGAAAATCAAGGGGAAGCCGATTCCTCTCGAAGCTGATATATTCCACGAAGGGGGGAAAATCGGCAAGGTCAAAATTGTCTTCACCGCAGCGTTCGTCGATGCTGACATACAAAACCTTCTATTGCTGCTTATCGTTTTCGGGGCAATCCTGTTTCTAATTATGTCAATTTGCCTTACCCTGCTGCTCCGTACGATTATCAAACCCATCACGAGGACGGTTGCGATGCTCAAGGATTTGGCGGAGGGAGAAGGGGATCTAACCAAGCGGTTAGTCTTGAAATCTAAGGACGAGCTGGGGGAGATGGCGGGTTACTTTAACAGAAGCCTCGAGAAGATAGGAAACCTCATCGTCGGGATTAAGGGTCAGGCGACCGCGCTTTCCGGCGTCGGCCATGAACTGTCGACGAACATGGGTCAAACGGCGTCGGCTATTACGCAAATTGACGCTAATATCCAGAGCATCAGAAACCAGACCATTAATCAGTCCGCAAGCGTCACGGAGACGAGCGCGACAATGAATCGCATTACCGAGAATATCGTAAAACTCGACGTCCACCTCGCACGACAGGCCTCGAGCGTTACCCAATCGTCGTCGGCGATACAGGAGATGCTCGCCAATATCGACTCGGTCACGCAAACCCTCGCGAAAAACGCCGCTAACGTCGGCGAGCTCGCCCTCGCTTCGGAAAGGGGCGGTGCCGATCTCGCAGCCGTCTCGCAGTCGGTGCGCGACGTATCCGACGAATCAAACGGGCTTCTCGAGGTGAGCGAAGTGATTCAATCCATCGCGAGCCAAACGAATCTCCTTGCGATGAACGCGGCCATCGAGGCTGCGCACGCCGGAGAGTCGGGCCGCGGATTCGCGGTCGTCGCCGACGAGATCCGCAAACTCGCAGAGTCGTCGGGATCGCAGGCTAAAACCGTCACGTCGGTACTCAAGCGTATTATGGACTCTGTCTCGAAGATTATGAAATCGACCGAAGCGGTTATCGGCCAGTTCACCGACATCAACCGACGCATCAAGGAAGTTGCCGACCGGGAACAGGGAATTCAAAATGCGATGGACGAACAGGTGCAGGGTAGCAAAGAAATCCTCTCGGCGATCGGCGAGCTTAACGACGCGACGTCGGAAGTTCGGGAAAGCACCGACGAAATGCTTTCGGGAAGCAAGGAAGTCCTTCGGGAAAGCGCCACCCTCGGAAGGATATCCGAGGAGGTCTCGGAAGGCATGAACGAGATGGCCAAGGGAATAAACGACATAACTTCGGTCGTCAATAATATAAATGTAATCTCAAGGTCAAACAGCGAGATTATAGCCGGGCTTAATTCCGAGGTTGCCAAGTTTAAGGTAATCTAAGTCAACGAAAAAAATTGCGAAAAAACGCCAATCGGATATTATCGTCCAATGGTAGCTGGAACCCTTGTTTTTAAAATATTTTTCATTTTGTCTATTGACTTTGAAACCGCACGCAGAATACTTAAAAATACCAATAGGAGTGCTTGATGAAAAAGATTTTTATCTCAGCGTTACTTGCGATTTGTGTGTCGTTTTTTGGTTTTGCGCAAACAAAGATCGTTCTTGGGGTTCCCGAATCGCCGCCTTATTTTTCAGAGAAAGTGAACGGACAGGGCATGGTTTGCGAACTGCTTACCGCGGCGTTAACTTCCCAGGGCTATGATGTAAGCTATCAGTTTTTACCTCTTCCCCGCCTTTTTGTCTCGTTGTCCGAAGGGAAAGTCGCGGGTATTCCCTATGGCATGGGAAGCTTGGCGGCGGAAGATCAGGCAAAAGTAGTCGAATCGAAAGCCGTTTATCTCTCCGAATATGTTCTATTCTACAAGAAAGCAAAATTTCCGAAAGGGGTTGAGTTTACGGATTTAGCGGAGCTAAAAGGCTATACCGTCGAGGTGAAGAACGGAAACACTCCGATAATAGATCTGTTGACGACTAAAGGGTTAAAGATAGATCTTGGCAATGCTTCGGATCAGATGTTTAAAAAATTGGATGCCGATCGAGCCGATTTTATGGCAGTACCTGATTTAGGAGGACTGGACCTTATACGAACGCTTAATCTTAACGAAGAGGATTTTAACTACACAAAATTTATTTCTTCGTCAAACCGGACGATGATGTTTTTGAAGGCAGATAACGATAAAGTAGTTTCGGCCTTCACCGCTGGTTATTCGACGATCATGAAAAACGGCACGTATAAAAAAATATTGGAAAAATATTACGGAGCGGGTAAAGTTCCCGCAAGCGTATTAAAGCTTGTTTCTGTCTGGTAATTTGCTAGTTAACACGGATGGCTTATCGGCTTTTGAAATTCCGTGCCATCCGTCGCGCGATCGCCTTTTCTCAAGGCGAAGCATGATGAAGGGGAGTGTTGCGACGAATGCCCAGTCAGAGGTGCGCGAGGAATTGCAGGTGAACGGCTCTTTGGTTTATTGGAGTGAGAAAGACGAACGAAGCCGGAAAAATTCCTTCGATTCTCGCGTGCGGTAGGCATGCGCCATCGCCGAGACCGGCAACTTGAAAACCTCGTAAAGTTCGTCAAGAATCGGCGGACTAGTTTTCCATTCCCCTGATGCGCCGATGGCGAAAACGCGCGAAAGCGTTTTTTACCAGTAGGGATTTTCGGCAGGCGCCCGAATATTTCACGGGACGACTTAACGCCGTGAAGAACCACGCAACCGCCGGGAATCGGATAGTCGGTAATCCTCATGGATGTCGCCTTGCTTCGTTCTTTTGCAATCAAGTATAGCCGAATCCTGCAAAAATATTCAATTTACGCGTGACCTATATCGTGTCTGTAATTCATTCCCTATGAAAAACTTCATGCTTTTAACCCGCGTCCCCAATGCATTTTTTTATACCGCAAACTATTCAGGGAGCGCCTCCCGACGGTATGGGCCTCAGGCCGGTGGCTTCATCCGGAAGGAATTTTCCCGCGCGATCGAAAAGGTGCTGCGATCCTACGACCTCTGCGAACTCTATGGCCGAGAGAAATTCATCGTTATTACGAATGATACCCGCGAAAACACGACGGCATCATCCAGCGCATGCTGGACCGAATCCGCGCGTCGCCGACATTGAAGAAACGCTTGTCAGGAGCAGAGACTGAGTGAATAAATCGGGTATAGATCATACGCTTACGCTTATTTTCTTGACAACTGAATTTCGGATGCTATACTTGTGAAACCCGGCGTTGCCGGGGTTCTCGAGCAAATTTCAGGAGACATCCATTGCGTAAATTGAGCGTTCTTTTTCAGATCCTGTTGATCGCAGCTTTTATGGGTTGTTCAAACCCGTCAACTACCACAGAAGAAAAAAAAACTGATTCTCTCGCAGACACTTCACAGACAGTAACCGTGTTGGCAATTTCCGGAGTGGTAGCCCCGGTTAGCGATGCAGTCCCCTCAACAACCGCGATCTCCGCAACGCAGTATACTGGAACTGTCAGCTGGGCTCCCGCGGATAATCCTTTCAAAGCCGGTACAACCTATACCGCAACCATAACTCTCGCAGCCAAAACCGGCTTCAAGTTCGCAGGAGTTGCCGCGAACAGCCTTACGGTAAGCGGCGCAACAACGGTAACCAATGCCGTAGATTCAGGCGTTGTGACGGCCGTGTTTCCCGCAACCGCTGCAGCGGTTTCTGCAGCTGCGAAACTGGTTCCGGCTTACTGGAACGGAAACTGGGGGAAGGGCGGAGTTCTGAAAATTGTCGTCAAAAACGGCGCGATCTATGCAGCCAATGGAACGACCGAGATTTTCCCCGGAAATTTGGCAGCGACGTGCAATATCACGTATGAAACCGACAGGGTATGTAAGGCCACTCTCAAGACAACCGCAGGTTCGTATCTTCAGTACACCATGAATGCTACCTCGAATGGAATAACGCTCACTGATTTTATCAATAACGCGACTACGGGAATTATGATGGAACAATATACCCTTATGCCGTGAACAGGGCAAAGTGCGGCAAGTTCATTATTTATTCTGATTGGAGTTCGTCAAAAGAATAAGGCTGTCATAGACCGGAAGAATCCTTTATTCTTCCGTTTTTTTATTCATGATCCGGGACAGCGCCCTTCACCCGGAAAGAAAAAATAATTTTTGGAGCTAAATCACATGAATGAAATAATTGAAGATATAGGCTTCGCTGACATACATGCAATTAAAGATTGCTGGGAAGATTTGAATAAAATTCATGAAGAAGATTCCTTGTAATTTATGGAACATTATAAAATTCACGTTCGGGAAGCGAATCAAGACTTTCGACAAAATCGAAAGCGGCAATATCAAAATAACGGTTGTCAGGAGAAATGACGCTATTTTGGGATATTGCATTTCGTCGGTCAAAGATGGAACGGGAGAAATTGAATCACTGTATCTCAAGCCGGAATTGCGAAAGCATAGTCTTGGCAAGCAATTAGTCGAGTTGCACAAAGCGTGGCTCAAGTCAAAAAATTGCTCAAAGATAAAAGTGACCGTATCATACGGACATGATTCGGTTTTGAAATTCTACAATAAAATGGGTTTTTTCGAACGGTTGATAGAATTGGAGCTTAAAGAATAAAAAACAGGGGACACTTATCGGACCGGCGAGTGTTGTATACATCAGGAGTATCAATCATGATTTGTTCAAATAAAAAATTTTTGCTTTTATGCGTGCTAAGTTTTTTTCTCCTGCTTCAGGCTATTTCGGGCGAAGAGGGTTCCATATACAAAAATGCGATCGGGTTTGACATAGCAGGGCCTTTCTATAATCAATATCTTGTGAATTATGAACGGCTTGTCGTCGATCATTTGAGCGTAAATATCGCCGGAGGCGGCAGCCTGAAGGCCGAATACTTGTCTCCCTCGTTCAGGTATACCTATTTCCAAACAGAGATCAGGGGGTATCCGCTGTCAAAATCCATCGACAAATTGTATACGGGCTTTGGCGCGGGAATGTATTTTTGTGATACCTTAATCGACTTCTCCCAATGGGATCTCTCCCAAAATAAAAAAGGCTCTACTGCATTCGCGACATACGGCGAGGTCGGATGGAAATTCATTATTCCGACAAAAAATAAGGCGTTCGCCTTTTATATCGATCCTTCGCTGTTTCTATATTCTGTTTCCCCCTTGTCCCTTTCCACCGTGCAAACGTCTGATGTCAATCCTTTCGTGTACAAACCTTTTTCCGCGATGTGCTATATCACAGCAGGAATTGCCTTCTAAATAATATGTCAGGAGTGTTTTATGCCGCCATACAGATTGTCAAGTTTTATTGCCGGTGCGTGCTATTTGATATTTTGGTATTCATATTTGATCTTTTTACCTGTCTCCCAAATTATTCCAAATTATGCCGGCGTGGTGAATTCCGGATGTTGGTTCTTTGTTAATGTGTTTCAGATATTTGCCATTATTGCGTTCGTTCAATTCTATTTTGCGATAAAAAACGTAATTTTCGAAAAAACTATTTTGGCGACGATCGTAAACCTTATGCAGCTGATCGGTTTTTTTTGCTTTATGGGGATCGCGTTTTCCGAGAATTTTGTTTGGCCGATTGCGGCGAAGGTCTTGCCGGATATGCTGAACGTGAATACCGGAGCGATATTTACCAACAAGGGATTGATGGGGTTTAATATCGTTTCGGTTCTGCTGTTTATGACAAGCAATATATATTTTGGTTTGAAATTACGAAAATATTTCCCCGTGATGGGGGTTGTTTTTCTTGCCGGAATGACATTATTTTGCCTTGGCTTCGCGTCGGGAAGCGTCAGGTATGCAGTGCAAACAGTTGGACTGACGGTTTTTTCTTTAGCGTTTATATCGATCGGGCTAAAAAAAATTCCGTAATATGATATCTTTGCCGTATGAAATATTTCAGATATCACAATACAAATTGTTTTTTCGTTGAATGCGCGGCGGATGGGCTGCTGGCTTTCGACGCTGGATGGCCCTGTACGCTTTATGAGTATCGAAGATGCATGAAAGAACTCGCTTTGAATTTTGAAAATATAGAAATGGCGGTGGTTTCTCATATGCATATGGATCACGCCGGCTTGCTTGGGGAATTTATCAACGCAAATATTGAGTGCCTCGTTCTGGATGAGCAGGCTGAAAGAATCGATGAGATGGAGCGCATCATTTTAAAAAATATTGAATATAAGGATTATGCAAGAATAAAAAAAGCAAAACTCACGCGAGTTTCATTGGCACGGCTCAATGCATTATTGGCGAAAGAATGCGCTAAAGGCGAAATGATAATGACTCCCGGGCATTCGGACGACAGTATGAGCTTCAAAAGCGATGATGGAGAGGCTTTGATCGGGGATTTGTCTCCGCTAAATCAGATAATGAGCGATGACGAACAATCTTATTCGAGCTGGAAAATACTGAAGGATAGGGGAGCGAAGATAATATTTCCGAGTCATGCAAATTTGTTTTCGCTTTAGAATAATGAAATAGACGGAAAACCGCAAGCTTGGTAAAATTTACCATATTCGGAAAATAAAGCTTATTTTTCTCAAAACGGTGATATAATCTGTACTTGTATATGTATGGATAAAATCAGACGATAAGGAAAAACCATGAAAATCGTAAAATTATTGCTTTTAGCGCTTGCGCTATCTTTGTTTTCATCGTGCGTGAGTGTGGTTCCGCAAAAAGCAAATACCTCAGGGAGTTTGGTGATATTGATTTCCGAGAGTACGGTGGACGATCCCAATGATATTTTTGTTTCATTTGACATTGTGTATGACACTGATAAAACAATCAGACTCACTCCAACGACGAAGTATTCAATAGTAGAAACGATCGGTAAGGGAACGCATACGATAAATGCTGTGCGAACATTAAATACATCATCGACTGAGTCCACGAAGGAAAGTAAAATAAATATGGATTTTGTCGTGGAAGAAGGCAAGGTGACTATTTTTCCGTTGAAATTCCTTCTTACGAAAAAAATCGACGGGAATTCCATTTATTTATATTCAGGATTTTCAGCAATTAGCAATCAGGATATAGCGCAAACAAAGAACTTTTTTTATCAACAAAAAAATTCGGCAGAATGGAAATTTCTTGAAGCTAATTAGCTTGAGATCAGGCTGACGCTTTCAAAGCGATGCTATAATCATTATAAAGGAATCGATTATGCCATTATCAGTTAAACTGCTGTCAGTCATTTGGATTTTTTTTGGCTTTGCGGTTTTTCTCTTTCGTATTCGTACGGTGCAGGCGAAGAAGTCAACTGGTCTTTATATCATAGGAGCGGCGGTTTTTTTTGGCCTTTCAATAATTGCGATACTTTTACTGGGACTAAATATACAACTACCATTATCCTTTTGGAACGTTTCAAAACAACCGGAAAATAGCGATGTGATATTTTCCGTAATAATTAAGCAGCGTCGGTTCGTGCTTGGGCTATCGATCGTTTTGATTTTATCGCTCGTTTCGCTGTTAATGGGTTTTTTCGGGATAACGGCAAAGCTCAAGGAATGCTTCCCTTATTATATTATTGGTATATTAGGCACGTTGTTTTTTACGCTATTACTGCTGCATAACTATTCTTTGAGGATTCAGGCAAATAATGACCAATTGTATGTAGATAGTATATTTGGCTGGGCTCAAATTTCATGGAATGACGTCGAAGCGGTGGACCTTCTCACTACGGTAAATCGTCCTGACCGGACTTATTCGAATACTTACAAAACAGACTCTAATATATATTCTTCCTTTAAGACCCTTGTTTTTATTGATAAGCAAGGACTGGAAAGAATACGCCTAAGTCCGGAAAATATTTCAGCGGAAGATTTGTCAAAAATACTTGAATTATGCAAGACGATGACGGGAATTATTCCTTCTTCGCAAAAAGAGGAGAAGAATTTAAACTTTTTTTAGGCGAACCTTCTGGGGCAAGGGAGAGATTTGTATGATATTCAGAAATGCAATTCTGGATGAAAAAAGGGTAATCTTGGATTTATACGATGAAGTAAAGAAAGCCGGGCAAATTTCCGGATATTCCGATTGGAACGAATATTATCCGACCGCTGAAATATTGGAAGCCGATTATCGGGAGAAGGGAATATTCGTTCTTGAAGAAAACGATAAAATCATCGCTGCGGTTTCTTTGCTTGCTTCGGATGATCTCGATAATGAACCGCTCGGTTGGGCAAATTTGAAATCCTGCGTTCCCGCGCGCTTGTGCGTGTCGTGCGAATATCAGCACAAGGGCATAGCAAGACTCGTGATGCAGAATGCAATTGCTCATGCCAAAAGCAGGGGTTTTCAGTCAATAAGGCTTCTTGCTTCCGTTATCAATATCCCGGCTAACAGATTGTATGCCGGCATGGGTTTTATTAAAAAAGGAAACGTAAGTTTGTATGGCATAGATTTTGTCGCGTATGAATATTTAATAACGTAGGAACGGAAAATCAATTTGAAAGCAAAGAGTTATCCGCAAAAAATAAAAAGTTTTCTCCAGAATGCGGCCATAACAAAAAATCTCAATGGATACTCAAATGACGAGGTGTTTTTCGTCCAGAAAAAAACGGGGAATTATTACTTGAAAATCAAGGAAAAAAAATCGTTTCGCAGTCTTGCGTATGAGGTTCGCGTACTTGGTTGGCTTGAGGGGAAGATTCCGGCGCCAACGGCGGTTTTATATGAATGTGATGAAGCATATGAGTTTCTTGTCATGTCGGAGATCGCCGGAGATCCACCGTTTTCCGAGAGGTTCAGGAACGACAGGTTGCAGGCCGTTCGCGAGCTCGCCCGAACGCTTCGGCTGATCCATCGGCTTGACATACGGGATTGCGAGCTCGTTCAGGATTTGGATTTTTTACTTAAGGCAGTTAGTGAAAGGGTTTTTTCCGGCAAAGTCGACGAGGGCCGATTTGAGGGAAAGTATTCGGGGTTGTCAGGCAAAGAGCTATATTCCATTCTCGAGCGTAAGGATAAACCGTCACAGGATTTGGTATTCACCCACGGCGATTTTTGCTTGCCGAATATCTTGCTTGTCGATCTGTCTTTGAGCGGTGTTATCGATTGGGGTAGTGCCGGAATCGCAGACCGCTATCAGGACCTGGCCTTGGCGTACCGAAGTTTGAAATATAATCAATTTTCGGATAATGAGATCGATTGCTTTTTTGGGGTATATGGTGTTTCCGAAATCGATCGCACAAAGATCGAGTATTATATTTTGCTCGACGAATTTTTCTGAATCCCGGATTTCTCTCCCAGAAGCGCCTCCAGCCGCTCGATGCTTTTCGGCGCCGAGCCCTCGTAGTGATTGTTGAGATATACTTTGACGAGCCGGCTGCCATTCGCGAGATCGGATATCATATCTGCGACATTGGCCAGATCCGGCTTCGGGTCAACGATTTCGTTCCAGTTGCCTTTCGTCTTTTCCTCGATTTCTTTCCGGTCTCCGCCCAGAAGCCTTATCGCGACGCGTTCTCCGATCAGGTCGCCCACTTTTTCGTATACCTCGTAAATGTGGGGCATATATAATTTTTCCGAAAACACGTGAGCGATATCGTGATCTTTGAGAAACCGGAAATACTCGCGCGTCAGGTAGTTTCCGTTTCTGGTCTCTATGGCAAGGGGTACGGGCCGGCCGACGCGGGATGTCTCCAGTTCGTTGACGAAACGTTCGACCGATTTCATGAAGGAGTCTATGCCCGGCATCTTTTGTTTGTTGAGATATTCAAATTCGAGTTCGAGAAGAAATATCCGCGGCGAGAGTTCTTTCGTCGCTTCGAGAAATTGCGCATATAGATCCGTCGATAGAAATGTCGGGTTTGGCACGAGCGGCGCCGTTTTGTCGCGGGAGCGTTCGTGCGTAAGCGAGAGCGATTCGGGAAGCTTGCACGCGAAAGTAAAACCATCCGGTGTTTGCAGCCGATATTCCAGAGCGTCTTCCGGATCGGGAATTTTGTAAAACCAGCTGTCGACCTCGACGGTATCATATTTCGCGCTGTATTCCTTGAGGTACGCCGCCGAATACGGCGCCTTCTTTGCGTAAACAAGTCCTGCCCATGAATCGTAGTTCCATGAGCAGGTTCCGAATTGAAGATTTGGGTTTTGCGATTTCAATTTACTTTTCGATTGACAGATTACGCAGCGCCGTCACGAAACGCGTTCCGTCGCCGGCGGAGGATTCAAGGCAAGTGAGCTCGACCGCGTCTCCCGCTTCCAAAAAGCGGATTGAGTTCGATAACCCGATATCCGCCGAATATTTTTTTCCCGAATCGCCGACAAGAAGAAATTCGACGGTTTTCGAGTCGGTATTATATCTGACGCGCCAAACCTTCCCCGTTACCGCGATACCCGCAGCGGAAGCGGCCGTTCCGCGCGAGCCGGAAAGCCGGGCGAATTCCGATCCGGCCGCGTCAAGGGTCTCTCCCATCGCGACGCGCTCGCCCGAGAACGCGTCGATGTAGACGAAGCGCTGGCGCTGCACGGAGTTTTTCAGGAACAGGTAGAAGACCGGCTCTCCTCCGATCGTCGTCAGGATCGGCCACGTAGCCGTCAGGTTTTGCGCGCGCACGCGCTCGTCGTTTTCGGCAATCTCCATCGCGCGCATTTCCGTGATGCCGCTCAATGGATAACGTATCGCCTCTTTCGTCCTCATGTTGATCATCATGACCCCGACGAGCGTTTGGTCCGTCTCGCTGGGCGACGTGACCCCCGATACGAGCCATGTCTGACCGCCTGCTGCCGTTCGGGAAAACGCGTAGTTATAGCTGTCGGATAATTGATAGACCTCTTTTTTTTGGCCGAATATTTTATTGACCCAGCCGTTTTTAAGAGAGAGGAGGTTGTAGGATTGCTCAAGCGCGATTTCAGTGGGGATCACGCGGTCGATCCAATTGGGTTCGGCTCCGGAGGCGAAACGCTCCGTTTTGCCGGTGACCGGATCTACGAGGATGATTCCGTCGCTTTCATTGCCTCCGAAAAGACCGATCGTGCGCTTAATGACCGGTACGATCCAGTAGGGCTTTCCGGAATCGTCGATCTCAAAACTGAAGGTTCCGAAAAGCACTCCGCGGTACAGCATGCGTACGTGGCGTGCGAGGTTATGGCCGAAGACGGCTTTCGGCGAGTAACGCAAGCTTCCAGGGACTTCTACGAGACGGGAGTCCGTCGTCACTTGATTGACGAGGAGATATCCTGCGCTTCCCTTGTTTGCGAGAGCGATGAAAAAACCCGAATAGTCGAGAGGCGTGACGCGCACGACCTGAAGTCCTTCCGGAAAATTGACGGTTGAAGCGGTGAACACGGTTTCATTCAGCGAGAATTGCGCGCCGTACGGGCCAAGTCGGCTTTGCGCCAATTTGATAGACAGTTGCTTGTCGATAGTCGGAAGGATCATGGTGCTTTCCTGCTTGATTCTCGAGTCGGGACTACCGAATTTCTGCGAGAGTCCTTCGATCGTTCCTGTAGTTTCTGCCATTTGTCTCGCGTATTTGGCGTCGTTTCCGGGAAATATTAGCCAGGATCCGATAGATGCCATGAAGAGCGCGATCAGAGCAACGGCGGCGGCGCCGGTACCCGCAAGAATTATTTTTCCATTATCGATAAAAACGCCAATGACGAGAAAGGCCAAAAAAACATACAGGGCGACGAGAACCCAGGTTCCTGGCGATTGAAGGTTATAGGACGGCAGCAGGCAGTAATCGATTAAAAACGCGAATATTGCGATGGAGACCAACAAAATAATAGAGCCAAATTTGTGTTTCATAAAACCTCTCGTGCAGAAATGATAGCATAAGAAAAAGGAATAATCATCTTCTGGTTTTTTTTATTTCCTTTTGTAATTTCGAAATATTCTTCCATTTCTGCTCATTCTCGCGCCGCGCGCGGTCGTCATTCCTTCGCTCTATCCATGCCTGTTCCCGCGCGAGATCGAGATAGGATCGATACCTTTGTTCGTCGAGCTTGCCGGAAGCGAGCGCTTCCCTTACGGCGCAGCCGTTTTCGCTTTTATGAGCGCAGTTTGAAAAGCGGCATCGGCTTGCGAGCTCGGCGATTTCCGGGAATCCGCTTTCGAGTCCCTCGGCGTCGCCCCATAGTTTCAGCTCGCGGATGCCCGGACTGTCTATCAGGAATATCCCCGACTTGAGGCGATAAAGATGGCTCGAAGTCGTAGTGTGCCGGCCGCGCAAATCGTTTTCCCTCACGTTTCCCTCGCGCGCGAGGGTTGCGTCGGAGTTGGGAGTGGCGTTCGCGGAGTTCGCTTCGTTCAGGACGGATGCCGTACTCTTTCCCAGCGCGTTCAGCAAAGCCGATTTGCCGACGCCGCTTTTTCCGAGCATGCATCCCGTATCGCCCGGAGAAAGGATGCCGGAAAGTTCTTCGATTCCTTCACCAGTTTTTGCGCTCAGGGCGACAGCGCTGACATTGGGCGCGGCGCGATGCGCATCGGCAATAGCCCGTTCGCGCTCTTCGCCGGTTGCGAGATCTGCCTTGTTGAGAACGATGCAGCAGGCGGCTCCTGAATTCTTCGCGACGATGAGAGCGCGCTCGAGAAAGCGAAGGAGAAAGTTCCGTCCGCCGTCGAGCGCGAACACGAGAAAAATAACGTCTATGTTCGATGCGAGGACTTGCTCGTCGCCGACGTTTCCCGCGCTCGCGCGGCTCAGCGCGGATCGGCGATTGAGCACTCCCTGAATGCGCGGCGTGCCCGCGTCGCCGTCGACGAGAACCCAGTCTCCCGTCACCGGAAAGTCTGCTGTCCCCCCAGTCCCGTGCTCGAATCTGCCGCTCACGCGCACATTGTCGAACTGTCCGATCAGGGAAGTCTTTTTTTCGAACAGCGGGTAACTGCGAAAATCGGGGCAGACGATCTCGTACAAATGATGCTCGCGTCCCGTGACGCGCGCGGGAACGAGTTCTCGGGTTTGCGTGTTTTCTGCGATCATGGCCGCCCATGACGCGAAACATTCTTGTTTCCATCCCCAATCTTCCGGGATGAAATCGATATTTGATTGTTGTGTTATTGACATATCAACGCCTTTATGTGTTTAGAGTGCCGCGTTGGATAAATTGATATGGTGTTGATTGGACGAATAGTGCGGAATAGTCCTGGACGGAAAGGAAGGTAAGTATATTACGAATCAATCCTGGCCGAACACCAACATCAAATTGATTACAATTGCCTTCATACAGACCTCCTGAAGATTATAGATAACCGTAGAATATTCTCGAGGCAGGAATGTGTCAAGAAGTAAAAGATAATTATCCAAAAATGATGCTATACTATCATATCACTAATAAGGGAGTTCTTATGGAATTAAATCACCCCGAGCTCACAGCTCAGGCGTTGTCGATTTTGCGGAAGGGAATCAATTTCCAATGGTATTTTATTCCGTTGTTTGCTTTCGTCGTATATGTGTATATCGCCGAAATTGAAAAAAAGAACTGGAAGGGAATCGCCGCGGGACTGTCCTTATATGCGACTCATTGGCTCTACGAAATCGGAAACGCGCTTGTACAGCATTTTTCCGGACATGCTCTTTGGACGGTTCCGGGCGGAACGTCTTTTTTGCTTTTAGTCGGCGTCGGCTGCGAACTGTCGCTGATGTTCGCTGTATCAGGCGTGATTTTTTCAAAGCTGCTGCCGAAGGATCCGAAGATGAAACTTCTTGGCATCAATAACAGAATCGTGATTGCGATCGCAAACGCTGCGTTCTTTTCGGTTTTTGAGATCTTTCTCGCGAAGACGCCCGCGTTTCATTGGGTCTATCCCTGGTGGGGGGCCTTGCCCGTTTTCGCCACGGTGTATATCCCGTTTTTCCTGATGAGCAATTTCGCCTACGACTGGAAACCGAAAACGCAGAAAATAGTCATTGGATCGCTGATCGGTATAGACGCTGTCGCTATGATCTTATTTGCGGGAATTCTCGGGTGGATATAGATAAAGGATTTAGCGTTTATTTTCGTAATTGCGATTTTGTCGAGTTGCAGCCAACCGACCTCAAGTAGTAGCGGCTCGGACGGCAATTCCGCAGGAAATAATGTTTCGGGGATGATAATATCTGCCCCGTTTAGATTCAAATCAGGATATGCGATATTTGTAAGCGCTTTGTATTATCAAATCAGGTTGTATAGCGAAAATGCTTCAACCGGAACCTGGTTCGATTCCGGAAGTTTGGTAATTACTTCCATAGACAAGGCGAAGAAAACAATATTCAGACAGTGGAAAAAACGAGTCAACTTACCGGTAGCTTCTCTGTCCCGATACAATAACAGAGGACTCCTTTTTCACAATTTCATATTCTAACTGTCCGGGATCAGCTGGTCGGTATTCGCCGCCAGCCGTTCGAGAAGCTCGGGCCCATATGATATGAAATCGGGCCATTTATCCCGATTTGACTCATACTCGACGAGCAAGAGATACACGGCGTCGATGCAATAAAACCCGCGGTCTGCTTCGGCTTGCAATTTTTTTTCGACGCCTGCTTCGTCGATGTCTCCCAAACTGAAAAGGGCGCGGATGGTAGCTGCTCTTACGACGGCTTCATTCAGAAAGGTTTCCAATTCGGGATAGGCCATTTTTTCCATCCGGGAGCGAACGGGTTCGAATATTTTACCGAGAGTGCGCCGCGTTGCGGCTCTCAGCTTTTCCACTTGGTCACCGATCGCGGGGTTTACGAATGAATGGCCGAACTCATGAAGGGTAAGCGAATTGAGGTACGCGGGCGCGCATCGCTCCGCGTCGCGAATTATCTGATAGATATGCGTGACGTCCGTTCCTTGCTCTCGTCGTACGATGGTTGCGCCGTAGACTCCTCCCGGCATCATGGCCGGTGAGAAAATGCAATGAAAGCGCCGTTCCCGCGATCCGCCAAACCAGCCGTGAAGCCATTGGCTGTTTCGTTCCGCTTTCATAAAGGCGGCTTGACGATCTGTCATTTGCCGATAATAGCCGCGATGTGCCTCAAAGAATTTGTCAAAGCGGCTTTTGGCGGCAAGCTTGCGGAGCGCTTCGAGAAAATCGTCCAGATTGGTTTCGCCTTGCCCGCGTTCGACAAGATACGAGCTGTACCCTTCGGCCGGAGGATCAAAGGCAAGTCCGTTGCGGGTCGAAAGTATCAAATTGGGCGGAGCGTCGAAACTGAAGCCCGAGTTTAAAAGAAACTCGCTGATTCTTACGGCATCGCTCTTTTGAAATCGTTTCATGAATTTCTTGAGTTTGGTCATGTACGGGGTAGCGCGTTCGCCGATATCGCCGAATTGACCCGGTCGTGCCCATGTTGTCCACAATTGAACCGCCGTTAAAAGTTCCAGACGCGGGTCGATTTCGATATCGATGTTTTTGCCAATGGTGATTATGTTGTTCTGCCCCAATAAGTAAGCGGACGCAGAATTTCGGTTTTTATTGCTCCAACTGCGCATGGGGTTAATCAGCATCCCCAATACTGAGCGATGGCAGGCGAATTAAGCAGCCAATGGCCATCGGAAACGAGTTTTTGCATGAATCGCGAATAATTCGCGGGATCCCAAAATATACCGGCGAAGAAAATAGTTCCGAGGAATTGATTTGGATATTCCGCGGTTCCCCACGGATTCCCCCTGATATCAATAATAATATCTTTTTTAAATAAAGAGGTTTTCCCGGAAAAAATCAGGTTGAAGCGCATTGCGGGCATAATACGATGGTTTTTCATTTGATACCTTTTTTATATTGCCTGACAGTTTATCAGTTATTTCGAATTTGGCAACAAGTAATTCACTGAATTGCAAGGAAATTGCCTGAGTGCGTGTTATAATTCATCCTTGTGCAATGAGGTGTAAAAATGAACGACGAAAAAAAACAGGGCATTTTTGGCTTTTCCCAGGATGAACTCAACAATATCGACGAATACCGTAAAAAAAGAAATACCGCGGTTCTCACGATAATGTTTACCGATATTCAGGGCTTTACCGCGCTGACGGAAAACAAGGGCGAGACATACGTCCATGAGCTTCATACCCAACACGATAAAATTTTAGTGGATATAATAGAGGAAGACCATGCAGGCATCGTCATTAAATATATAGGCGATTCCATCATGGCCGTTTTTTCCGAGCCCACCGCGGCTGCGGAGAAGACGCTGAAAATCCAGAGAAGCCTTTACGAATTCAATAAAGCGCATCCCGAGCTGGATGATATCAAGGTGCGCATCGGGCTTCATATGGGCCAGACCGTCATCGAGAATAAAATGCAGACGGACCTGTTCGGTCGGCATGTGAACAAGGCGTCGCGCGTGGAAAGCCTCGCCGCCGGCGGTCATGTGTATATTTCGTATCCCGTGTACGACAGCGTAAAGTCTTGGCTCATGGACGTAAAGACCGCGGGTTCGAAATTTCACGGCAGTTATTTTTTGAAGGGCATAAGCAAGGCCGAGGATATTTACGAAATCTATAATACCGATATTACCCAGCCACAGGCGCCAAAAAACGCGCATAAAAAGAACAGCCTGTTTCCCGCGCTGCCGATCGCTATCGCGGTATTTATGCTGGGAATAGCCGGTTTGCTTTTCATGTACGATTCTTTTTCGGCTCGTAAGGCTTCTTCTTCAAGTTCTCCCTCCGCGCAAGCCTCGCCGGCCGCGCAATCCGTGGCAGAAACGCCGACGGCAGTACAGCCAGCCGCGTCAATCCCGGCCGCAACGCAACCTGCGAGCACTCAACCGACCGCAGTCGCGCAACCGACTGCCGCCGTGCAGGGCGCCGCCGTTCCCGAGGTCTTCTTTCTCGGCATGAGAGCGCGCGAGCCGATTCTTGATTTCGATACGCCTTTGGCCGTTACCGTGGCGGATGAGGCACAGGGACTCACGAAAAGCGTAAACGATATAGGCGTCGGAAAGCATCTCATACATTATGTCGTTTCATATATGGTTCGATACTATGCAGACTTCAGCGTGAAAGAAGGAAAGAACATAATCAAGCTTGCATTCAAGGAAAGCTATTTACCCAATATCGACGCTAATTTTACCGTGGGTAAAGTCGGGGAAAAAACCGAACCGGTAACGCAAAGCGACGAGGAAACGTATTTTTTATATGACCATAAAACGCTCGACAAAGTTGATTATACCGGGAAACTGAACGTGACTGTGTCGGGATCAAAAGCGGCAGACGGTAAAATTACGTACCTGGCGCACTATACCGCGCTTCTCAACAACAAGAAGATCGCCGATGATACCGTCAAAATAGAATCCCCTG
>Ga0302293_10000476_pt1 | contig 21452 bp, 16 predicted proteins | sample III_Fen_N2_2_FD_198758 | JGI IMG/M metagenome (GOLD analysis project Ga0302293, IMG submission 198758) | Peat permafrost microbial communities from Stordalen Mire near Abisko, Sweden - III_Fen_N2_2 | ecosystem: Environmental > Terrestrial > Soil > Wetlands > Permafrost | place: Sweden: Abisko...
CTTTATCTTATAAAAAATTAAGCTGGTTTAAGAAATGCCGCTTACATTTGCTTTTTTCGAAGCTCACTTACGTATTGCGGGGTAAGGCCCAGATAGGAAGCAATCATGTATTGGGGGACACGCTGAACGAATTCGGGAAAGGATGTACTGAAGAGTTGGTAAAATTCTTCTTTTGACATTTCGTACATATATTTAAATCGCAATTGTGCAGCAGCCAAAGCTCGCTGCATGACAATCCTGAAATAACGTTCCATCTGTGGAAGTTCCTGAAGCAGTGTTTCAAACGAAGATGCAGTAATTTCCAGAACCTCCGATTTTTCGACAGTTTGTATAAAGTAGGGCGAAGGGATGCCATCCATGAAGCTAAAATGATCTGCCATCCACCAATGTTCCAATGCAAATTGGGTAATCTGTTCATTTAGTTTGTTATCGATAAAATACATCCTCAAGCAACCTTTCTCAACAAAATACATGGACTGACAGATCTGACCTTCCCTGAGCAGAAATTCTTTTCTCTTTAATTTCAGGGGAGTAATGTATCGATTCAGTAGCACAACTGAATTGTCATTGAGTTCTATATATTTGCGGATATGGTTGATGAAATTCGGATACATTCAATTCTTCTTTAGAGGAGAAAGTTATCAAATAATTGAGATATTATTATAAGCAGACTCAACTTTGATCACTATCGGATCCGATGACTGCATATTGTCTGTGCAAATACTTACACGAAAGGAAAGAAGCGAAAAAGGAAGGGTAGACTCACTTTACTTCATGCGTTCCATCGGGAAGAAACTTAACCATTGGTGGTACTTTGGTCTTGTTAAACAAATCATAGCTCCTTTTAAGGTCTGCCCATAAACTGATTTTATCCTTATTCTTACTGTAGCCTGTTGTTAAACGGGAATAGTTTGCTTCGTTCAATTGAGCCGGGAAAATGGTGATATTTATTTCCTTTTGGCCGCTGTTGTAGGCGTCAATACAATAAACAAAAAGTTCTTTGATCTTTTCATCGGTAATGGCAATACATCCCGATGATTCGCAGTTACCATGAATATAGATCAGATTTCCCAAATGACCACGGGTCCCCCGGATACTGTCAGATGCATTAGGGTAATTGATCCTCATCGACAAATAATACTTACTGTAAGGATTCAGTTCGGAGATGTGATAAAACCCCTCGGGAACCTGCAGATCGTAAGAATGCCTTTTGGGTCCCACCGTTCCCGATATCTCACAGATGGGGAATTCTTTAATCAGGGTAAATGCCGGGTCGCAAATGTTTTTTGCCCACAGCTCAATCTTTTTTTCTGTTTTGAAAGCCCGTAGGTAAATCTGAAGACTATCCTTTGAAATGGAATGGCTGCCAAGCGTTTTATCAACGATATCCTCTTTATGCGCGTAGGCTTCCCTTACCCGGGTATAATTCATCTGCTTCTCCCGGAATGAACCCGGAATTGTTCCTGATTTCAGAAAGAATAAGGCAAAGAGTATGATTAAATATCTCATGTGTTTATAAAAAGTCGGGCAAAAATAGTGTAAAAATGCCCAGATGTGGTTCTTGCCCGACATTTTCCTCCAATGTTAAAATAAGTGGTATTCCCCTAAAAGCCAGGAAATGCTTTTTAGATCATTCGGGTATGTAACTTTGCTTGAGTAGGTTATAACTTGCCAATACCGCTTTGGCCTGGGTAATGGCATGGATTCCCGATATGAATAATTCTATTCACTGTCGTACCACTGTCGTACCACTGTCGTGTTATATTCGAATCATATTCGAATATAACACGTATATAATACGAATATAATTCGAAATGATACGAACTATATTCGAATATGATTCGAATTATATACGAATTATATTTGAATTATATACGACAGTGGTACGACAGTGGTACGATAGTGGTACGACAATGGTAACAGCAATTCCTAGACAATTCATCATTGGAAATGGAAGGGAAATACTGGAATAGATCGGCTAAGGGGCCTGTAAGTGAACAGGTTAATTGAAACGTATAACTTAATTAACCTGACTTTTAAGGAATTAATCACTTCGGACAATTAATTGGGCTGATAATTACTGTTGTAGAACCCGATTACCTTCAGGCGGAAAAAGGCCAGCCCGGCAACACAAACCAGGGAACTGATCAGGAATACGGCCGATATGGAAATATATTGGGCAATGAACCCGGAGACGACCATTCCAAGTCCCATGCCGGTATCCAGGGCGGTATACAAGGTTGAATTGGCAGCTCCGCGGTTTTCGTTATCCGCAAGATTGTTTACGATGGTTTGAAAAGTTGGGAACACCACCCCAATGCCAAATCCAATAATCAGGGCTGAAGTATAAAAGGCAAGTTCATTACGGACCAGGGCGAGAAATGGAAATCCCAGGATGAGCAGCATCAGGCAAAGCGTGAGAATTCCTAGAGGCCCTTTTTTATCAAAGGCTTTGCCTGCAATTATCCGTGAGATTGCGATTCCAGCGGCAAATGCCAGGAAGAAGAGCGAAGAATTCTGAATCCCGATTTCACGGCCAAACAGAGCGATGAAGGAGAGTAATCCACCATAGGTTGACATGATAATCAATACGTTTAGCGATGGTAAAATGGATTTTCGGTGTATGAGCTTTCTCAGGCTAAATTCGATAGGTTTTCTGTCTGTAAGTTTTTTGGGCAGACGGATCGACCAGGCAAAGATGAGACTCATCAGGCTGATGAATAGTCCTGACAAAAACATGGCAGAATACCCTTCGTGATGAGCTATAAACAATCCGACAACCGGCCCGACTGACATCCCCATTGTGGTTGAAAGTGAAAAATAACCGATGCCTTCACCCCTTTTAGCCAGCGGAATAATATCAACGGCAATTGTCGAACCTGAGATAGTGGTAACTCCCCAGGTAAGGCCCTGAGCAAAGCGGAGAACAATCAGTGAAGTAATGGTTAATGCGATCAGATAACCGGCAAATAATGCGGTGTAAAAGATCAATGCGAGCAGGAAAATTGTTTTCCGGCCAAATTTATCAAGCGCAAAGCCTGAAAAGGGACGTATGATCACTGATGCTATGGTATAGGCTGCCAAAACAATTCCTACCTGTGTTTTTCCTGCATGAAGTTCACTTACCAGATATACCGGTAGCGCCGAAATTATGGCGTAATAAGTGATACACATGAAGAAATTGGATAATGTCAGGAGTACAAAATCCCTGTTCCACATTTTATCGTACATATCCTGAACATTAAAAATTGAATCGGTAAATTTACCCAACATTTCGTAAAGGTACCCTTCGCGGCTGCCTGATTTAACAGGAACCTAATACTGGTCGTTCCAAAGGTAAGGAATCCCCATTTTTAATTTAGAGTATATCTTGGTTCTGTTATTTAATTTATTTGCTTTTGATACCAGATAAAGGAGCTGGATAAAGTCATTTCGCTTTTTCTTTACTTTGATTACAGGACAGCAAAGGATACCAACATCCGCTGTTTTGATTTATTTTACATCTTAATTACCCAATTTGTTAAAATCAGACAGAATGAACGATCAATCCCCGTTTTATAGCTTTCCCGACAGCCTGTCCTTATTGGAGGAACTCAAAAGTACGGGACGACAAAAGGTGTTGCTTGTCAATGGACATTTTCACACGCCTTTCTCCTTCAGCGCATTTACTGAAATCGAACAGGTCTTTCAGATGGCTAAAGCCGAAGGCGTAAGAGTCCTTGGAATCAACGATTTTTATACCACAGATGGGTATGCCGAATTTGCTGATCTTGCTGATAAATATAAGATATTCCCGCTGTTCAATATTGAGTTTATGGCCTTGCAGCATGATCTGCAGGAACAGGGTATACGAGTAAACGATCCAGCGAATCCGGGACGTACCTATATGAGCGGAAAAGGGTTGGCTTATCCTTTTAAAATAGGACGGGATCAAAGGAAACTGCTTGAACAGATTCAGAAGGAAAGTAACGTGCAGACAGCTGAAATGGTTGAAAAGCTGAATGTGTTTCTGGATGAACTGAATGCAGGATTCTGTTTTGACTTTGAGAAATTAAAAGTTCGGTATGCTAAAAACATGCTGCGCGAAAGGCATATTGCAAAAGCATTGAGGGTTGCGATCAAAGAGAAATTTAATACAAAGGAAGAAAGACAGGCATTTTACATCCAGTTATTCTCGGGGAAAGAGCTTAAATCGGATTTGAACGATGCAACCGGCCTCGAAAATGAAATTCGGAGCAACCTGCTGAAAACAGGAGGCAAAGCCTTTGTTCCTGAGGATACTAAGGCATTTCTTAATCTTGAGCAGGTGAATGAGATCATCATCAGCGCCGGCGGTATTCCTTGTTACCCCGTTTTACTGGATGATCCTAAAGGCCTAATTACTGATTTTGAAGCCGATGAAGAAGCATTATATTATTCGCTGATTGAAAGGAATATATATTGTATTGAACTGATTCCAGGGCGTAATGACTTTTCTGTGCTAAAGGAATTCGTCAGGTTCTTCCGTTCCAAAAACTTCCTGATAACCTTTGGAACCGAACACAACACTCCCCAACTTGATCCTGTAAAGGTGAGTTGTCGTGGCTCAGTTGATCTCGATGAAGAGCTTAACAAAATAGGCTATGAAGGAGCCTGCATTATTGCTGCTCATCAGTATTTGGTTGCCAGGGGTAAAGAAGGCTATCTTGATTTGAACGGAATAGCCAAAGTCCATGAATATGATGCATTTGTTGAATTGGGCCAGGCGGTGATCATGCATTTCATTGAAGCCTCATCCCCAACCCTTCTCCAAAGGAGAAGGGTGTAGAGTAACTCAACTTGGAAAAATTTAAACTTTAATTATGAAGTCAACTCATTCAAAAGATAAATCTACACAGCCCATTTCCTTAAGCCCCCTCTATGGGAGGGGGTTGGGGGAGGCTCCGGCGTTACAGGAATTAATAGAAATATCACAGTTCTACGGAAAAAGGAAAGATTTTGTCATAGCCGGGGGAGGTAACACCTCGTTCAAGGACGAAACCCATATATACATCAAGGCCAGCGGAATTAGCCTGGCAACCATTGGTGAAGATGGCTTTGCCCAGCTTGACCGACAGGCGCTTCATGTTATCTCCCAAAAATCATATTCTATGAATGTAATGGAGCGGGAAAATCAAATCAAAAATGATTTGCTCAATGCCCGTATTCACCCTGAGAAAGGACAACGCCCATCGGTAGAAACTTCGCTGCACAATTTGCTGGCCGGCCGGTTTGTGGTTCATACACACAGCACTATGGTGAACGGAATGATGTGCAGCGTGAATGCGGAAAGATTGACAACTGCTCTTTTTGGCGATCAGGTGGTTTATGTTCCTTATGTCGACCCCGGATATATTCTTTTCAAGGAGGTGGAAAGCCGAATCAATGCTTACCGTATTCGGACAGGTATTGAACCCAAAGTCATTCTGCTCCAGAACCATGGCGTATTCGTCGCTGCTGATACCATTAAAGAAATTCATGCCCTATATGATCAGATGATTGCAATACTGGACTCAGCAATTGGTGAAGTTCAGCAACCCGAAAACCTTCAAATTGATCCTGTTGTTGTTAAAATAGTTCCTGCAATCCGCATGATGTTGTCAGGTGATAACCTGAAAACAATTAAAGTCATTAACAACTCCTATTACCAGCGCTTTCTTTCTTCGGAAGCTGAATATCGAAAGATTGCACTTCCTTTTATTCCTGATGGTATTGTATATTGCAACTCATCGTTCGTCTATGCTAATTATTCCGGTGATGTGGATACCTTGTTGAATGATCTTTCAGGAAAAATAAAAGTATACATAGCGACTCAACCTAAAACGCCAAAGGTTATCTGTATCCGGGGAATTGGCTGTATACTGACCAGCGACAATGCACAGGGAGTGGCAACGCTGGAAGATGTGATGATGGACAGCTGCCTGATCAGTCTGTATTCCGAAAAGTTTGGCGGACAAAACCCGATGACCCCTGCACAGGTTCAGTTTATTGATACCTGGGAAGTGGAACAATATCGCAGTGTACAGTCTATGGGAACAACTGCCGGTCGCGTCGATCGCAGGATCGCCATTGTTACTGGAGGAGCTCAGGGCTTTGGTGCCGGAATTGTGGAGGACCTGATGGCTAATGGTGCCAACGTGGTCATTGCCGATCTGAATGAAGAAAAAGGAAAAGAAATAACCGATTCGCTAAATGTTGGCAAGGCTAAAAACAAGGCCTTTTTTGTAAAGTCTGATGTATCGAACGCAGCTTCGGTTGAAAACCTGGTATTGCAAACCGTGTGCGAATTTGGAGGACTGGATATTTTCATCAGCAATGCAGGTATTTTGCGTGCCGGAGGACTGGATGAAATGACACCTGAAACCTTCGAACTGATGACCAAGGTAAACTATTCGGCCTATTTCCTATGTGCGAAATATGCATCAGCGGTTATGAAACTTCAGAATAAATATAAACCCGATCATTTTACAGACATCATACAGATTAATTCCAAGTCAGGGCTTAAAGGCAGCAACCGTAACTTTGCATACGCAGGTGGAAAGTTTGGCGGTATAGGATTGACTCAGTCGTTTGCTTTGGAACTGATGCCTTCAAAAATCAAGGTCAATTCCATTTGTCCCGGGAATTTCTTCGACGGTCCTCTTTGGGCTGATGAAGATAACGGGCTGTTCGTCCAGTACCTTCATGCCGGTAAAGTTCCCGGTGCAAAAACCATCAATGATGTAAAACGTTTTTATGAAGCCCAGGTACCTGCAGGACGTGGTTGCACACCTTTGGATGTGATGCGTGCCGTGTATTACATCATCGAGCAGGAATACGAAACCGGCCAGGCAGTACCCGTAACCGGTGGACAGAATATGTTGAGTTAGACTGGCAGAAGCTATAAATTGAAACAATTACGTTATTCAAGCAGCATATGAAAACAAGAGCAGTTCGACTATATGGAAAAGAAGATTTAAGGCTGGAAGAGTTTGAACTTCCGGCTATCAACGATGACGAAATATTGGCTAAGGTGATTTCCGACAGCATTTGTATGTCATCCTACAAGGCAGCCAACCAAGGTGCCGATCACAAGCGTATTCCAAAAGATATAGCTATAAATCCCACAATCATTGGTCATGAGTTTAGTGGCGAACTAGTTGAAATTGGAGCCAACTGGAAGCACAAGTTCAAGGCAGGACAGAAGTTCTCCATTCAACCGGCTATTTACTTTGAAGATGGCCCTGTGGGTGTTTTGAGCGCTCCGGGTTATTCATATCAATATATTGGTGGTGATGCAACCTATGTAATCATCCCCAAAGATGTGCTTGTTCAGGATTGTCTGCTGGCATATGAGGGGCCCGGCTTTTACCCTGCTTCCCTATCCGAACCGCTTTCCTGCGTCATTGGTGCCATGCATGCCAATTACCATACTACACCGGGTTCGTACAATCATAAGATGGAAATCGTGGTAGATGGTAAAATGGCAATTCTCGCTGGTGTCGGACCAATGGGTCTGGCAGCAATCAATTATGTGATTCACCGTGCCGACCGGAAGCCAAAACTGTGTGTTGTTACCGATATTGACCAGACACGGCTCGATCGCGCTGCATCTATTTATACCGTTGGAGAAGCTGCCAAAAAGGGTATTGAACTGATTTATCTGAATACTGGCATAAGTAATCCTGTGGAGGAACTTCGCCGTATTTCAGGAGATACCGGATATGATGATGTATTCGTATTTGCCCCCGTTCCTCCTGTTATTGAACAGGGAGATGCCATCCTGGCTTTCGATGGATGCCTTAACTTCTTTGCAGGCCCTTCTGACCCAAAACTAAGTGCCCGTCTGAATTTCTATAACGTTCATTATGCCTATACGCACATCGTTGGAACTTCAGGGGGAAATACAAATGACATGAAAGAGGCACTTGAGGTCATGACCAAAGGTCTCGATCCCGCAGGATTGATAACACACATTGGAGGTTTAAATGCAGTTGTTGAAACTACGCTTCATCTGCCTCAAATACCCGGAGGCAAAAAACTAATATACACCCATCTTGAAATGCCTTTAACTGCCATTTCCGATTTTGCCGAAAATGGAAAATCTGATCCGCTATTTGCGAAGCTGAATGAAATATGCACCCGTCACTATGGATTGTGGTCGGTTGAGGCTGAAGAGTATTTGCTTTCCTTTTAAGAGAGATGTCAATTTTAAGAAACCAGTAAAGAGGAAAAAGGAAATGAAATCGCCTTTTTCCTTATTTCTCATTACTTTTTGCTGGTATTTCTTCCCTTATTCCTCTTTCCTGGTTTCTTATTATGTATTTTTGCATTCAATAAAATATTACAACTATGATATACATGGCAGACACAGCCGACCTGAATGAACTCAGGGAACTGTACTCATTTTTTCCTTTGGAAGGTGTTACAACTAATCCAACCGTCCTAAAAAATGGAGGGTATAAACTTTCAGTTGCCATTGAAGGCATCCAGGAATTAGTTGGTAACGGCATGGTACATGTCCAGATGATATCATCCGAATCGGATGATATGGTTCGTGAAGCAAAGAAGTATCGCAGTTACTTTGATTTTGGTGATAACTTTTATGCCAAGATACCGGTCACTGTTCAGGGCTACCGGGCTATGCGTATCCTCAAAGATGCCGGGGTGAACGTAACGGCTACTGCTATTTTTACCCAGCAACAAGCGTTGGTTGCCATGAAGGCCGGGGCCGATTTCGTTGCTCCATATGTGAGTCGTCTCGATAACATTTCATCCCACGGCATTGAAGTGGTAGGTGATATTGTACAGAACATTTTTGAATACAACCTGAAAGGCAAAGTGCTGGCAGCAAGTTTTAAAACCGTTGACCAGATATACCGTACAAGCATGGCAGGTGCTCACTCGGCAACAATCAGCTCTGAATTACTTCATCAGTTAATCAAACATCCAATGACCGACATTGGCGTGAAACAGTTTGAGATTGACTCCGAAGGGCTTTACGATATTGAGTTTTAGAGAATAGTGCAGAGGAGAAATCGTTATGTTGTTGTATGTTTTTTATGTAATTCTGAACAGGTGCAACAATGAAACTTCGTAATCATATTTTTGAATTTGAAGACTTATCCTGGTTTCCCAATGTGATCAGGGAAAGTATGACCGACTACCTGCGTTATTTGATCACCAGGGTAAATTTTTACCAGCCCATAATTCCATTAATCGCCGAAGGAGTAAATCAAACCGGTTCAAACCGGATAATAGATCTGTGTTCCGGTGGAGGAGGGGCAATTGAGCAAATTCAAAATAACCTGAGAAAACAATCTAACCTTAAAATAGAGATTACTCTTACCGATAAATATCCTAATAGAAGTGCCGGTAAGTTTATTTCTGCTAAAACCAATGGCAGTATTTCATTTTCTGATGCTTCGGTTGATGCGGCTGATTTTCCAAAGTCCTTAAAAGGATTCAGAACAATCTTTTCAGGATTTCATCATTTCGATCCTTTAATGGCAAAAGCGGTCATACAGAATGCTGTGGATGCAAAATCCGGAATAGGAATATTTGATGGTGGAGATAAGAATATTTTGGCTGTCCTATTTATTTTAATCATTCATCCCATTGTATTTCTCTTATTCACTCCCTTCTTTAAGCCATTTAGGTTTTCCAGATTGCTATTTACATACCTCATTCCGGTAATCCCTTTTTGCACCATTTGGGATGGTATCGTTTCAATCATTCGTTTATACAAACCGGCTGAACTTTTGGTCATTGCCAGTTCAGTGGACAACGATAGCTATTTATGGAAAGCAGGTAAAATGAAAAGCAAATTCGGAATGCATGTGACCTATTTAGTAGGTTACCCCATAACCCAAAATTGAATCCTGGCAGAAAGCTCATGAATTAAAAAGATTAATGGCAATTATGTCTTTTTTGTCTGGCTTTTACGGTTAATCAGGTAAACGCCAGCCAGAATAAAACCCATGCAGGTCAGGTGAAGCAGTGTTACCTTCTCACCATCAAGCACTCCCCACAAGATGGCAAAGATGGGGATGACATAGGTGACCGAGGAGGCAGCTACTGCCGAAGAATGCCGGATCAGGCTATTCATGAGCAGCATGGCCAGCGCAGTGCCAACCATACCCAAAGTAGCCAATGCTAATAAGTGAATCGGCCAGCCCGGACTTGCCAGTGCAGGAGCTAAATCGGTTGTAAGCAGGTAAATCAATGCCACCGGACCAATAAACAGAAACGACAGCGAAGTAACCTGTACGCCCGTTAAATGCGGTAATTTGGCCTTGATCTGGTTGATGCTAATGGCGTAAAAACAGGTAGCAAGTACGATGTAAAAAGCATAGACGTTTACTGTTCCCAAGTGAAACCCTTCTCCGGCAAGAATCAGTCCGGTAGCACCCAGCAATCCGAGCGATAATCCCATGATCTGCATCCATTTGATTTGTGTTTTATGAAAAAGCAGGCCAACCAGTAAGGTAAATACAGGGGTCAGCGAATTCAGCATTCCGGCCAGTGAACTTTCAATTTGAGTTTCTGCCTTCATAAACAGGAAGGCAGGGAAAAAGCTGCCTATGAACCCTGCGATCAACAGACTCTTCAGGTCTTGCCGCTGAAGGTTCTTCAGTTGCTTAAGAGAGATTGGAAACAATACCAGGGAGGCCAGCAGGATGCGCAATGCCCCTGCCTGTTCGGGGCTGAAACTCTTCAGCCCGATCTTCATCAGGATAAACGAACTGCCCCAGATAAAGGCCAATACCATCAAAATAGTAAACTGAAATCCCCTTTTTTCCCAGATCATAGCTTTATAGTTTGTCTTCTTATTGAAACATAGTATTTTGGTGACTTGGTGACGTACACTTTTATAACAAGGGCTCAAGATTACAAAGTAACACAAAGAAATTTGTTAACAAAGCGATTTCTGTTTAGGATAAAAACAGGATTGATCAATCCGTTATTAATTAGCCTGGACATGATATCATTAACCTGTAGTTGCTTAGAATATATGTAACTTTTATTAATGATTTTTAACTGAGCCTCTGGAACCTAACTACTTAAAAATAATTTCCTTTACCGGCGTTTCTAGCCTTAAACTTTATGACTCAACAGTTGTCAAAAAGAAGAATGATTCAGATTCAGCAACAATTAAAATTCAACATCCATGAAACAGTTCAGCTTGTCCTTCCTTGCCCTTATTGCTTTATCGCTCAGTTTATCCGCCCAGGGCGATGTGTCCAGGTCAAGATGGAAAACTCAGGACATCAGGATTGACGGAAATGATAAAGAATGGGGAACGTTGAATTTTTTTGACAGTGCCAGTGGATTGTGGTATGCCATCAGCAACGACAATCAAAACCTGTACATGGTCTTTTCGGTCAGCGATCAGATGAAAATGAGAAAACTTATCCGGTCAGGCTGGTCGATTGAACTTGCCTCGAAAGAAAAGAAGAGAAAGTTTAATGCCATGCTAAGCTTCCCTGCTGTAATGATGGGAAAGGGATTTCAGCCTGGTAGTAATGAAATGGAAAACCGTGCCGAAGGCAATCTGATGATTAAGAATTATGAAGCCCAAATGCCTGCTCTTGCGCTAAAAGGATTTCTGTCTGGTCAGAATGAACTGAAATTGAACGATCATAAGGATATTCAGGTATCTGTCGGAGCCAACAGTGAACAGAATCTCATATATGAAATTGCCATTCCCTTAATTGATCTTATGCCGGAGACCCTCATTCAGAAGGATGAACTGATTACCCTGAATGTCAACGTGAATGCAATGACCCGTCCTGGTGGCGCTGGTAATGGAAACTACGGTGGCGGACGTTCAGGTGGCGGTGGTGGCCGATCCGGAGGAGGAATGTCCGGAGGAGGCGGTGGCCGCATGGGTGGTGGTGGTATGTCTGGTGGTGGAGGTGGTCGAATGGGAGGCGGAGGTCGTTCCGGTGGCGGAGGTCAGGGTGGCTATTCTTCAGGCGACCGGAGCAGTCAAGCCGAAAAGGCTTCCTTCAAACAAAAATTCGTACTGGTCAGGAATTAAAATAGTTTGGCAATAGTTTTCAATGGATTCCACAGATTTCCACAGAGAAGACAATAAAAAAATAAATTTCCCCTCAGAGGCAGGACACCACAATTGATTATAGTTAACTAATACACCCTTTACGGTGTAGTTGTAACATGTATTCCGATTGAAATTTGAGTCATTGGGATAATCTGATACAGATTCCATCACCCTTCCTGAGGCTGGGCAGGGGGGAGGCCTTCTATTTTTATTTAAGCTTCCCCATCAATTCTATTCGTAACGATTTTTTATCCTTTAATCCGCTTCCGGGTAAGATCTCCCAGGTTTCTGAGGCTTCTATACTTGCTCCCGGTGCAATTTTCTGATACACATACTGTATTTCAAGTTCCTGCAAGTCGCTGACAGCCTGGTATGAGTTTTCGATATATAACTCAATCCGAGCCTCTTCTGGATGTATTTTGGTATTATCAATGGCATCGCTGCGGATGATTAGCCATTGGTTTTCGTGGAATCCTGCAATCAACGGAGCCTTCACATTGAGGAAAGACTTCGACTTATAAACGGTTTTAGCATTCTCTGGCACTGCAACATCGTAAGTATAAAAACCATCCCGGTAGCGTAGGTTCGGTTTACGGGTTTCACCCTGTTTCATATATTGGGTTTTTATCAGGTCAGTAGAGTCAGCCTTCACAAAAACATTGTCCCAGCCATTCATACGTGTGTTGTGCCATAATCCCCAACTCACTGTATCCTTACTGCAGTTTCTGGCACGGGTAATTAGGGTTACCCGATTGCCATCGATGCGGAACGTCTTAATAAACTGAACCTTAGAAAACCGGCTCTCCGGACTTGTCAATGTTATTTCGTTTGCTTTCTGATCTGTAATCTTATAAGGCGCCAGTGTCAGCATCGGGTCGGGTGGCCAGAGTGAACGGTATGCTTTCAGTTTGGGAAGGGAATCCTGTTTGACCCACCATTCAGATTGAGGACTCAGCCACGAGATGCTCCCGTTATAGGCTTTAAATGGCGCCATTGGATCAAGCGATGCTCTTTTCTCCGGACTTTCATTCCACTGGGTCGAATCAGACTGAATAATATTTTTGTGTCCCTTCAGGGATGCACGAACAAGACGCCCTCCAACGGCAGGTAAAATACCGATTTCAATCGTTCCGTTCGACAAGGTAATTAACTGGCCGTTGTCTTTCGTTCCGGTATTGCAGCCAAAAAGCAGGGTGATCAGGGTTATTGCAAGGGTGGTTTTTCTCATGTTGGTTTTGTACAGCCTCATCCCCAGCCCTTCTCCAAAGGAGAAGGGTGCAGGGTTATTGAGATTATGAATATTTATTTTTTAAATAACAATAAGCCACAAAAATCTCCTTTCGGAGGATTAGGGAACCTTAATTTTTCCAACCGCCACTTCAGTTGCTTTCAGAATAGCCTCATTCGAAAGCCCAGTCCCGACAGCCTGCTTCATCCATTCGTTGGGGGTTAGTAATCCAAGGGAATAGATACGCAACACTTCAGGAGCAAATTCGTGTGTTTTAAAGTGTTCTTCCAACTGGAAATGAATCAGGTGGCCGAATGCATAGTTGGGAAGGTACATGGGCGAGTTGACCATGTGCGAATAAATAGCCAGGATCGTCTGGTCTTTCACTCCGAAAATCGGTGCATAATACGTATTCCAAACCTCCTTGCTGATTTGAAGAACAGCTTCTTTCAGGTCGTTGGCCGTGCTGTTAGGATTGCTGTAAAGCCATTGCCACATCTTCATGTCTACCATCGAAACACCCATAATCTCGTAAACCGACCAGAAGATATCCAGTGTCTTCAGGGATTCCTTCTCCGGATTTTTGTCTATCATGTTCAGTAAAAAGAGGTCTCGTTCCTGGAACACAAATGCCAGCGCTTCTGTGAAAGCTGTATTTGGAACTCCATTGATCATGTAATTCGGTACGTCGTTCAGCGAGGTAACCTGTTCTACATTATGGCCGAATTCATGAACTGCTATGTTATATCCTTTGTAATTCATTCCTGTGGCTGGAATGCGTGTGCGAAGGTGTGCGTTTTCACTTCTCATCTGAGCGCCCCATGCATGACCCGATCCGCGCGCCGGATCAACCGAAATTCGTGACGATATGAATTCAGCTTTTTCTTTGGTAAATCCCAGTTTCAGAAGCAGGTTTCCCAGATCATTTTCAAACGCTTTGGCATTCGGATATTTCTTTTGGGTGATTATATTGAGGCTCTCTTCGGAAATGGAGCTGCGGGCTTTAAAACCGTCATACCAGATGTCCCAGGGAGCCAACTCGCGGCCCAGTCGTTTTTTGATGAGTGAAGCCACTTCCTGCACCTGCGAAGAACTTAATAATTCGTTGAACAGTTTCTGAACTTCAGGCTGCGGAATCTGCATACCCATCGAAAATGCACGCTGAATGGCGGTGTTCATCTCCGGATAATACGGATCGAGTGCCTGGTATACATGAAAAGTATTAAGGATCTGCTGGTAGCGTCCATCCCCTTCAGAATCAATATCACTTTTGCTTCCTGAAACAAAAACCTCATTGGTAAAAGGATTCCAGTCCTGATTTCCCGAATTAATTACTGCTTTTGGGATTGATTGATCGATGATGCGTTCCATCACTTTATAAATCATTTTCTGCTTTTCGAAACCCTCCTTCTTATCTGCATAATCGGCTTTTATTTCGTCGCGAAGGTTCCAATGGCTCAGTAATACCATATTGTCAGGGAATAGCCTGTCCTTATCATCGTTCAGCAAATGGCCCATGTAAATGTTGTAATCGGCAATGTAGGCGTCGGCATCAGCAGCAACTTTCGTGGAGCGCTGCACCAGTTCAGATGGAACCCGTGAGTCGAACATATCGCCCAGCCGTGCATATCCCCATTCCAGCGGTGACCAGTTTTCTCCGGATACATTTTTTTCTTCGGTGGAATAATACGGAAAATTAAGAGCCACAATAAAGGCAATTTTGTTTTCGTACAAATCGTTTATGAGATGTGCACCGGGATTGTAAGCTGCAAACATCGGATCAACAGGCAGTAAATCACCTTTCATCAGGGTTACATTTTCCTGCATATCGAGGCTTAGCTTATTGAAATGGCCATTAAGCGATTCCATGTAATTGCAGAATCCTTTAAATGTAGCTTCCTTTTGTGCGGGATTGACAATAAAATTATCACTGCAAAATTTGACGAAATCTTCCGGAGTGCCATCACTGTCGCGCCAAAGCGAGGCGGCATGCGTAACTCCTTTTTCGATCAAAGGCGATGGGTTAGCTGGTGTTTTACTGCTTATTGCCTTGATGGCACTTTCGATGGTTGCTTCAGTAATTCCGGCGACTGTAGCAATTTGTTTCTTCTCTACTGGTTTGCAAGCTGAAATCATAACGATACAAGCTAATAGGATGATGAAATTTCGGGTCATAGCTGTTTCAAAGATTTTAGTTAAGGATTGGATGGCACTAAATTACCAAAATTAAGGAATTCACGAAATGATTAACGACAGTGGTCGGGTAGGTTGGTTATTTGTCAGTTCAAACTTTAACCTTGATGGATAAATTAAATTCCGTAAATTAGCTTAAACGAATTTTGGAATGAAAGTATTAAAAACCCTTGGACTTATTGTGGTAGCTGCATTCATGCTTTTTACAGCGTTTATTATTTACTCCACAATTACTTATTATGATCCGCCCCAGGAGCTGGTTCTGTATGAGAATGCCAGACCCGATACCATTCACTGCGATTTGGACCTGAATGTTTTATCGTGGAATATTGGCTATGCCGGGCTGGGTGATGATATGGATTTTTTCTACGATGGAGGCAAAAGGGTTCGCGACACCAGACAAAGAACACTGATCAACCTCGATTCCATACATGCTTTTCTCAGACGAAATGCCTTGCAATCATTTTTCCTGATTCAGGAGATTGATATCCGGTCGAAACGAAGTTATTACTTTAACGAGATGGACACGCTTGCTATGCCAGCGACCTTTACTGCCCTTGCACCGAATTACAGGGTGAAATTTGTGCCCATCCCCCCTCCAGTCCCCATGGGTAGTGTCAATTCCGGATTATTCAGTATGAGCCGGTACCTTCCTGAGAGTTCCATAAGATACGGTTATCCCGGCAAGTTCAATTGGCCGGTCCGGTTGTTTAACCTTCGCAGGTGTATGTTGGTAAACCGCTATCCCACCACCAACGGAAAGGAATTTATTCTCATTAACACCCATATGTCGGCCTTTGACGACGGGAGTTTGAAGAAGCAGGAGATGCAATACCTGAAGGATTTTGTTCAGAATGAATATCAAAAAGGAAATTACGTAGTTACCGGCGGTGACTGGAATCAATCTCCTCCGGGTTTTCCTTTAACCCGTTTTGGCGAAGTATTCAAATCAGAATCATTCCGATTAACCAATATTGCCGCCGATATTATGCCCCCAGGCTGGAAATGGGCCTTTGACCCTGAAACGCCTTCAAACCGGTATCTGAACGAACCCTATACCCTGGGAAAAACATCCCGCTGTATCCTGGATATTTTCCTTGTATCTCCCAATGTGGAGGTTCTACATAACCACACTTTCGATTTAAACTTCCGAAACTCAGATCATAACCCGATCCAAATGAGTTTTCGGTTGAAAAAATAATGCCGAATCGATAATATCAGATTGCTCCCATTCTGAATATTGCCTGCGAAACGTTCTTCCTGAATGTAATCCGAAATAAACAGGTGCCTGGAAATCTATCTCCGGTTTCCTTATGTACGTTGATGGTGAATATTTTATATCATTATTGTAACACATTAATATAGGTTCTATATATCTTCTCCTGAAAATTCACACCGGCAACTATTTTTCCTGAAAAGCCATAGCAATTCGACTTATCCTGGTATTACAAAAGTCTTATCAAATCCAGTGGTTATTCGAAGGTTATTCGAAGGTTATTCGAAGCTTATTCGATGATCGTTCGAATATCTACGAATAAGGTATGAATAACCTTCGAATAAAGTATGAATAAGCATTGAATTAGCTACGTGTTAGTCTTGAATGAAATAAAGACCAGGTATTGCGCAGAAAAGCCGAATTGATTAACGCGTAGATGGATGAATGGATTATAGTGTCGAATTAAAATGGGTCATAGATAAATATTACACAGTTGCATAAAAAACTAAAAGATCATTGAGGAATCCTCTATAAATATATAGAGAAGCCCTCATGATCCTTTAGTATGTGCAAAACATTATGATTTCTATTCAGTGTTAAAACCTGAATTACTGTTTTATAAACTTTAGTACATCTTTTCGGGTTTGGGAATTAATTTCAATGAAATAGATTCCGCTCCTGTACTTGCTGACATCATACCTCAGTGATAAAGAGTTCTCCTGAAAGGCTAGCTCATCCAAAACAGCGCCGGCCAAAGAATATACTTTAAGCGTTTTTAACGGAGAATAGTTGGTTGGAATCTTTAATTCGATGTACTGACTGGCAGGATTGGGATACAGCATAATGCGCCCGGAATTATCAGCCAGGTTTTCGATTGTACCGGTAGCCAGCGGACTTACAACAATTGAGCCAGTCATCCCAAACGACCCATGTACATCACACTTGTAATTATAGGTGCCGGGAGTGTTGAATGTGAAGGAATAAGTCCAGCCGGAACCAACACTATTTCCAAAAGAAACCGGATTGTTTGGAAACACCGATTTCTGTCCGTCTACACTGTGCGTTCCTAAAGTATTGGTCCAGACAACCTGATCACCAACCATAATATTCAGGTCAGGGGGAGTAAATTGAAAATTGGCAACATTAACCGGGTGGCTAGTTTGTGCCCAGATGTTCAGAGATAAGAGAGCGAACCCGAAGGTAAAAACAAGTGATCTGAACGACTTTGAAGTAAAGTCTGTTTTCATATGCATCAGGATTTAGAGATTAATTGACTCATTATCAAACAGTATAACACCTGATGAATTGGTTTGTTTATAAATAGGGATTAAAATGTCTTAATTTTTGTTAACGAATGAATTCTACTTTAAGAATATAATAACCAACTGATTAAAGGTAGGTTGTTAGTGAGCCCATTGGATGGAATAAAAAATGCCCGCTCATCGAAGGGATGGACAGGCATTTCAGGATCAACAGGCTGATTATTTCTTTCTCAGAATAGCCTGAATCATTGTTTCTCTTTTTGAGCCGTCACCTTTGATCAAACCAAACTGGTCGCTCTTGTAGTTCCAGTTGGCTGATGCAATACTATTTCTGTTGAATACAGTGGTCATGTCGTTGAACCACCTGATTTTATCGGCTTCAGGAGCATTTTCAATTACTCCGTATTCGCCGCAATAGATCTGAAGACCAAGATCTTTTGCCTTTTGAACCGGAAGTTTCATCATTTCCTCCAGCTTATCGATATTCCATTCGGCATTTGTATAATCTTTTACTATTGTCTGCTGATCGGGAGCGAGAGAATCGAATTCAACCTTTGTCAGCAATACCCCGGGATAATGTACCGGACCTGTATAATTCTTTAACCCAGTCCAGCTGGCCTGGTAATGGGTCAGGAGAAAGGGTTCATAAAGATGAAAACTCAGGATAATGTTGTGATCCTTCGGAACTTTTAAAACATCGAAAGTTTTTGCAGATTGCCACATGTTTGACCCGATAACAATCATACGATCAGGTTCCAGTGCACGAAGAGTTTTCATGGCATGAGCCACCAGGTTATTCCATTGTTCAGGGTCATCAGCGACCGCCTCGTTCATCAGTTCGTAGGCTACATCCGAAACAGGATATTTGATCAGGGTTGAAGACAGATCGACCCATAGTTTATAGAATTTATCCTGTTCCTTAGGATCGGTCCAAAGTGGTTTGATTGCGGCATTAAAATGGTGCGACCGCAAAATGTGTAAATCGACAATCACTTTAAGCTGATGTTTCTGACACCAGTCGAGGCAGTTTGTCATGAGCTTGAAGGCATCTTCATGGCGGACACCATCATCGCCCCACATCTGCATCTCGTCGATGGGAAGGCGTACATGATCAAATCCAAGTTTTTTAATGGCTATGATATCTTTCTCCTGGAAGAAACTATCTCGCTCAGCACCAAGCCGGTCTGATTGTGAAAGCCAGTGTGCAATATTGGTTCCTCTGGATATTTTGAAATCATTTGGCGAGCCGTTTGGCGATATAGATTTGGGCTGGCATGAAGTTATAGAAAGGGCAGCCAGTAGAATGAAGAAAAGGTTTTTCATACAAAAATGATTTGTTGGTTTGAATGACATGATATAAACGGCAATTTAGCGTTTATTTCTGAATATATTAAATCCCGTTGATCTGCACACTGGACTGCAGTATTGGGAAAGACACATTGACTTAGGCAGGTGTTTTTTAAGTATGGATTTAAATTTGAACTTTTTGTTTAAACCAAACATTCGACAGTTCTTTTACATCCCGAATGCGTTATTTTTGGTTCCGATTTTGAAACTTAATTATCTGAATATGCAAAAGCATTTGTTATTGGGGGTAGAAGCAATCGGCCAGGGAGCGATCGATGGTGGAATGTCGGGTGTTTATGCCTATCCCGGCACACCTTCCACTGAAATTACCGAATTTATCCAGGATAATCCACTTGCTGAAGAACGAAATATTCACCGGGCATGGTCGGCCAATGAAAAAACAGCACTTGAGACTGCATTGGGGATGTCGTACGCCGGCAAGAGAGCAATGGCATGTATGAAACATGTAGGTCTCAACGTTGCTGCCGATGTGTTTCTTAATGCTGCCATGACAGGCATTAACGGTGGTCTTTTAGTGGCTGTTGCCGATGATCCATCGATGCATTCCTCTCAAAACGAACAGGACTCCCGCTTCTATGGAAAGTTTGCCATGGTTCCGGTTCTTGAGCCCTCATCGCAGCAAGAGGCCTATGACATGGCGCACGACGGATTTGCACTTTCGGAACTTACAAAAGTTCCGGTCATGATCCGCATTACCACCCGTTTGGCACATTCACGCGCCGGAGTCGTTTGTGGAGAGGTGTTGCCTGAAAAACCACTGGCTATGCCAGCCGATCCACGTCAGTTTATTTTGCTTCCGGCCATTGCCCGGCGCAAATACAAGGTATTGCTTGAAAGCCAGGTATTGTTCCTGAAACTTTCTGAAGAATCGATTTATAATCGCTTTGAAGAGGGAAAAGATAAAAGCCTTGGGATTGTGGCCTGCGGCATAGCATACAATTACCTGATGGAACATTTTCCTGGCGGGTCATGTCCTTTTCCTGTAGTTAAAATATCGCAGTATCCTGTCCCTGAAACGTACCTCAAACGGCTTGACCATGAATGCGATGAATTATTAATTCTGGAGGAGGGAGCACCAATGGTGGAAGAATTGCTGAAAGGCTTTTTCGCTACTGGAACACCGATCAAAGGCCGTCTGGATGGGACTCTGCCCCGTTCGGGGGAGTTAAACCCGGATTTGGTAGCCAAAGCACTCGGTAAAGAATTGTTTGCAGGATTTGATATTCCTGAGGTTGTTGCCAACCGTCCGCCCGCCTTATGTCAGGGATGCGGTCATCAGGACGCCTATCTGGCTATGAATGAAGCGCTGGCTGATTATTCCAAAGGGCGGGTATTCTCGGATATTGGCTGCTATACACTGGGGGCTTTGCCACCGTATGAAACCATTTATTCGTGTGTCGATATGGGCGCCTCAATCACCATGGCCAAGGGCGCTGCCGATGCAGGCCTGATTCCTTCTGTGGCCATGATCGGCGATTCAACATTCGCACACTCAGGAATTACAGGTTTGCTCGATGCAGTGAACGAAAATTCAAGCATCACGGTAGTGATCTCGGATAATGAATCGGTTTCGATGACCGGTGGTCAGGATTCCTCAGCCTATGGAAAGATTGAATCGATCTGTATCGGTGTTGGGGTTGATCCGGCACATATTCATACCATAGTTCCTTTGAAAAAGAATCATGAAGAAATGGTCCGGTTGTTCCGACAGGAGTTTGCCTATGAGGGGGTATCCGTAATCATTCCCCGGAGGGAATGCATACAAAGGGCGGCCAGAAGAAAAAGAAACAAGTAAAAAGTACATTAGGAAAGAGGAAAGAGAAAAAAGGGAAGTGTCATTGGTCAATAGCAATTAGGAAACATACTGTTTCAGTTTAGTTATTCATAGCTGTTCAAATTGAAAATAATTAAACGGAAATAAATCCAGCGAAGTCAGTTTCCTCATTCCTTTTTCCTTTTTTCTTATTTCTAATGACCAATGATTCTTTCCCAATGATAATGAAAACAAAGAATTTGAATTAAATAAACTTCGATATGAAATCAGACATTATACTGGCAGGAGTGGGCGGACAAGGCATATTATCGATTGCTACCGCATTGGGAGAAGCAGCTCTGGCTGACAGC
>Ga0302293_10000479_pt1 | contig 21357 bp, 14 predicted proteins | sample III_Fen_N2_2_FD_198758 | JGI IMG/M metagenome (GOLD analysis project Ga0302293, IMG submission 198758) | Peat permafrost microbial communities from Stordalen Mire near Abisko, Sweden - III_Fen_N2_2 | ecosystem: Environmental > Terrestrial > Soil > Wetlands > Permafrost | place: Sweden: Abisko...
AATACGGTACACGTTCGAGAAGTGGAATGGATCCTTACTCGCGACGCATCTGCGGTGCGAGAATTAAGTCAAGTGAATCTATCTCGCAGCATTTATTCAACGAGCAGTCCTTCGATTGAACTGTCTTGGTTCTCTCCCGAAAATGGCTCAGGATACCTTGTGAAAGCAGGGGATTTCATGCAGCAGCACGTATTCTCTTCAGATGATATTGTCTATTCCTACCACTTGCCCACATTTCGCAATGGGTTGATCTTCCGCTTTGCCCGCGAGTACGACTTAACGCGACCCGAATTTATTTCCTCCTTTAAACTCATCAGCGAATATCCAGTCTTTCATGGATTCCTTAAATTGGACTTTCCTAAGAATGGCGAGGCATTAAAGTACCGCTTAGTAGGCTCCTCTGGATTCGTGGTGGACAGCACAAGCGAAGACCAAAACGGCACAACCATCAAGCAATGGTCTTTTGCTAGTCAAAATAGGTGGCACCCTGCAGGTGTTTTCCGTGCAGAAGAATGGGTGCCGGCATTAAACGTTTCCTTTCCTTATGCAGGTTCAAAATCGATGAGCTGGGTTGAGCTTGGCGATCACTATTTAGCGGCCGTGAAAGACTTCAAACCCAAGAATCCAGAGCTCTTTGATAGCATCAGCTCGGGCAAAACTCCGCAGGAAATTTTTGACTTTGTGCGAAGAAACGTGCGCTACAATTTGGATACGCGCAATGACCATACGGTGTTTCCCCGCAGCGCAGACTTCGTGTTAGAAATGGGCTACGGTGATTGCAAAGAGATGAGCTTTCTTTTAACGCAATTATTAAAACGTGCAGGTATCAAAGCACACATGGTCTTGATCACAGCAACACCAGGGCATCCTCAACCCTTTCCCGAATTTCCATCCTTAGGAAATTTTGATCACATGATTGTGGCATGGACAGATGAGAAAGGGCAACGTCGATTTTTAGACCCAACCAATGATTGGTCGCGCTGGGATGAATCCATTTGGCCATTGATCGATCAAAGAGTTCTTGTACTCGACTCGGGACGCTCCGAATATACAACGTTAACAGCTCCACCTGAACTTCGCAGCGAAATCCATTCAACAAATGAGATTGCACATTTAGAAATAGGAAAAGCGCAACAGCACGGTTCAATTGAATTCATTGGCTTGCCATCTTATCCACTGCATTTAAGCATGGCTGGGCATAGCAAAGCAGAGCAATCTGTTGCCCTAAGACACACGCTTAGCCATGAATTTCATTTAGATGCTTTGTCTGCGAAAGTGGTCACAGATACGCTAGGTTTCTTCAAGCTCGAATACATCGCCGAGGCTGGGAATTCGTTGCTACCACTACACCCAGCAGGGCTTAAGCTAGATGCGCCCAGTTTAATGTATGGCCAAGGTCGATCCATCGATGGCCCCGGTCTTTCTCACGTTTTACCCATTACACAAACGGATGAGTGGGTTTTGCCAAACGGAAAATACGATATTGAACATCAACAATTAGACGAGCCAATGGGTCAAATAACTTGGCTAGTAGATGGGAACCATATCACGCGAAAATTTTCTAGCGCAGCCCAACCCAAAATATCTGCGATGGCTTTACGCAAGCAACTTCAGGAGATTTATGCCAACATCCTTTGGATTAAATAAAATGAAGCGCTTGCTAGGCGTAAGTCTGGGAACCCTTATACTATGGGCTTGTACACCGCACATGAAGCCCATTCAATTAGACGAAATCAAACTAAGCAAAGTGCCTGCGGTATGTGAACAAGCGGGTGCGTGTGTACTACAAGAAAAACTTCAGCTCGAACAAACTCAATCCACAAGCAGCATTATCAACATTCTTTCTTCGAGTCCGCCCCCACTCTCTGCAACCATTCGCCTCGAACAAGAAGTACTCATCGCCAATCCGCGCGGATTAGAATATGCTTATGTCACTTTTCCAAAGCTTTACGGCCGCGTGAATGATGTTTCGATCAAAGTCTTTGATCTCAGTGGAAACGTCACCGAGTATAAGAACCTTGAACTCGTCGCGACACTGCGCCAGACAGGCAAAATCCCTGTCCCAGGCGTCAAAACAGGGTATCGGTATCAATGCACCTTAGAAGGAACTTGGCAAGGCCTCTTGGAATGGTATGAGTACGACGTTCAACGGAGCATTCCTGTTTTGCGCAGTCAAATTTCCTTGGGAAGAACACCTGACTTTAACTACAACTACAGAGCCTCTGGAATCCCTGCAGCTGAGCAAACAACAACCGCAGAATCAAGTGCCTTTAAGATTTTTTCCATCCAGAATTACCAGTTCAAAAATGTGAACCCCCCTTCGCTTTTGCCTTATCAAGGATGGATCAATGACAAAGCACCGCGTGTACGTATAATGCGCGAAACAGAGGAATCGTTTGGTAATTGGGAAAAACGTTTACCCACACAACCCGATACCTTAGATTTTTCTCCAACCTTAATGAAGGCTTGGAAAGAAGAACCGATGTCGGTAGACGAATGGCAAAAGCCTTTGTTTAACCTAGTTCAAACCATTGTACCCAGCACAATTAGCCAAGACTCTGCTGCAAAATTCATTCTACAATACGTGCAAAATGAATTCGTCTGTGATTCCTCTTTCACCCCAATGATAGTGGTTCGCACTCAACATGCATTTTTTAGCAACCACTGGACCGTGAATTACCAAGAGATTATTCGCAACAAAAAAGGAAATCAGTTTGAACTCACAAGCCTATACACATCAATGCTTCACGCGTTAGGAATCAATGCAAACATGCTCCTTGCAGGTTCATATTTAGACGGAGGGCTCAGCCCCGATTTTCCATATGTCTTCGGACTCAACAACTACCTAGTCCATGTACAGCTTGGTAAATACAACGGCCTTGCTGCACCATCTCAAAAAGGATATTCCCTAGGGAACTATCCGCTAGACATCAAAACAGGGCTAGGAATTTATCTCATGGGCTCCGAAAAACCAAGCACCAAAATTCAGTTGCCAGCCCGCAAAGATTCTGTATTTGAATATGAAGTTGATATCCGAATTGATTCAACAGGTGACAAAGCAATGGTTCGCTTTATTCCGCAAGGATTGGCAAGAGATGTGCAACGACATTTTTACTCCATATCAAATCTGAACATTCGCGAGACATTAATTCGAGAATGGTTTGACGCGCTTCCCAAAGAGTTTTCGGTTAAACTGAAGTCCGTGAATGGCTTGGGTCGCTTACAGGATTCATTCAATGTGGATGCAGAAATAGGCACGCCAAGTCTTGCGGTAAAAAGAGATGGACGAACTCTGATTCGCTTCGGAATGTTACTCGATAAAGTTCTCGGGCGGCTTGATTCTGCTCGCGATATTCCCGCTACGATGTTGAATCAATTCGTATTGAGAGAGCGTATATCGGTTCCAAAATTTGGCAGTCATAAAGAGCTACACTGGGCTTGCGACCCCATGAAAAATGCAATGATCTCCATGGAATGTTCAACGGAAGAAAAACAGGACGAATCTGTTTTTAGCAGAACAATTCGCATTGGCTCGGACACTCATCCCGTGAATAGAATTCAAGAACTGCTTCCTAGCATTGAGCAAATCAATCGCATGCGCTCAAGTTCTGTGGAGTTTACAAACTAATTCACGACTTTTTGTCAACCAATAGATCTTTCAAGTTGTTGTGAGTATCAACACAACGACGTTTAGATGATCATGCACAAATGGTTTTAAGCCTCAAAATATTTTTTGAACTTCGCTTAACTCCATTTTCATTCCTTGAGTTAAGTTCAGCTTCTCAGCACGAATAAGCGACAATTAAGGACTTTTACTGTCATCAATAGTATTGAATAGCTCGGGAATTGTGTTGATTATTTTAAGTGTTGAATTGCAGCGTCGCCACTTTGTACGCAATCACATAAAAAAGTGCCTTTGTTCAACATTGCGTTAAATACCACAAGATTCGTCTACACACCATCAACAACTAAAATTTTTGAATCTGCATTCATAATTTCATTCACCCCAAAGTCACTATTTGCTTGAAAGTGATTTTTCTGCAAGGTACAATGCTTGCACGAATTAACTGGGACGAGCATGAAATCTGTAACATCACATTTTAGTCAGCGAGTCTGTGACCTTCGCGAATGTGCGCAGAACTTCAATGTTTTTGACCTGCCAACATTCACAAACCTATTTCCAATTCTCGATGATCTTTGCCTTGCTCCAAATACTCCAAGTGCCTTTAAGAGCCAATGTGATCGCATCAAGAAAATGATTGAAACCGCGATTCTTGGCGATGCACCTTTGGAAACAACCATAATAAAGCTTCGTGACGTAATCACGAAAATGGTAAAGACGCTAGAAAAGCATCCTGACTATCAAGAGTCCGAGTTAAAATCAATTTCTGAAATTACAGTTCCCCATCAACAGAGCCAGGAAAACATTGAGTTGGATTCTGATTTGGTGAAGATGTTTATTACAAATCAGAAATCTCAGCTCGACGACTTTGAAGTGTATGTGCTTGAAGTTGAAAAAGGAAATAACGCAGCCAAAGAAGCCTTACGCCGCTACTTGCATACACTTAAAGGTGAATTTGGTGTTCTTGATCTTTCTGAATATGCAGAGCTGGTTCATGATTTAGAAGGCATTTTTGCTGCCAATAAATTAACGATGGATCAGTTGCTGCGATTCAAGGATTGGCTTTGCAAAATGTTTCCGACTTTGGCAGAAGGCAAGCCGATTCGATTGCTAGCACAAGACTATGAGTCTTTTGGAATTGTGAAAACAAACACAGATGTAGAACAACAGCCTCTAGCGAATACACCAAGCGCCACAACGAGCGCTGAATCAAAATCTGAAAGCATTCAGAAAAAAATAAACCTGAACTTAGATCCAAGCTTCTTCGCAGATTTTATCACAGAGTCGCGCGAGCATATTCATACTATGGAAACACGACTTCTGGACTTGGAAGCCGACCCAACTGCGGAAGATCCCATCAATGCAATTTTTCGTGGATGCCATACAATCAAAGGCCTCGCGGGTTTTTTGGATTTAAGCGAAGTACAAAAAGTTGCCCATGCGATGGAAAGCGTTATGGACAAAGCACGCAACCATCAATTCGTTTTGTCCACCGCACATACGGATCTATTACTCGCAAGTTCGGATTGCATCAAAGATTTGGTGAACCGAGTCGAAGCATCCCTGCGGGGCGAAGACATTCCTTTGCCCGCAAACTATGAAGAAATCAATAGTCAACTACTTTCCCTAGATATTCCAGATTCGACCTCAAATATTCAAGCAGCTCCACTTGCTCGAATTGGTGAGATCCTTGTGGATTCAGCCTTAGTACCCGCAACTCAAGTGGAAGATGCTCTAGATAAGCAAAAGCATGGCGACGCACGGCGTTTGGGCGAAATTTTAATGGTTGACGAAGGAATTTCTCCAAGAATTCTTGGACAAGCCCTCGGTGCACAAGTGCAAGCCAAGCAACAAGCCCAATTGCAATCTATCGAAGAATCGGTACGCGTGCCAGTTATTCGCCTTGATCAGTTGATCGACGCGATCGGTGAAGCGGTGATTGCTCAATCGATGATTGTTGCCGATAGCGTTATTTCTGACTTGACTAAACCAGCAACTCCCGATGAGCGCGATGCCTTACGCCGCAAGGTTGCGCGTGCTGAATTGATCATGCGACAAATTCAAGAATTGTCCATGTCATTGCGCATGGTTTCGGTAAAAGCCGTGTTCCAAAAAATGGCTCGCCTTGCTCGCGATTTGTCGAAGAAACTCGAAAAGCGCGTGGACTTAGTTATGGAAGGCGAGAATACAGAACTCGATAAATCCGTGGTGGAAAACATCGGCGACCCTTTGGTACACATGGTTCGCAATGCTTTGGATCATGGAATTGAAACCACCCAAGAACGCCGTGCCGCAGGCAAGCCCGATGTGGCTCGCGTTGTTTTAAGAGCCTTCCATAAGGCTGGAAATATCTTTATCGAAATTGAAGATGATGGTCGCGGAATTAGTCGCGAGCGCGTCATTAAGAAAGCAGTATCGCAAGGCTTAATCGCTTCGGGAACAAATATTTCTGATCACGATGTTTTCCAATTGCTATTCCGCCCAGGATTTTCAACGGCTGCGCAAGTTACCGATGTATCTGGTCGCGGAGTTGGTATGGATGTGGTGAAGCGCAATATCGAGGCTCTGCGCGGCAGCATTGATATCACTAGCGAAGAAGGCCATGGATCCAAATTTTCGATTCGCTTACCACTCACACTTGCAATCATCGATGGCATGGTGATTCGCGTAGGCGTTGAACGCTTTATTCTGCCTACCCTGCAAGTGATAGAAACACTAAAGCCTAAAGAAGGGCAGATCGAATCGGTACTTGGCAAAGGCGAGATTATTCATGTGCGCAAAGACATTGTGCGCGTGGTTCGCCTATCCAAGGTCTTGGGAGCAAAATCATCATTCAACATGCTAATGGATGGAGTTGTAGTGATTGTCGAGGATGCCTCGGGGGCTCGTTGCGGAATCGCTGCTGATGAAATTTTGGATCAACAGCAAGTTGTCATCAAAAATATTGGTGGAGGAATGGGCGAAGTGCCAGGCATCGCTGGCGGCGCGATTATGAATAGCGGTGAAGTCAGTTTGATTCTAGATGTATCTGGAATCGTGCGCTTATCAAAAGACGTCATTAATTCTTAGGGAGCAAATATGGCGACGAATGAACAGACAACCATGAATGGGCCAAGCGAGCTGGGGCTTGCGCTCGCGGGGAAATATCTCACCTTCCGATTAGGGAATGAAGAATACGGCTTGCAAATCTTAAAGGTTCAAGAAATCATCCGTATGCAAATGGTGACTCGAGTGCCTCGTACGCCAAACTATTTGCGCGGCGTAATTAACCTGCGCGGCAAGGTAATCCCTGTTGTGGATCTGCGCAGAAAATTTGCTCTAGAAGATCACGAGGACACCGAACGCACATGTATTATCGTCGTCAAGATTCCACAAGGATCCGCCGATGTGGTCATGGGCATTATCATCGATGATGTGCGCGAGGTTTTAGATATCATCGCAGAAAATATCGAAGAGACCCCTTGCTTTGGAGCAAATGTCGAAGCCGATTTTATTCTCGGCATTGGAAAGATTGGGCAAGCTGTGAAGATCTTGCTGGACATCGATAAAGTGTTATCCACAGATGAATTGAAAACATTAAAGTCGGCCGCTGGCGTCTGACATTGATTGATCAAGAACTTACAAGGAGGCAACAATGTTACGAAATATGAAAATCGGTGTCCGACTCGGTATCGGATTTGGCCTTATGATCATACTGATTGCAGTCCTCGCATTCTTTGGAATCGCGAGGATCAATCAATTGAATGATGGGATTAATAATGTGGTCAATGACAGGATGGTGAAAACCAGAATATCCAATGAAATTATCGATCAAACAAATATTTCTGCAAGAGCAGTCAGAGATATGTTTTTGCTTTCAGATCCAAAATCGATCAAGCAGGAAGAGCAAGCGGTAAAAGACGCAGGTGCAATCATTACAACAAAACTGGATACCCTAGACCAGACCGTTATTTCTGAAGATGGAAAGAAACTTCTCGCGACATTGAAGCAAGCTCGTGGACCATTTATTGATACCCGTAAAGAAATGTTCGATCTTTTTTATGCCGGCAAAAAAGAAGAAAGCATCCGCGTCCTTCAAGGAGATTATCGGGATAAACAAGACACATACCTGAATGCAGTTAAAGCTCTTATTGATTTTCAAATAAGCAAGGCGAATGTGGCTGGCAAAGCAGCTTCAGACTTGGCAAGTCAGACCGCGGATATTTTAATTGGACTTGCTGTGTTATCCTTGCTTTTCGGTCTCTTCGTCGCATGGGCTATTACTCGCTCAATAACGAAACCGATTTCACAATGCATAGAGGCAACAGAGGCAATTGCGCGTGGTGAAATTCCCCAACAAAATGAACAAGAGTCTTGGGGTGAGTTTGATTTGTTGCGCAAGAGCCTTAACAATAGCATTCACGGCTTGCAGGGCTTGGTGGAAGCCGAACACGTCTTGCAACGTATGGCCGTCAACGATTATACAGTGAAGATGACAGGGTCATACAATGGCATTTATTCCAAAGTGTGCGAAGCTGTGAATAACGTTCAAGCTCGAATCATCAACGCAATTCATGTCATGCAAAAAATGGCCTTGGGTGATTTTGATGCAGAGTTAGAGTCCCTTAAGAAAACCGGTAAGCGCTCGGAACAAGACGAGTTCATGCCTGCCTATATTGGCGCCATGGAGTCTATTAAGGCTTTGGTTTTGGATGCAAATATATTGGCGAGAGCAGCCATTGATGGCAGGCTCGCGACTCGTGCAGATGCATCAAAGCATCAAGGCGATTTCCGCAAGGTTGTACAAGGTGTGAACGATACGCTCGACTCTGTGATCAACCCGCTGAATGTTACTGCAAAATATGTGGATGACATTTCTAAGGGCATCATTCCAGCACTTATCACAGACAATTACAACGGTGATTTTAATGTCATCAAAACCAACTTGAATTCTGTTGTCAAGATGATGGGAAACTTGCTCACAGAAACAGACATTCTCGTAAACGCAGCACTGTCTGGTTCGTTATCTACTCGTGCAAAAGCAGATCTATTCTTGGGTGGCTGGAACCAATTGGTTACAGGTATCAATAAGACACTCGATTCTGTACTAGAGCCTATCAACGAGGCCGCTGGTATTCTTGATAAGGTTGCGGCACGCGATATGTCGGCTCGCGTAATGGGCAATTACAGTGGCGACCACGCTAAAATCAAAAACTCGCTCAATCTTGCAGTGGAAAACTTGGATAAAGCTCTCGCTCAAGTTTCTGATGCCACCTCGCAAGTATCTTCTGCAAGCCAACAAATCAGCGCGGGTAGCCAGTCCCTTGCTCAGGGCGCAAACGAGCAAGCAAGCTCTCTCGAAGAGGTTTCCTCTAGCCTTGAGGAAATGGCTTCCATGACTAAGCAGAACGCCGACAACGCTGTGCAGGCTAAGAACCTCGCGGGAGAGTCGAACGATTCTGCCAAGGTGGGAAGCGAAGCGATGGGGCGCATGAGTTCTGCAATCTTGCGCATTAAAGAAAGCTCTGACCAAACCGCAAAAATTGTCAAGACCATTGACGAGATTGCGATGCAAACCAACTTGCTCGCACTGAATGCAGCTGTGGAAGCCGCGCGTGCAGGTGAAGCAGGCCGCGGATTTGCGGTGGTCGCAGAAGAAGTGCGCAACCTTGCGCAACGCAGCGCACAAGCAGCAAAGAACACTGCAGATATGATTGGTGAATCTGTAAAGAACGCTGAAGACGGCGTGAAGATCGCCCAAGAGGTCACCAAGTCATTCACTGAAATTGCGACAGGAGCAAAGAAAGTGAACGATCTAATTGCAGAAATTGCTGCTGCATCAAAGGAACAATCTCAAGGCATAGAGCAAGTCAATACCGCGGTAAGCCAAATGGATAAGGTTACTCAACAGAATGCCGCAAACTCCGAAGAAAGCGCAAGCGCTGCAGAAGAGTTGAGTTCGCAATCTGAAGAGTTGCAAGCTATGGTTGGGCAGTTCAAACTTTCGCAAGGAAGTGCAACGCCGCACCGTGCAGCTCTAGCTCACCAGAACACTCACCATGCGTTGCCTCCCCCAACAAAAATTGCACATAAGGCGCCCATGCATAAGGCCGCAAACAAGACGGTAAGCGCCGAAGAGATCATTCCTTTTGACGATGATTCTTTAAAGGAATTCTAGCTCTCTGCAAAATCGAATGCTCCGCTAGTTTTGCTGGCGGAGCTTTTTTGATGTTCATGTTGAAAACGATATTTGATAAACGTATGATCTCAGTAAGGATCTTTCAACTATGACCGAAAAAGAGCGCCGTCTTGGTGGAATAGGCATCGAAGGTCAACTGGTTGAACCAGGTGAAATAGCCTTGGTTACCGATGGCAAAATGCTGGTAAGCATTGTCAGTGTTGGTGTTGCCGTCTGTTTGTGGGAGCATGGAGGCACGTTAGCCGCACTCGCACATTTTGTGGAGCCTAGGATTCATATTCCTCTTCAAGCAACGCCACGTTTCGGCAATGTAGCCTTGATCAAAACGGTTCAGCTCATTCGCGAATACAGTCCACAAGGAAAGATCGAAGCGCAAATATTTGGTGGCGCACATCAGCCAGGCTCATCCGATCATGGTCCAGAAAATATTGAGATGGCTCGCAAAGTTTTGTTGGCACGCGGAATTCCTATTGTCTCTGAAGATATAGGTGGCAGTAAGGGTCGCAAGCTTATGTTCGACACAAAAAATGGTCATGTAGCAGTGATTCGTGTTCATCACTTACGCAAAGAGGATTGGCAACCATGATTCCTGATACTATGGATGAACGAACCTATAACTCCCTACGCAAAATCATCTATGATCAAGCAGGGATAGCGCTCGGAGAAGGCAAGCACGCATTGGTTCATGCTCGTATTGGCAAACGCTTGCGCGCGTTGAATCTAAATGATTACGATGAATATTTGCAGTTCTTGCAAAACGGAAATGCTCAAGATGAAATCGTGCAACTTCTCGATGTGATTTCAACAAATACGACATCATTTTTCCGCGAATCAGTCCATTTTGAATTGCTCACTGAAATTATTCATGCGCACACCAAAGCAGGGAAGCGACAATTGAGAATTTGGTGTGCCGCGGCATCCACCGGTGAAGAGCCTTACACACTCTCTATGGTCGTTCAAGAGGCGCTTGCTGGTGTTCCTATGGATTTAAAAATACTTGCCACTGACATCTCGACCAAGGTTCTTGCAAAATGTCGAACAGCAGAATATTCATTGGATAAGTTAACTGTTGTTACCTCACACCTGCGTGACAAATATTTCCATTGGGATCCAGACTCTCGCCTATTCACAGCGAAAGATATTTTGCGAAGCCCCTTAACATTTGCACGGCTTAATCTTATGGAAAACCCCTACCCCATGCGAGGCCCTTTCGATGTGGTTTTTTGCCGCAATGTAATGATATACTTCGATAAAGAAGGTCGCTTAAAATTTGTGAATGAAGCGTTGCGACTTCTAGCTCCAGATGGCTATCTATTTACTGGCCACGCAGAAAGTCTAACGGGTTTATCTGCAGGGATTAAATCGATTAAGCCTTCGGTGTATCAAAAAGTTCATTGAGGATCTCTTGCGCTATACAGTAGGAATTTCGGAAATGTGTTTTGGGATCAATCAAGGTGATCTCATTGTCACTCACGCCTTGGGTTCATGCATTGGACTTGCAATTCATGATAGCCAATCCAACATCGGGGGAATTCTGCACTACATGCTCCCCGCAAGTTCGTTAGATGCGGAAAAAGCCAAGAAGAATCCGTTGATGTTTGGAGATTCTGGAATCCCTGAATTTTTTAAAGAAGCATATCGCTTAGGTGCAAAAAAAGATAACCTGCGTGTTATTATGGCGGGTGGCGCAAATGTTATTGCCGGTAATCATACCTTCGATATTGGGAATCGCAACATCGTTATTGCTCGCAAGTTATTTTGGAAAAACAACATTATGATTTCAGCTGAACATGTGGCTGGCGAAATGCCGCGAACGCTCTATTTAGAAATTGGTTCGGGTCACACTTGGTTTACGTCTCGTGGCGAAGTCTTTGAATTGTAAGGGGGGAGCAGATGGGTTACACAGTCTTGCTCGTAGATGATTCCGCAACCATTCGTGGTGCAATGGAGCGAACCTTCAAGATGGCCAAATTACCCATGGAGGAAATTATCCATGCAGGTAATGGCGTTGAAGCCTTAGAGGTATTAAAGACTCATTGGGTTGATATTGTTTTGGCTGATATTAACATGCCCGTGATGAATGGAATAGACCTTGTTCGACAAATGAAAGCGAACCCTGAATGGCGAGAGATACCGGTGGCTATTGTATCTACAGAGGGTAGCAAAACTCGTATGGACGATCTCAAAATTGCAGGCATTGCTGGCTACTTACGCAAGCCTTGTAAGCCAGAAGAAATTCGGGATCTACTGCACAAAGTTCTTGGGCAATGGAGTTGATATGTCACCAAACCAATTAACCTTGATTAAAGACACTGTGGTACGCGTCCTTGAAGGTGGTGCATTTCTTTTCGTTGACGAAATAGCTCTCGAGGCGACTCCAAGCCCAGGAAGTAATTGGGAGCAACTCGGTGTTAGCATCGATTATGAAGGACCTCACTTGGGCGAAATTCGCTTTTGGGTTCCAAAATCACTTGCAAATTCTGTTGCAGTCAACATGCTTGGCCTAAGCGAAGACACCGTGGTTTCCGAACAGCAAGAGTTAGACGCAATAAAAGAAATGCTGAACATGATTGCGGGAAATTTTCTGACAGACGCCTTTGGCGTTGAAGATGTGTATCACCTTGGAATCCCCTTTTCCTTACTGCCCCAAGACATTGAGGTCAGTACTAATTCTCCCGATCATCTTTGGGTTAGCGCTGAAGACCACCCTGTTCTTGTGAGTATTCATTCTCGTTAGAGTCCATAATGCCTAACAAGATCAAAGTACTTGTTGTTGACGACTCAGCGATTGTACGCCAAGTCCTTGTGCGTGAATTATCCAAAGCAAACGACATTGAAGTTGTAGGTACAGCTCCAGACCCTTACGTAGCAAGGGATAAAATCATTCAACTCATGCCCGATGTGTTAACTCTTGACATCGAAATGCCGCGCATGGATGGGCTTACATTTTTGCGCAAGCTGATGCGCAGCAAGCCAATTCCTACGATTGTGGTAAGTTCGTTAACCCCACAAGGAAGCGACATGGCAATGGATGCACTCGACGCAGGTGCCGTTGATGTGATTTGCAAATCTGGTGCAGCATATTCGGTGGGCGAAGTTGCGCTTACTCTGATTGAGCAGATTCGTGCAGCGGCAAGAATTGATCCTTCTCGATTAATGGCATTACATGCAGCCGCACAATTGTCTACCAAGCCTTTGGGAGCCTTGCGCAAAACAACGAATAAGATTTTTGCGATTGGAGCTTCAACTGGTGGAACCGTTGCCACGGAAGTTCTGATGCGCCAATTGCCCTCAAATTCACCCGGCATTCTTATTGTGCAGCATATGCCAGAATCATTCACGAAATCATACGCAGATCGCTTAAACAGTCTTTGCGCAGTAGAGGTTCGTGAAGCCAAAGATGGTGACCGCGTGATTCCCGGTTTAGCGTTAGTTGCTCCAGGAAATTTACATATGCGCCTTGTGCGTGATGGCGCAGTATATGCGGTAAAAATGGATCAAGGTCCACGCCTGCATTATCAACGCCCCGCAGTCGACCCTATGTTTGAAAGCGTCGCTCAGGTAGCTGGCTCTAACTGCGTAGCAGCGCTATTAACCGGTATGGGCAAAGATGGAGCCCAAGGGCTGTTGCAGATTCTTGCTGCAGGTGGCCGCACAATTGCCCAAGACGAAGCAACCTCTGTCGTTTTCGGAATGCCAGGCGAGGCGGTGCGTTTGGGAGCCGCTGAATTTGTGCTTCCCCTTGAACAAATTGCAGCCAAAGCGCTTAGTCTGGTCGAAAAGAACTAGAGATAGATGCTAGATTTCAAGAAGAATTTTTCTTGGAGTTTGGTGTGAAAATCCTTACCACGATTGGCTTTGGTCTCATTGCGATTCAATCTGCATGCGCATTTAGTGCAATCGATTCTGCTTGGAATCTTGCCGCAGACAATAAGATTCCCAAAGCACTTGAACTCTTGCAGGCCCAGCAAAATAAAGGAACGCCAGCCGATCAAGCGATATCACTTTACAGTAAAGCGCAACTCTTCGAAGCCCTTGGACAAGGCGATTCTGCTGTTGCTTCTGTGCTCGCTGCGTTCCACAAAAATCCAGATGCTGATGGACTCATGTTCCATCTGAGTTATTTGCTTTCCCCTATTCGTTCCCAAGATTCCTCGGTTGTTACCACAGCTTGGAACATTTTGCATGAGCTTGAACAAAAGAACCCAGGGCACCCACTGAGAGCGGAGTTAGCATCAGAACTTATCGGCACACGTATTGGGACCATGCCAAGTGATTCCTTGCTTCAGCAGACAGATCATTTGGGTGTGATTCGAACATGGCTTATGATTGGCCCTTATGAAAATGTATCCAATTCGGGTATGTTGCATCGCCTGCCACCCGAGCAAGGAAAAGACTGGACGGGCTCGGCACTCGGGCTTTCACGCATGAAAATTCATGCGCAAGCAATCACAAATTCAAACCCCGATGGATGGTTGCGTCTCGATGAAATTCAAGGCCTGCCCAATGCGGTAAATTATTTTGCCACCGAAATCCAAATCGAAAAAGCTCGCAACGCAACCCTGAATTTTGGAGTCTCGGGAACCTTTACCGTTTGGATAAATGGGGTGAAAATTCTCGATGAGCATCTCTTCCGCAACGTAGGAGTCACGGGCTTTCGCGTGCGAACAGCCCTCAAAAAAGGCGAGAACGAAGTCGTGGTTAAAATTGGAAACGAAACCAATATTCATTCCAATTTCATGGTTAGTCTAGCAGACGAAAATGGATTGCCTCTGCACGTGAATGCTCACCAACCCAAGTCGGTAAAGGCTCTTGGGCAAAATGCAGTGCAAACATCAATCCTTATTCCCCACGCTTGGATTAGCAATTATGATCTTGCTTTCCAAAAAGATCCGAAAAACTTTTCTGCCGGAATCTCGCTTGCACGTTACTGGATTGATAATGATGGATTCGAACAAGCGCGCCCAATTTTGCGCAGCCTCGAAAATAATTTTCCCAAGAACGGCCTAGTTCAATCCATGCTTGGTGAAGTTTATAATCGCGAAGATAAACAATCATTATCCGACCAACACTACCAACAAGCCCTGCGTTATGATCCATCTCTTGCATCAGGTTGGGGCTATGAATTTAGCCGCCGCGTAGCCCGCGAAGACTGGTCGGGGGCTGTTGCATGGTTTGAATCTCGACCACATACAATGTCACCCGAAGCTGGTGAAATTTTTTCCGCGATCAAAGCATACTTATCACTCTCGCGCGACATTGAGGCTTGGGCTTGGGTTGATACATTACAACATCGCACAACATCGCCCGACGCTCAGATCTATGCTTCTAGTGTACACATGGCCATTGGGGATCGCAAACTTTCCGTAGAATTGTTAGAGCGTATGGGGAAAAAGGTTTTAAGCATGCCCGGTGTCTTGACTGAATTACTAAGTCGTTATCGCACACTCGGTGACATGGCAAAGGCTGCAAACCTTTTAGAATCTAGGCTCGCAGCTCAACCCACCTCTACCACGGAATGGATTAGCCTTGCCGATATTCGTTTCCAAGTCAAGGATTGGGATGCGGTCATTGCAGCTGCCGAACATGGCCTTGCAGTAAATCCTCACTCTGCTAAGCTACTACTTCTTGAAGCTCGCGGGCTAGAAATGCGCGCAGGTAAAGGCGATGCAGATGCCGCTGCAATCATATACCGTAAGGCATTAGAGATTCCTAGTGTAGACTTTGAAGTTAGTGATCGTTGGCTTGAACTTCGCAAAGAGCCGACCTTAAAAGAACTGCGTCGTAGCTGGCCTCTCGACTCTTTAGTGAGCGATGCAAAAGCATGGAAAGAAGCAAAAGCATACCACTCGGTAATCTTACTCTCACAGCGTTCTTTGCGTTGGCATGAATGGGGCGGCGTAGAACAATACGTGCACTTGGTTGCCGAAGCTCGTACAGCAAAGGGTGTCGACCAATGGAAAGAAATGGATGCATGGGATCAATTTTGGATGGGAAGCGTTGTAGTAGAACGTGCTGTTACCCACAAAGCAGATGGCCGTGTAATCGAAGCAGATGTGTATGGTACGAAGGTTGTTTTCCAAGGGCTTGAACCCGGTGATCGCATTGAGCTAGAGGCAAGTTGCCATGAACGCAAAGAAGGCTCTGTGGCTGGCCAGTTCTGGGCTTGGCACTATATGGGACACTCCACTCCAGTGCTGCATTCCTATTTCGAAGTTTTTTCTCCACTAACCAAAGACTCGTCCTTTACATACAAAGTATTCCAGCAAGGCACCAATATTCAAGCCAAGCAAAGCGACATTAACGGCTTGCGCAAAAAAGTTTGGACAAGCGACAAAGTGCTGGGAAGCCCCGCAGAGCATAGCATGGCAGCTTGGGGCGATGTGCTACCCAAGATCGTTGTGTCTTCTGCAAAAGACTGGGAAATGATTTCTTCGTGGTATGAAAATTTGAGTGAAGGCAAAACCGAAGCCTCGCCTGAATTGCGCGAACTTGCCGCAGAAATTTTCGTGGGAGCAAAGACAGATGAAGAAAAAGTTCTGCGCGTACATGAAGCGATTGTGCGCAATGTGCGGTACTCCCATCAACCATTTCGCCAGGCAGGCTATGTTCCACAAGACGCAACCAAGACTTGGCTCACTCGCATTGGCGACTGCAAAGACATGGCGGCACTGGGCAAAGCCTTGCTTAAACTCGCAGGAGTGTCTTCAAAACTCGTACTATTAAACACCAACGATCAAGAGCGCATCCCTACTCTCCCTATGGATCAATTCAATCATTGCATCCTATGGGTGAATGTAGATGGGGGTCGTTATGTGGACTTCACCGCAGATCAAAATGGCTGGAAAGCCTTGCCCCGTACGGATCAACGAGCGATGTCTTTACAAATCGACCCAGAACATCGCGACTCTATTGCCAACATTCCCTTTGTGCTGGAAGGTGAATACATTGCACGAGAAACCTGGGATACCTTGCAGGCCAATGGCGACATGGTGCGGCACATGTCCACCAAGCGCGGAGGAAATTATGCGGCAGACTTCCGCTACGACTACGGCCAAGAGAGCACAGCACGTCTTCGCGACCTTACCATGCAAACATTGCAAAGCCAATATCCAGGTGTTGAACTCGAAAGGATGGATCCAGAAAATTTGGATAGCCTGCAAAACGAGTTGCGCTATTCAACGCATTTCAAAATTCGCCGTTTAGCCAATGTGAACGGCAATATGCTAGTACTTCCTCTACCCTGGTCAGATGCCTTAGACCCCATGGATTTGCCCGGTGAAGCTTTGCGTACCTACCCTTGGATTGCTTGGAAAAACGCACATTTCTGGGGCGTGCAAACGCAGGTTTGTCACATCGTTTTGCCCGAGGGCTTCAAACTCCTTGTGACTCCCAAACCCATGAAGTTTAACGGCATTTATGGTACATATGAAACGACATTCCAGTTGGATGGCCGCAAGCTCTTAGCAACGCGCACATGGTCTCCTAAGCCTTTCGAAGTGACACCGAAGGAGTATCCAAAAGTGCGGACCGAGCTTGAATCCTTGCTCCAAGCAGATCGCGAACCTTTGGTGCTTGTGCATTGAGGACGCTATGCGGTTTGCTTAACAACGACGCGACCGACCATTTCAAGTAATTCATGCTTCTTGAATAATTCAGCCTTTGGGTTCGTAATGAAATAAAGCATTTGCCGAACCATTCCAATTGTTTGGAATTCAAAGGAATCAAACTGCAGTCGATCACTTACTGAGGTATTATCAAATGAGACAATGTGTGGCCTAGGCATGTTGTTCTTACGAAGCTGATTTACGAAATACATAGCCGTAATATCATTGACACAGACAACCGCATCCAAAGATTGAGCAGGCATTTGTTTCATCAATTTGTGAACGACTCTTTGCATCTCTTTTTGCCCTTGCTCAAGGCTAGAAGATTTCTCTAAATAATCCCTTTCGCTATACCTACTTGAATCCGTGAATTCAAAAACATTCATCTGGGGCAATTCATGCAGTCTGCTCTTTAACCCTTCAAGCCGTTGGATCGACCACTCACTTTTATGAAATGGAGAAATGAATCCAATGGTTGAATATGACCTTGCAATCAAATGCTCCGCAACAAGGCGTCCCGGGGTTGCTCCAAAAGCAAGGTTGAACAAAGCAATATTCTTGCTCGAAAATTTTGAGCTCCGTGGAATATATTCAATGGGATGTTCCCACCAAACTCCAATGGGAATTCCCCATCGGGAAATTCTCTTTATAAGGGAGTATGGGTCTCGCATAAGCCAAGTAGAAACAATGATCCCAAGCGTAGAATTGGGTGATTTGCTAAAGATGAATTCTTGGGCTGTTTGATCTAAAAACATTCCTGATGATTGATCACTCTCATATCCAATCACCCTCACTTGCAATCCTCTTTCTTGCAATCCTCTTTCTTGCGCCTCGTGTCGAACAGATTTAATAAAATCGAATTCTCGTTCAGAATCAAAAATGAGCTCACCTGAAATACTGCAACGAGTTATAAGAATAATCTGCGTTTGAAATACAGATGAACGTTGCTTGATCAACTCATAACTACGACCATTACGCACAATGATTTTTTCGAAAGCTAAATCAGCGAGAATCGTTGCCATGACTCGTATCGGGATCTGATAAATCTCAGCAAGCGCTTTGATGGAAGGGAGACTTTGGAATGGGTGAAACGCCCCTTTCCCTAAGTCATCAATAAAAGTTTTCCGAGCAAGTTCTTTGGGATTGATTCGTTGAAACGTTTTAGGAATAGGCCGTTGTGATTGTGCTCCCCAAAAGAATCCTTTGCAGGGAATGCTATACAGCAGTCCATCCTTTACCAGAACATTTAGCACAGCATAAACAGTTCGAGGCGCGCAGCCATACTGACTCGCAAGCATCCGAACCGAGGCTAAGGGAGAATGCGCGGTTTGTTTTACTGCCTGCAGCCTAAGATGAGCTAGTATGATCTTTCGCATATCCCTAAAAGTAATACAGATAGTACAGATTCGCATTTATTGATACAAGACATTCCATAAGAATCGGATTGGAAGAAATATCTTATTGGAAACAACATACGGAGGAATCTCAATGCGAATCTCTTTGAGCTCATTAGTACTTCTCACAATAGGTTTTCTTCCCTTACAGGGTGGCGCGATGCAAATTGGTGCATGGGTTGGAGGACCTGATTCTGTTCTATATCCACAACCAACGCAAGAAAATGTCGATGCGTTCCAGACCATGCAAAATCGCAAGTTGGATTACATCAGTTTATTTGTTGTATGGGACGTAAATGACTTTTCATGGACCCAACCCTTCGCAGACGTGGCGGCAAACAACGGTTCAACACTATTGATCACATGGATGGCGAACGGATACAGTCTTGATGCGATTAATGCAGGGAAAGCCGACTCATACTTAAGGCAGTACGCTCACGATGTAAAAGCATACGGAAAAGAGATATGGATGCGCCCGTTGCATGAGGCTAATGGAAATTGGTACGACTGGGGTGTGGGTAAAACGGGAGCTGGAAATACGAATGCAAAATGCATAACCGCCTGGCAACACATTGTGCAAATTTTCCGAGACTCAGCAGTGACCAATGTGAAATGGGTCTGGACAACGGATGTCACAAGTAGTGGCATAGGAACATCGCTAATGGGAACATACCCTGGCGATGATTGGGTCGATTATACCTCTATCGATGGCTACAACTGGGGCACAACTCAGGCATGGTCAAAATGGCAATCCTTCCAAACAATTTTCGCTCAAGCTTATGCTCAGCTAGCCTTACATCCCCAGCCCATTTTCATTGCAGAATTTTCAAGCTCAGAATTGGGTGGCGACAAAGCTCAATGGATTCGTGACATGTTCTCAATTCTACCGACTCAGTTTCCACGCATCTTTGCTTTGATGTGGTTTAGCCAAAGCAAGAGTGCTGAGGCGGATTGGGCAGTAAATACATCTGCGGCTTCGTTGCAAGCATGGAAAGATGGCATTGCAACAACTCCTACAGCCATCCATCATGCAATTGCAGACCGTCAGCTATTGCAAAGCACACAAACAAAATTGAGAGCGAATGCGCGAGGACAATTGATCTGCAATCCATCTGCAAATTCAATCTATGGCGAACGAACATCGGTGATGGTGGACTCTAAATAGAAGGGGCTATTTACGATAGACAGTTGTATAGTGCCATGCCAAAAGGGACATTCCAGGAACTCGAAATAGAAGCCGATCCATTTGCAAAATAAACCGCTCAAGGCTTCTAGGAAAGTGGATTCTATTTTTCAGTCGGAGAAGTCGATAGCAAACTTCAAGAGAGTAGTGTAAGAAGCCAGCAAAGAACCACACAGGAATAACTTGCTCGGTAATCCAGCCTTGTTGGGAACCTAATGTATTCAGCTCTTTCCAGGTAAACCCCTCGGCTTTTTCATCAGCTGCGGAGTTCGATTTCTTGCGGAATAATTTGCGATAAATTGGACGGCAGAATGCGATTCCTTGAAGCCAAAAACGGTTGGGTTCTATGGCGAAAACCAAACGAGCGCCAGGGCGCGAGACTCGATTGAATTCACTTAATGATTGAGCAAGATTTGGAAAGTGATGTAACGTGGCAACACAAAGAATCCGATCAACTTGTGAAGGCTTTAAGAGAAGTTCATTTCCATCAAGACAACAGGCGATCACACTATTGTTTTGCGCAAGGGCTGGGTTAGATTCTTTGGCATAGTGTGCTAAGCCTTCATCAATTTCAGAAAGCAAGTAGGCCTTCATCTCTGGAAATTGGGTTACAGCTAGGTTTGCATCAAAGCCGACTCCGCACCCTAATTCAAGACATACCGATTGTTGATCGACGCCTTCTAGTAATAAAGCAATCGCCTGCGAATGAGCCTGTACATTGCGCTCTGATTGCATCTGATTTGCATCGATCCATTTTTCCCGCATTTCGCTGTGGTACACAGCATCAGCAGCTGTGACATCCGAAATGGTTTGGGGCATCAAGTCCCAGACTTGAGAAGGCGCGAGCAACATTTCTTCTATAGAAACCGGATTTTTCATATGAGCACAGGGAGACTAGAATCCGCGGTTCTTCTGTAGCCAAGTAGTAACATCTGGGGCTGGCATCGGGCGAGCGTACAAGAAGCCTTGCAATTGCATACAACCTGCTGCACGCAAGAATTCAGACTGAGCCTCGGTCTCCACTCCTTCAGCAATAAGCTTAAGCTTTAAGCTATGCGCAAGGGCTATGATCGCCTTTGAAATTTCCACATCATCATGTTCAATCGGTAAACCTTCTACAAAGGTGCGATCGATCTTAAGCGTGTTGATGGGGAACCGTTTTAAGTACGCAAGAGATGAGTAGCCAGTACCAAAGTCATCGATGGAAATAGAGATTCCAAGATCGCGCAATTGCTTCAGCACTTCAATCGCATGCGTTGGGTTTTCCATGATCTGCGATTCGGTAATTTCAAGATGCAATTTATCGCGAGGCATGCCTGTTTCAATCATAATTTGAGCAATGCGTTCCGAAAGATTGGGAAGAGCAAACTGCT
>Ga0302293_10000480_pt1 | contig 21338 bp, 22 predicted proteins | sample III_Fen_N2_2_FD_198758 | JGI IMG/M metagenome (GOLD analysis project Ga0302293, IMG submission 198758) | Peat permafrost microbial communities from Stordalen Mire near Abisko, Sweden - III_Fen_N2_2 | ecosystem: Environmental > Terrestrial > Soil > Wetlands > Permafrost | place: Sweden: Abisko...
GCCCTGCGTTACCCTGATTTGCAGGTCATCAAATGAAACCGTTTTTCCCCTGATCAAGGGAAGAAGGTCCATGGAGCGGGCGTCGTCATCCTTTACCTGGAGAAGTTTAAATCCTTCGCCTGACATGCGTGTTTCGAATTCGGAGAGCAATTTGTTTTCATCGGTATCCGAAGTCGCGATTATTTTTTTGCTCGCCGTCGTGAAGTCTTCTGTTTTACTTATCTGGAGAGCTTGTTTTCTGATGGTTTCGATTGCCGAATGCAAAGATTTCTTGAAAGAAGCGCCGGAGCCCGCCGGAAAAAATAGTGCTTTGGGCTCGAGCGGGCGTGAAAAATTACAGACATACGCAATATCTTGTAGATCCTCGGGATTTGCTTTATAGTTTGCCAACAGCGAGGTGAGCACTGTCCTTCGTCCAGAACCGGATGAGCCCATAATGAAGATGTTGTATCCATTGGCGCGGATACCGAGGCCGAGTTCGAGGGCGTTTACCGCACGGTCTTGTCCTATTATCGGATTTACGTCGCAGTTAAGACGCAATCGATGAATAGATTCTTCGGGAATGGAAAATAAAATCTGGTCAGCGGCTAATTTCTGTTTATGTTCGATCATTCTGCTATTATACCGTAAAATGCGCCGGGAGGGCATATAATGTCTGATCTATTTATCGGGGAAATTCTTGTTCTGGTTTTGTTGCTACCCGTGCTGTTCAGGCCTTTTTTTCGGCGACTTCAGCGAATTGAAGGGATACCTTTTCTGCCTCTGCTATCGCTGTTCTTTTGTATTTTATTAACCGCGGGCGCAGGCCTTCGTCTTTCCCTTCTTCCCGTATTTACTTTCAGCTTTCTGATGTTCCTTTTTGGGATTCCTCGCTTGTTTTGTCTTTTACGTAAACTTCCGACAGACTGGTATTCTCCCGTATCAATTGTCTTTAGTTGTTTGTTAATGGTGGTGTTGGTCTGCTCTATTTGGGTTTCCTTTCGTTATATTCCTGAAATGCCCTATATTCCCGCAAGCGCCGTGACTGTTTCCAGCGTTACGAAGGCCGTAGCACCGGGAGTTAACGCCCGGTTTATGATCTGGGAACCGGGTGCGTCTTCCGGCAGAAAAGTAGTTCTTCTTGCGGGTAACAGTTATTCTCCGTTTCGGAAAACCACTGCATTGATCCTGGCAGAAAGCGGATGGACGGTTATCGGCGGGGATTTTTACGGCTATCGCGACTATACGAACAAGTTCATGTCTTTCCCGATCGTGCAGAGATTTTTAGCCTTAAGCGGTTTGATAGTTTCTGGTTCTCCTTTTTTAACGAACAGCAACGAGACGAATCAGGTTCTTTTTACGAACGCATCCCGGCTTCTTCTTTTTGCCCAACAGACATATGGCGAGTATGTTCCCATATATGCCGTGGCGGAAGGAAATAGCTGTAAACCCTTACTTGAATTGATGATGGCGTCTCCCGATGCACTCGCCGGGCTTGCGTGTATTTTGTCCGCACCCGATGCTGCCTCTTTGCCAGCGAAACCCTCTTTTCCCGTGGTTGTTTCAGAAACGGGAGGAATGATGCCATCGGCGGCGGGAAGCTATCCAGTTTTTTCATTGACTGGGGACTCTTCCTTTTTGTATGGGCTCGGAGAGCTCTGTGCTGACGATGTTCTAGCCGCGGAGCTCTTGGGGTCATCGCGCGATAAGGGCCGAAAACAGGCCGAACTCACCGGCAGAAAAATAACTACCTGGCTTTCAATGAGGAGGGTTTTCCGTGAAGACAAGTGATCTTGATTCCTGGTTTAAAAACCTGCTTCAGCCGGAACTTTTCGAAGCTAATGATCCATCCATGAATGGTCTTCAGGTTGATAATAATGGCGCTGACGTTTTACGGATTGCGTTTGCGGTTGACGCGAGTCTGGAAACGATCGAACGTGCGGCACATACCGGCGCGGGAATGCTTTTCGTACATCACGGACTTTTTTGGGGCCGTTCTTTGGCGATCAAGGGGATCCATTACCAGCGCGTGAAAACCCTCTTTGGCTCGAATATGGCTCTCTATGCATGCCATCTTCCGCTTGATGCTCATCTCGAAGTTGGCAATAATAGTGGTCTTGCCAAAAGGATAGGCCTTACCAATCTGAAACCTTTTGGCGAATGGCGGGGCTATAAAATTGGGTTTAGCGGGGAATTCGCCGAATCCGTATCGTTTGATGCTATTACAACACGGCTTTTTCCGGATGGTAAAAAGCCGGCTCATGTGTTACCGTTTGGACCGCGTGAAATCAGAACCGCGGCGATAGTATCCGGCGGCGGTTCCGACGAGATCCATCAGGCAATCGAACTGGGCTGCGATCTGTATATAACAGGGGAAATAGAGCACCAGGCTTATCATCCTGCATTGGAAAACCGCATAAACGTGATTGCCGGAGGGCATTACCAGACGGAGACTGTGGGTGTCCGTCTGGTCGCGGAAAGGCTTGCAAAGGAAACGGGAATCGATACGGTCTTTATCGATGTACCGACCGGTCTATAAGATATTTTTTATTGGGGAATAATTTGATGAAAAAGAATGTGATGCTGCGGCTTTGGCCCTTTTCTCTGACTCTTGTCATTATCGCGATCGATCAGCTTTCAAAGTGGATAATTACTCAAACCGTCCGGCCCTGGTCGGTCGGATTTGAATTTTTCGGGGATTTTTTCAGGATTGTTCGCGTATATAATCCGGGCATTGCCTTCAGCATCGGCGGATCGCTCTCCGGAGACATCCGGAGCGTAATTTTTGGTTTGATTCCCCTGGCCGTGATCGTTATCGTCATCGTCGTGTATTTCAAAAGCGAAGACCTTAACCTTTTTCAAAGATGGTGCATAGCGGGAATAATCGGCGGCGGGCTTGGCAATCTGCTCGACCGTTTTTTCAGGCCTGACGGCGTACTTGATTTTCTCGATTTTAAATTCTACGGGCTTTTTGGCCTTGAGCGCTGGCCAACGTTTAATGTTGCCGATTCAAGCGTGGTCGTCTGCGGTATTTTATTGATGGTTTCTCTTCTGGTGAGCATAAAAATTTCGAAGGAAGGAAGCAAGTAATGAACAAAAAAGCCAATTCTATCGTATTTATTTTATGTGGCACAATCGTAAATGTTTTACTTGCCATACTTTTTATTCTGGGTCTTTGCGTTCTTTCATTGTGGGTTCTTAAGCAGATTGGGGTAGCGGCCTCCATGACGGTTATCGTCGTGGCGTCTATTTGCGGCTTGCTTTTGGCAATGTTCGTATATACAAAGCTTTCACGCTGGGTAATTTCCCGTTTTAACCTCGAGGACCGGCTTGATCCTCTTTTTAAACCGCGAACGGGAAAGAAAAATAAGCTGGATTAGTTCCCGCACGGACGGTCAGTAGCCGTCCGACAATTCCCTGTTTGTGTCCCTCTGGCAAAGCTCCTGATAGATAAGAGCGCGAGGTTTGAGCTTAGCCTTGATTTCGGGCGAAAAGGGCATGAAGCGCCAGAAGACTGCGCGGACTTCCTTTTGCAATTTTTGTATCCCTTCGCTTTCCTTCAGCATCCACAAAAGATAGTCATTGATGAAGTATTCTTTTACGTCTCCCTTGAGGCGCTGTGACTGGAACCATTGGTAATAATTTCCTGTGAGTCCTTCTTCCATCCAGTAATACGAGGCTTTTTCCTTGGCAACCTGCCAACGGAGGTCGGCGACGGCCGTAAGCACCGCTATCTGAAGATTTTTCCCGTACATCGGAACGGCGATTCGTCCGCGACTCGTAACGCGATTATAGCGGTCAAAGGGCTCCCAGCAAAAACCAAAATCGCCGTAAGACGGGAGAAGTATTACGAATGGAGGTATGCGGTTAAGTTGGGATTTATACTGACGGCAATATACCTCGGGATCAATACTTTCGATCCATCTGAGAGTTTCGAGGATATTTTCCCGTATTCCGATTTCTCTCGCCGACGCATGAAAGTATTCACGGGACAGAATGGGGAAGTGGTTTCCTTGCCTTCCGCACGTCATTTTTACCATTTGTCTTAATGTGTCGAATTCTGCCGCGACGCCCGAAGAATTTGTCGTTCCACCGCCTGATGCGTCGACCTTTTGCTGAAGTGTCCTGACGTCGACTTCCGCGTTTTCATAATCGGTTATAAACCCTGTCAGATCTTTGTCGAGCGTTACGATATCGCGAAGAGCCTCTCCTATTTCCGGAAGATACCTTTTTTGCATTTCGGTAAAACTGGCTTTTACGCCTGAAAAGCCGGCAAGTGGTTCATGCTCGAAAATTGAATTAAGTTTAGTTCTAAGGAGGTCCTCTGCCCTGAGCCGTTCGTCGGATTTTGCCCTGAGCAGGTTTTCGGCGCTTTGAAGCTTTCCCTGTGCTTTGCCGAGGAGCTGTTGGAACCTCGCCGAGTCGTCCGTCTTTGTCGTTTTCGCCTCGTCGGTACTTGAGGGGTTTATCTTTCCCATACCGACCGCTCTGAGCCATTCATCGATATAATAAACGGGTTCTCCGTAAATATTGTCCTCAATGATGCAGGCAAAAAGCTCTTTTTGCTCGGGGGTCAATAATGTAGGGAGAAGAAGCCCGTATCGAAGGGCGTATTTTTTCTGTATGTCGATTTTACCGGAACCCGCGCGAAGGGCGAGATTCGAAAGAAAATCCCAGTAAGCCGTCACGATCTGTTGTCTGTAAACGCCGCGGTCTTTTGGATCCTGGCAGGTGAGATATTTGGAAAGAAGATTATGAATTCGTTGTGCTGTTTCGTTTTCGTTGCCGAGGACTTTTTTATAGTACGAGGCATCGTCGAAAATTGTATGGGGTTTGTCGGAGAGAATTTTTTCCACGCGGGCGAACGTTTTAACCATGAGGTCAACATCCGAGGGCCCTTTGGGTCCGGCTCCGCTTGCCTCGAGCGACGCCGAAAAAAGAGTTTCTTTCGCGATTGCAGGCGTATAATTTACCGGCGTGTCATCAAGAAGAGCAGCCAGTTCGGGATCAAGCCCTAAATCATCCATTTCGATTTTCTTCTTTTACAGGAAATTGGCCGTCAAGATGGGACTCGTGGAGGTGAGGGGAATTGAACCCCTGACCTCTTGCATGCCATGCAAGCGCTCTAGCCAACTGAGCTACACCCCCGAGGTAAAGGGAGTATAACAAGGATATGCCCGAAAGGTCAATACATTGCGTTTCAGGCCCAATTTTATAAAATAGTATACCAGATTTTCATGAAAAAAAAGGGTATTTCACCGGAAAGATATTGTATGATATTGTTGGCTGTTCTTAAGGAGAATTTTATGGAAAAGAGTCTGTGTCCCTGCGGTTCCGGAAAAGCGTATACTGAATGCTGCGAACCTGTTATTACCGGAAAGAAACTTGCGCCTACCGCCGAAGCCCTGATGCGCGCCCGTTATTCCGCATATGTAATGCATGAAATTAATTTTATCGCAGAGTCCTGCGTCCGCCGCGAAGGCGAAAACGATATCGATATGGATGAAACTCGCCGTTGGAGCGAAGAGTCGCAATGGCTCGGGCTCAAGATTCACGGCGTAAAGCAAGGCGGTCCTTCCGACGAGGAAGGAATAGTCGAATTTTCCGCGACCTATACCAGAAATAACATGAAAGACGAACATCGCGAAGTCGCTGGATTTAAAAAGGTTGACGGTAAATGGCTGTATGCCGAAGGAAATCTCGCGACGACAACCGTCGTCCGGGCAACTCCCAAGGTTGGGCGCAACGACCCGTGTTCGTGCGGAAGCGGAAAAAAATACAAGCATTGCTGCGGGAAATAGTTTTTACGTAACGTTGTGAATCCACTTTCCCGTTTTAAGGCGCCAAAGTCCCATCGCCAATTTCAGTGGGTCTTCCGTGCACAGGTATAGATAGATTACCCACGCGGGAGCGTGGAATACGAAAGATGCCGCTGCCGCGAGAGGCAACGTGACCAGCCACATAATGGAAATATCGTAGAAAATACTGAAGATGGTGTCGCCGCCGGCTCGGCATACGCCGATGATCATCGACATATTGAACGCGCGGAACGGATATGAAATCGCCAATATGACAAACATCATGCCCGTTATCGAGAAAACGTTTCCGCCGACGTTAAAAAACAAGGGCAATAGTCGCGAGAGCGGAAAAAGCATGAAGGAGAGCGTAAAGGCCAGAAGGGGGGCAAAGAGGGTGATTCGCGAGGCATAATCGCGCGCGATGCCATCCTTGCCTTCGCCGATTTTCTTTCCGATAAGCACCGCAACCCCGTTTCCGAGACCGATGAACACTACCCATATGAGCTGAGAGAACGTGTTTGTTATATTGAACGCCGCGAGGGCGTCCGTGTTCGTGCGCGCGAATATCATGTTTTGCATCGAGACGCCGAGAGACCAAAGTATTTCGTTGATCATGACCGGAAGGGCGATTGCGAAAAAGCGCTTTATGAAAAAACCGTCAAAGCCAAAAAGTTCAGCCGGCGTTCCCGCGAGCGCGTATTTCTTGCCGTAGCTCACCGATACGAGAATAATCATTTCTACGAGACGCGCGATCACTGTCGCAATCGCAGCCCCTACCACGCCCAGCGCGGGCAGGGGTCCAATCCCGAAAATAAAAAGAAAGCTTAACGCAAGGTTGAGCGAAATGGTTATAAAGGTCGTGGTCATCGAGAGGCGGACCTTTTCGATGCTTCGCATGACGATCGTGAACGAAAAGCTGATTGCGAACGGCAAAAAGCAGGGAGCGACCGCTTTAAGGTATTGCGCTCCGCATGCGATGACGGCTGAATCGTTCGAATAGAGAGCGATGACAAAACCCGGCGCAGCCATGCAGACTGCGGTAAATAGAGCCGAGGTCAGTATCGTCAGCGACAGACAGAGCCCCAGGTTTTTGCGGATACCGGCGATATCCTTTTTTCCCCAAAACTGCGCGGTGAAAACCCCTCCTCCCGAACATATGCCGAATAGAAACATGTTCAGAAGAAAGAACACCTGGTTACCGAGTCCGACGGCGGCGATCTCGACGGTTCCCAGCTTTCCTATCATGACAATGCTCACCATGTTCACGAGCGAGTTGAAAAGGTTTTGCAGCATGATGGGGAGCGCTATCAGAAAGAGGCTTTTATAAAAAATTCTGTCGTCGAAAAGGTTTTTTAGTTTCATCGCGCGCGCGCGTTCCTTTCAGTTAAGTTTTGGCTTTCTTGACGCGAGGTAAACGCCTGCGAATATCAGCGCGGCGCCGGCAAGCGCGAAGACCGTGATCGTTTCGGAAAGAACGACCCCGGATTCGACAAGGGTTAATAAAGGGATAAAATAGATAAAGTTGTTTGCCTTTGTTGCGCCGAACGTCCAAATCACCTTGCTCCATACGACGTAGGCGGCGCATGACGCGAAAAGGGTGAGAAAGAGCAGGTTCGCCGATATTACCGGATCGAGAAACGGCTTGAAATTCAGGGAAAGAGGCGAGATTAACAATACGGGCAGAATCGTCAGTATCGTATAAAAGAAAATTTTTCGTGTTATGTAATAGGTAGAATGCTTGCTTCCGAGATTGCGGATGATTATCGAATAGACTGCCCATGCGACGGCGGAAAGGACTGCAAGTAGGTCACCGAGAGGATTAAGCTTGAGGATAAATTTTCCGTTAAAAATAACGAGGGCCGCGCCGAGAAACGCGACGATGGCGCCGACGACGGTGTTTCGTTTGAGTTTTTCGTCTTTCAGGAAAAAATGCGCGCCGACGGCGGTAAGGATCGGCGCGAGCGAGACGAGAAGCGAAACGCTCGACGCGAGCGAATATTTGAGCGCGAAATTTTCGGCGACAAAATAGAGAGACCCTCCCGTAATGCCCGCGAATAAGAGTTTCAATTCGATCTTGATGCTTTCGGGTCTATGCACGTGCGGATATACGATGAACATCAACAGATAGGCCAGAACAAAACGGTATAGCAGAATTTCGATTGGCGTAAAGACGCCAAGGAGAATTTTCGTACTGATAAAAGTCGAGCTCCAGACTATGATCGTGAGAAGGGCGAGTATATAGGTCGTTGCCTTGTTTGCTTTCATGTCACGTTTACCAACCAAGAATTTCGTTTCGGTGCGCGTAACCGATCGCGCGCAGATTGTCGCCAAGGCTCAGGTTCTTGAAGTAATTTTGCTCGAGGTCGATGGAAAATCTGTTCATTGAAAAATGCTGATAGACCCTGACCGCGTTGCTTGTGCGGTAAAAATCCTCCATGTCAAGATACTGTTTTCCAAGAACGTCTGCGTACACGGTGAAAAGTCCCTTTGCTCGCAATTCCCCATACCCGACGAGCCATAGATCGCAATCGAGGGCTTTTTGAAGCATTGCTGTTTCGCGTGCCATCCATTCCTGCGTTTCGTCCAATAATTCGGTAAAGCGCTTGCCGTCCTTTTTGCAGATATACGAGAGTTGCTTTGTCTTGGCCGTATGTATGGGCGTTTTGTTAAGGATGATTACGTTCTTCCGGAAGTCGATGCCGAGTTCCGGATTTTTTCTGAAAAAGCCGTCGGCGAGTTTTCCCGACTGTCCGACGAGATACCTGCGGTTTATTTTAAGCTGCTCGTCTTTGCCGGGATTGTCCCCAACCACAATCAGTTTTATTTCGTCGCGCTCCGTTATTGCGTCGAGCGCCTGGTTATATACAACGGGCGTTTCGAGCGGATATTCGGGATTCCCGTCAGCGTCAGCCGCTTCCTTTTCGAGCGCGCCTAGCCACTCATCGTTTGCCTGCCATGCCTTGCACTGGTCGCGAAAACGTGTTCGGAATGATTCAAACGATGTCCATTGGGTTTTTGTCATGGATGCGAGTATAGCAGAAAAGATAGGCCGATACCATCGGAGCAGCACCGGGTTTTTTGCGAGCGGTGAACTTTGCCCCTCGAGGTCATTGTGCCTCGCGGCAGTTATACACGGTTTGCCATTCGCCGTTTTCGCCGCGCTTCTGGGCAAACGCCGTATCGCCCTTGGTCCACCATACGAGTTCGCGATCGTCCGTGTAACGCGCACCGGAGGCCGAAAGGGCGAGCGGGAGCGTGTGGGCCTTTCCGTCCGGCATTTGAAGCTTGACGAATTCAAGGCTTTTGTCCGAAAGCTCGAAATAGCGCGCGGTGATTGTTTCGCCGGTATCGCACTGGTAAGTGATGGTCTTGCCACCGACAACAGTCAGCTTTCCCTGCTTCGCTCCCGAACAGGAAGTCAACGGGATCCCCATGGTTACTACGATGGCTGAGAAGATTAAGATCGTGGCGAGCGTCGCGGCCTTTGCGAAGCGGTCGCTTGCATCTTGGGGTCTGACCCTACTCAAAGCGCTTAGCCCAAACAAAAAATTCCTGACGGTTACTGCACAGCTGCGTTGGATGCAGATCGTTGAAGCCGATTTGGGAGAGGCGCTTGAGATACGCGGGAATTTCGGACACAAGCTTCCAGTCGTTAAGCTTGAGCGTAAAAAAGCCTTGACGGATTTTGAGTTCTTTACCATAGAGCGCGCGGAGGACGGAAATTACGTGGGCAAGTTCCGCGAGGGCGTCTGCGGGCGGGATACTCATGTCCATTACGAGAAGGTCGGGGTTGCATGAGCGCAGGTCGTCCGGCGTGACATAGCGGGCAAACTTTTTTACGGAGGTAAAGTTCGGGTTTGCGAGCACCCTGGGATCCATCTTTTGGGGATCGATTCCTGTAACAAAGAGCCCTCGGCTCAGTATTGCCGTGCTTGCGCCGCCGGGCGCGCATCCGACTTCGAGGGTTGCTTGTCCTTTTGTGATAATCGGCTTGAATCTATAGAACGCTTCCTCGATTTTAAGCCAGGCGCGGGACGGCGATTCTTCGGGAAGCGGAAGGTCGGGGTTATTTCCGGGTGCGGTCGAGAGGTTTTCAGTATGCGTATGACGGCCGAGAAAAACGTGAAAGTCGTCTATCCAGATGAGGCTATAGACGGCGTTTCCGGGTAGCGGTTTCGCATTCGAAGTCTTGAATAATTCAGCGGTGAGCATTGCTTGAATATTTCCATTTTTAAAATAGTCGGGTGGTTCGTCGCCCGGGATATGCTGGTCACGGTCGAAAGCCTGTACGATTCCGTTTTTGGGAATGAGGGCGAAAATATCCTTAAACGCAGTGCGGTCTTTTGTCTGACCCAGCACGACGCCCCAAAGCCGCGTAAATATTCCACGCTTCAAGACAAGTTCGGGCGTAACGTCGTCCTCTTCCTTAAAAGTAATAAATCCAGGCCGCGAAAAAGCAAAGCGCAGCTGGGGAAACTCTATAAGGACTTCGGCCTTTACGGCCTTCTCGGCCCCAACCTGGCAAACAGAAAAATAAAATCGTGAGTTCATGTTCATTCCTTGCGATCGAGGTAAAATACCATGAATAAACGAAACTTGATAGTCGATAAATGTCTGCCATTAATCGCCTTTTTACGGTAATATACACGTATGAATCCGGAAAAGACGCCCCTATCAATACTCAAGACCGTATTTGGCTACGACTCCTTCCGTCCGATGCAGGAAGAGATTATCGCGAAGGTGCTTGAAAAAAAAGACACGCTCGCCGTTATGCCTACCGGAGGCGGTAAGTCCCTCTGCTATGAAGTTCCCGCGCTGATTTTCCCCGGGCTCACTGTTGTCGTCTCTCCGCTGATTGCCCTCATGCAGGATCAGGTCGCACAGCTTTCCTCTTCCGGCGTCGCAGCCCTTTTTCTCAATAGTTCCCTTGAAAAGGATACGTACCGCGACAATATGGAACAGATCCGAAGCGGAAAAATAAGGCTCTTATATATTGCGCCTGAAAGTCTCGTCACTTCAAGGGTTCAGGAACTTCTCGCGTCCGTTCGGGTCGATTGCATCACGATAGACGAGGCTCACTGTATATCGGACTGGGGTCACGATTTCAGGCCGGAGTACCGAAAAATCGCGGAGATACGCGCGCTTTTTCCGCACGCTGTTTGCCTTGCTTTAACCGCAACGGCAACCGCACAGGTCAGGCGGGATATAAAGAAAAATTTGAAGCTGGAAAACCCGGCTGAATTTGTCGCGAGTTTCAACCGTTCCAATATTTACCTTGAGGTCTTGAGAAAGCAAAAACCCGTCCACCAAATCCTTTCGTTTCTCGCCAAACGCCGCGACGAGAGCGGCATCATTTATTGCTTTTCCCGGAATCTCGTCGATAACATCACGGACGAATTGACGTCTCGGGGTTTTTCCGCTCTTCCCTATCACGCGGGGTTGGCCGACGCTGTGCGGACGGAAAATCAGGAACGATTCATTCGCGACGACGCGCGCATAATGGTCGCGACGATAGCGTTCGGCATGGGCATCAACAAGCCGAACGTCCGTTTCGTCATTCATCATGATTTGCCCAAAAGTCCCGAGCAGTATTATCAGGAAATCGGCCGCGCCGGCCGAGACGGAGAGCTCTCGCACGCATTGCTTTTATACAGTTACGGGGATACGCGGAAGATAAAATACTTTCTTGAAGACAAGGCAGAGAGCGAGATACGGAAAGCCGAGGCGCATCTTAAGGCAATGACCGGCTATGCCGAGAGCCGCACGTGCAGGCGCGCCGCCTTGCTTGGCTGGTTCGGCGAAGACTTCGCCCCGGGAAACCGCGCGGGGCTTGAGGCCGCGGAATTGTTCAGCCCGGAAAATCCTGGCAGTCCCTGCTGTGACGTGTGCGACCGGGGACCCGCAGCCGAGGTCGACGTGACCGTTCCCTCTCAAAAAATGCTGTCGTGCATTCTCAGGACGGGACAGCGATATGGCGCCTCATACGTCACGGACGTACTTCTCGGGTCGAGGCTGAAACGGATAATCGATAACGGCCATAATAAAATATCGACCTGGGGAATCGGGAAGGATATAGCGAAGGATGACTGGTTCGAGCTTGCGCGGGTTCTGGTCGAAAACAGATATCTCGATAAGGACGAGGAGTATGGCGTACTCACACTCACAGAAGTCGCCCGCGAGGCTCTTTCGGCTCGCGAGCCGATTCTGCTGCCTTTCGGTACGGCTCTCTCGGGAATGCTAAAAACGGAGAACGCGGGCGCGGAAGGCATGGAATCCTTTGGCCTTGAAAAAAAAACCGGTTCGTCCGCGGTTATCCGTTTTCCAAAGAAGTCGGGAACGCGAATCGAGTCGGATGATATAGAAGGCATGAAAATTCTCGCAGCGCTCAAGAACCTCAGGCGTGGACTCGCGGAAGCCGCAGCGGTTCCCCCATACGTGATTTTTTCCGACAAAACCATCGAGGATATCGCCGTCAAGAAACCTTCTACGAACGCCGCCTTGCTCAATATTTACGGTATCGGGGCAGTCAAGGCCGAACGCTATGGGGCGTTTATCATGAAAAGCATATCCTCGGTCAGACAATGATATTGATTTTTGATATATTATGATAAAAGGAGCCCTCAATGATTACCTTCAAGACCCTTTCTTCCGGTATTACCGTCCTGACTCTGAGCAATGACCACGCGACTGCGGAGGTTTCCCTGTACGGCGGACAGGTACTGTCATTCAAGCCAAAAAACAAGAACGATATTATTTTTGTCAGCAAAAAAAGCCTGTTTACTCCCGGCAAAGCCATCCGCGGAGGAATCCCGGTATGCTGGCCCTGGTTTGGCCCGCACGCGACGGAAAAAGATTTTCCCGTTCACGGATTCGTCCGGACGACGCAGTGGAGCCTCGTTTCTTCCGAAGAAAACAGAAAATGCACAACGGCTACCCTCGAATGCTCGTCCTCTCCCGAAACAGAAAAATTCTGGCCTCATGATTTTACGCTCTCGCTGACCGTTTCGGTCGGGAAAAATCTTGAACTGAAACTGACCACAAAAAATGACGACCGCGAAAGCGTCAGCATTACTGACGCGTTCCATACGTATTACCGCATCTCGGAAATCGCGAACGTTTCCGTAAAGGGCTTCGACGGCACGCGCTATATAGACCGCGTTGGCGGGCGGACTGAAAAGAATCAGGAAGGCGACGTCGTCATCTCCGGCGAAACCGACCGTGTGTATCTTGGCGGAAAAAAATGCGTTGTCTCCGATCTCTCGGCGAAGAGAACGGTAACAGTGGAGAAGGACGGCTTCCCCGACACGATAGTATGGAACCCCTGGATCGACCGTTCGAAAGCGATGGTCGATTTTGACGATGACGAATATCACTGCATGATATGCGTCGAAGCCGGATCCGCGCTCGATAACAAGATCGATCTTGCTCCCGGCGCAAAAGTCACTCAAAAAATGACGATAGTCCCGCGGGGTTAAGCCATGCGTTTTTTTATCCTTTCCGACATTCATGGATCGGCGTTTGCGTTCGCCAAAGCGATGGATGCGTTCGCGTTCGAAAAGGCCGACTCTCTCGTGCTGTGCGGAGACTATCTCAATCACGGTCCCCGCAACCCGATACCCGAGGGCTACGACCCGCAAAAACTCGCGACGATGATTAATTTGATGAAAACGAAAATCATCGCAGTGCGCGGAAATTGCGACAGCGAAGTCGACCAAATGCTTCTCGAATTTCCCTGCATGGGAGATTACTGTGTATTTTTTAGCGGGAAGCGCCGTTTCTTCGTGACTCACGGTCACCTCTTCGGTGACAAGAATTTTCCGCCTCTTCAGGATGGAGATGTATACATTTCAGGGCACACGCACGTTCCCGTTCTCGAAGAACGATCCGGTATCATATACCTAAATCCCGGATCTCCCAGCATTCCGAAGGGGGGAAGCGTTCCCGGCTATGCGATTATTGATAATGATGGAATCCAGCTAAAGCGGATCGACGGAACCGTAATCCGGCAGATTGTTCTATGAAAACGAAACAGGCTCACAGGGCAGACAGGGTTTTGAATTACTGGAAGCGCGAGAAATTCGCGATTGTATGTATTGTGTTTTTTGGCCTGTCGTTTAATATCTCGATGGTTCTTGGTCCTGTCTGGCAGGGAAAATTGATCGATGCGATTGCGTCGGTCAAACCTTTTGCGGCCGTTGCTATCACGGCTTTATCCTTTATCGCGATTATCGTCATGATCCAGGTACTCAGGTATTTCAAGCGATTCTATATCCGCATCTTTTCGAACAGTACGAGTCTTGCGATGCGCCGCTCGATTTATCGAAATATCATAAACAAGGATGCGCTAGCCCTCGAGGGGGAAAACGTCGGGAATCTCATGACTCGCGCGATATCCGACGTCGACCTGTGCGTTGAGGGCATGAGGAAATTTACGACGGAATTATTCGATACCGGTGTTCTTCTGGGAACCTATCTCGTGACCCTTTTGATCTATGACGTGGGTATCACGCTTGTGTCCATCATTCTCATTCCTCTCGCCATGCTCCTTGCCCAAAAACTGAAGACGGTCATCTATCGCTATACGATTGCCTGGCGGAAAAAAAACAGCGAGATAGCCGATCTAACCTGGACTAACCTCGAGCATTCCATGCTTTACCGGATTCGGGGGCTTGAGGCCGACAACGCGCGGCGCTACGGCGTCGAGCTCGAGGATCTCCGGAAAAAAGCCGTGCTCGCGAGCATCCTTGAGAATTCCATGCAGCCTGTCTACAACGTAATAGCTATGCTCGGCGTTTTTGTCGTCATCGTATTCGGCGGGGAAAAGGCCGTTTCCGGAATTTGGACCGTAGGACAATTTTCGGCATACATCACAATTTTCGTCGCGACGGCCTTTAAGGCGAGCAAGGCTTCGACGCTTTTTAACTCTGTGCAAAAATCCCAAATTTCCTGGAAGCGAATAAAGCCCTATCTCGAAGGCGAGATTCCCGGCGCGGGACCCGACGGGGAAAGCGATTGCTCAGGCAAAAGAGAAGTCGTAAAAGCCCACGGTCAGGCCGCGAGTGACGTTTCCCCGAGTGCCGCCGCAAGCCTTTTGGTTAAAGCCCTTTCTTTCCGGTATGGCGATACGGGTGACAAAATAATCGAAAACATCGGTTTTTCGGGACGCGCGGGCGAGATCATAGGCGTGACGGGCTCCGTCGCATGCGGCAAGTCTACTCTCGCTCTCGCGTTGACCGGTGTGTATCCTTATGGAGGCAGCATTATCGTGAACGGACGCGAGCTACGCGACTTTTGTCCCGACGAACGGGCAGGACTGATTTCCTGGATGGGACATCATTCGGATTTGCTTTCGGACTCCATCCGAAACAATATTCTTCTCGGCGAGAAAGGCGATGTCATGGATGTCCTGAACGACGTCTGCTTTCTCCCGGATCTCGAGAGTATGGAAAAGGGCGTTGAGACGCGCGTCGGAAGCAACGGCGTTCGCCTGAGCGGGGGACAGCAATCGCGCATTGCCCTCGCTCGTGCCTTGTTCGGGAAAAAAAGCATAATCATACTTGACGATCCCTTTTCCGCGGTTGACGTGAAAACCGAGAAAAAGATTATAGAAAACATCAAGGCACATTATAAGCAAAGTCTGATACTTCTCGTCTCTCACCGGCTAACGGTTTTCCCGGATACTGACAGAATCGTTTTGCTTCAGGGAGGCTCTTCCGCCGAGTATGGGACTCATACCGGCTTGATGAAGGATTCCTCTCTCTATAAGAGGATTTTCAGCCTGCAGCGCGCCGGAAACGGAGCAATCGATGAAGCATAAGCATAGTCTCGTTGGTATAAGTATTCTCCGGGTCATCCGGAAAAATATCGGCGCGACGGCGGTTCTGCTCGTCTCGGTGTGCGGCGTGGTCCTTGCGAGTCTCGCTCCCCCTTGGCTCCTGAAGCAGATCGTCGATTCTAATCTCATGCCGAAAAAAACCGAAGGGCTTATGACCCTGGCACTCTCATACGTCGCCGCAATAGCCTTTGCCGGGCTTTTTGACTTTTTGAAAGCGGTGATCCTTACCGTTCTTGGACAAAAAATAACCTTTGAGATCAGAGCCGAAATGATGTGCAAGCTGCAAAAACTTCCGGCGCTGTATTTCTCGAAAAACGATTCCGGTTCGGTAACTTCCCGTTTCATGAACGACGTTGATACCATCAATGCGATGTTCTCGGGAGGCATCGTCGGCATGGCGGTCGACTGCTTCAAGATCGTCGGAATCGTCGTGTCCATCTGGATGTTCAGCCCACGCCTCGGCATCATGACGCTTGCCTTGCTTCCTGTCATCGCCTTCGTAACGCGTTTTTTTCAGAACCGCATGTTCGGCGCCCAGGTCGATAACCGAGTGCAGACCGCTAAACTGTCGGGACATCTTTCCGAGAGCCTGAAGAATTTCAGGATGATTAAAATTTTCCGGAAAGAACGTTTTATGCAAGGCCGTTACCGGACCATGCTCGATGAAAATTTCGGGACCATAGGCAAAATCAATTTTTATGATTCTATCTTTCCCCCCGTCGTGCAGTTGATACGCGTGACCGCGATTGCCCTCGTAGTGGTATTGTCCACAAAAGAACTTCATTTTCTCGGAATCACGACGGGCATGATCGCCGCCTCAATCGAGCTCGTGTCGAATCTTTTTTCGCCGATCGAGACGTTGGGTATGGAGTTCCAGAGCATCCAGAGCGCGGTTTCCGGAGTGCGCCGGGTAAACGATTTTTTCCGCGAAGGCGAGGAAGCCGACAAAACCGTGAGTCTTCGAGCTTCAGATATCATCCCGGACAGAAGCGCCCTCGAAATCCGATTTAACAATCTTTCGTTTAGTTATGATGAGGGTGTCGATGTGTTAACCGAAATCGATCTTGTCGTGCATCCCCTCGAGAAGGTTACGTTTACTGGACGCACGGGAGCAGGAAAGACGACATTGTTCCGGCTCGTGATGGGGTTGCTTGAACCGGTATCGGGTTCGGTAACGATCAACGGCGTCGACGTTCATATAATTCCGAACGCCGAGAAAAAACATATATTCGGCTATGTCGATCAGAATTTCTTTTTAGTGCGCGGAACGATAGCCGATCAAATCAGTTTAAAGGACGCATCAATCCCGCGCGAGGCGATAATCAATGCGATAGAGACCGTCGGACTTGGAGATTATGTCGAAGGGCTCGAAAAAGGCATCGAAACCGAGGTCGAGGGTGATGCTCTTTTTTCGCAGGGCCAAAAACAGCTTTTATCCATCGCCCGCGCCATAGTTTCCGACCCGCCGATTCTCCTGCTTGACGAGATGACCGCGAGCCTGGACTCGATCACGGAGGAAAAGATCGTGACCGTGCTTCAGAAGGCGGGTTTCGAGCGCACTCTGCTCGCCATCTCACATCGCCCCTCCTCGATGCTTTCGAGCGACGCTGTCGTGATCCTGGAAAACGGCTGTGTTCGCGATATAGGTAGCCCCGCGGAGCTTCTCGAGCGCGACGAATGGTATCGTAATTATGTCTCGGGCGAAAGGTTGGCGGACTGATGAAGACATGCTGCGCGTTGCCTACGTCGCTGCCGGATCTTTCCTTGTCCATATACCGTCACGCGCTGTCTCGAACGGTTTGAAATTTCCCTTGTATGACATTTTTGCGCAGTCGTGAATCCAGAAGCCAAGGTAGTACCATTCTTTCCCCATCCCCCGAAGCAAGTCCGCCTCCGCGAAGACCGAGTATACGCCGAGGCTGCGCTTGCCTTCGTCGGGGTCAAAAATAAAATACACGCTTGAAAGTCCGAGCGGGAGCGAATCAAGGTAGCTTACTGCGATCAACTTACCCTCGGCTGTCCTGTAGCGCGCAAGAAACGTCTCTACGGGAGAACGCACATAGGCTTGGTAATATTCGTCCTCGTCGAAACTGTTCACCGTTTCGCAATGGCGCGCGGCGAGATATTTTTGGAAAAGGTCGTAATCCTCCCTCTCGAATGATGCGCGCGAAACGGTAATCTTGATATCGGCGTTCGCGCGGATCGCGCGGCGTTGAGATTTTGTCGGCGTAAGAGAGTTCGCATTGATACGGATCGGCACACATGATATGCAGCCGTCCGCGCAGCGGTTACGGTAAAAAATGCTTCCCGAACGGCGCCACCCATATGAGAGTGCGATTTCGTATGCTCCTTCGTCACATCTGTCAGGCCCGATAAAATCAAGATACTGAAGGCGAGAAAAGCCATATGGACAGGGCACGCCGGTTCCTGTTCTCATTGCTTCGTCCTCGAAGGGGTCACGTTCGCTGTCGGTGAAATCTGATAGATCGGACATAATCCGCTTGCCCCGCCTAGTTGATCGAGACGCCGATCAGTCTTCCGATACCGAAGGTCACGGCCGCGGTCGCGAGGCCGAAAAGCACCTGCCGCATGCCGTTTTTTACAGGATGCTTGCCGGTCATCATCGTGATTGCGGCTCCTATGACGAAAAGCCCTACCGCGCTCGCCGCGGAGCTTACGATTATCCCCGTCGTGCCGGAGAGGAAAATATAGGGAAATACCGGAATGATCGCGCCGAAGGCAAAAAGGAAAAAGGATGTGTATGCTGCGACCCATGCGGAACCGCCAAGGTCTTCCGGATTGATGCCGAGCTCTTCGCGCGTCAGCGTGTCGAGCGCCCCGTCCTTTGAATTGATGATTTGTTTTGCCATCGTTCTTGCGGTTTTTTCGTCAATACCCTTTGCCTGATATATGAGCGCGAGTTCTTCCTCCTCGCCCTCGGGGGCGAATTCAAGCTCCGATTTTTCTATGTCGATCTGATGCTGGGAGAGTTCGCGGGAACTCTGTACCGAAAGCCATTCTCCGAGCGCCATCGATAGCGCTCCAGCCAGAAGTCCCGCGATTCCCGTAAGCAGGATTTGCGAGTTGTGCACTCCCGCGCCCGCGACTCCCATTACCAGGTTGAATACCGAAACAAGACCGTCGTTGGCGCCGAGCACTCCGGCGCGGAGAGCGTTGCCGCCTCCTGCCTTGTGCTTGCCCTCGAACTGCGCCACGGACATTCCGTTCATACCCTTCCCGTTTCCGGACAGGGTATTAAAAATGCGTGCGTGGCTCCGTTCTTCGTCGGGCATTCCCTTTTCTGCGTCCTTCTGGTCGTCGTAGCCCGTCGCTGCCTCTGTTTCGATTCGAGCCAATGCAGGAATGATCGACGAAGGCCCGAATTTGCGCGCCGCCATCGAGAAAAGCCTGTTTTTAAAGCCGAGTCTGAGTGGGGGACTCTTGACCCCAGCCTCGGACAGTTTCTCTTCCCAAAAAACCGCATGCTTGTCTTCCGTAACCGCAAGCTTTGTGTAAAGGCGGGAGAGCTCGGCGTTTTTTTCCGCTGCCGCCATGCTCCTATATAGCGCTGCCGCGCTCCGTTCCTCGTGAAGGTTTTCCTTAAAACGCGCGATATCTTTTTTCTCTGCCATTATATTTCTCCTGAATAGGTTAAGGATACCATAAAAACCCCCCTTACGGGGCTTCCAAGGCCGCTGAAAAAGTATCCAACGGCTAAAAAACAGCGAGGTAGTCAAGAAATTGGCAGTCGTGCTGTTTTTATAAACTGCCCATATCGCAAAGGCTAGTGGGGAGAGCCATGGTTCAAACGCAACGATCAATAATACTGAATCCTTATTATGGATATTTATGTCCTGGTAATTCCTGCGGATCATATGCTGTGGAAAATTAACGATTTTGTAGATTTTTCCTTCATCTATAATGAGCTGGCCAACAACTATTGCCCTGACGTTGGCCGAATTGCCATTGATCCAATCCGAAGGTTCAAATACCTACTTTTGAAAGTCATCGATACCCTTACAGATATCGATGTTGTCGAACGCTCACTCTATGACATGTCCTATAAATATTTCCTTGGGATGGCCCGAGGATGACATCATTGATCTCTGTTCCCTGACCAAATTTCGAAAGATTCGCCTGAAAGATTCAACGCTTCTGGATATGTTGATCGGAAAGACCCTTCAAATTGCCATTAAGAAAGGAATCATCCAAAGCAAAACCATCATTATAGATTTCACCCATACCAAAGCACGATACAATTTAAATGAAACAATCACCGATGACCTGACACACTTGCAAGCAAGTCCTGATGTTGATGCCCAGGTGGGTCAAAAAACAGCAGACAGTTCATTCTTCGGGTATAAGACCCATTTGGCTATGGGCGAAGAACGAATTATTACCGCTGCAGTAGGAACCAGCGGCGAAAAGAATGACGGTAAACAATTGTCGGCCTAGATGGGAAAAAGTAAGGCTTCCGGTATGATAGTAGCGGCAGTAGTTGGCGAGATGGCTTATTCCGAAAAGGGTAATATCGAATATGCGAAAGCAAATGATTTTCACTAGGCGTCGAAATTGAATCCGACAGTAACACAAGGCGCCAGAAAACAGGATGTCCCGTTTGAGTTCAACAAAGATGCCGGGTTATATGTCTGTGAGGCAGGGTTCATGGCAATCAGAAAACCCTAGTACATATGCAGAATTTCAAGAAAGTGAATACTTCGGGGAAAAGGCTAAGGAACGATATAAAACAGAGGCTAAAAACAGCGAGCTAAAAAAACGACATAAGTGTGACTCTGCGGTTGCAGCAGGTCTTGGAAATATGGAATTGCAGGGAGCTCTGTGGATGTATTCCGTTGGGTCCCTCATTGCTTATGAATTAAAAAAAATGCCCGCAAAACTGAACTGATTCAATTTTGCGGACTTTTCCAGCGGCATCGGGGCTTCCCTCGTGGAGGTTTTTTATGCGCGACGGCGAAAACACCTACGTAGTGGTTTCCCTCCTGAAAGCGAACACCCTTGTCGGCATCACTCGCCCGGTTATTTCCCCGCTAGATACTCGTTTATGCTCGCCGCCGCCTTCCGTCCCTCGCCCATCGCGAGGATTACGGTCGCGGCTCCGAGGACTATGTCTCCGCCGGCCCAAACGCGCGCGATGCTCGTTTTCTGCTGGTCGTCGACTATGATGTTTCCTTTTTTGGTCACGTTGAGTCCGTCGGTCGTCTGCGCCATCAGCGGATTCGACTCGTTGCCGAGCGCGATGATCATCGCATCCACCGGAATTTCGTGCTCCGTGCCCTTTTTCGCGACGGGGCTTCTGCGGCCGGAATCGTCCGGTTCGCCAAGTTCGTAGTCGAGAACCTCGACGGCGCGCACCTTGCCGCTTTCGTCCGCGAGGATGCGGGTCGGGTTTTGAAGGAAGAGAAACTCGACGCCCTCTTCTTCGGCATGCATGATTTCTTCGGCGCGCGCGGGCATTTCGTCTCTGGTTCTGCGGTAGATGCAGTACACTTTTTCCGCGCCGAGGCGCAAGGCCATGCGGCACGCGTCCATCGCAACGTTTCCTCCGCCTACGACTCCGACGACTTTCGCCGGATACAGCGGCGTCGCGGCTTTCGGCGCGTCATAAGCCTTCATGAGGTTCGCTCTGGTCAGGTATTCGTTTGCGCTGAACACGCCGATAAAGCTCTCTCCCGGTATGTCCATGAATTTCGGCAGTCCCGCGCCCG
>Ga0302293_10000485_pt1 | contig 21245 bp, 17 predicted proteins | sample III_Fen_N2_2_FD_198758 | JGI IMG/M metagenome (GOLD analysis project Ga0302293, IMG submission 198758) | Peat permafrost microbial communities from Stordalen Mire near Abisko, Sweden - III_Fen_N2_2 | ecosystem: Environmental > Terrestrial > Soil > Wetlands > Permafrost | place: Sweden: Abisko...
TGAGAGTGGCAATATTTTAGATGTGTTTGTTACGAAACATCAGGAGAGCGCAATCCGTAATCCCATCTGAATAAAGCAGGCTTCAGCCATGAAAATAAAATTCGCATATTTCCTCTATTCATTCAAAGAAGATCTCCGACTCTTACTTGGAATTAGCTTTGGTATTTTTTTGTTTATCCTTTTTTTCCAACCTTTTCTGCTCGATAAATTCGAGTTCAATAACCGGTTGTTGATTGAACTTGGTTTGGGAGCCATCATTTTTCTGTTTATGGTTCTGGTCAGGTTTTTAGTGCAGTGGCTAAAACAAAAATATGAGCAAAGCTATCCGGTATATGGTATTTCAGCTTTTTTGGGAGGGTTTATTATTATGTCGCTGTGTTCGGTTGCCTTTGCATTTTACCTCAGGTATGTCGGGCAAGTGAGCATTTCTTTTTTTGTTATGGTCAAAATTATCCTCATTTGTCTGGCCCCTCCGGCTGCCCTGTGGCAATACGATAAAGTAGCCGAACTGAAGGAAGAAAATGAATTGCTTCGTCAGGAAAAGGAAATGATACAAGAGAAAGTAGAACAGTTTGAAGATGACTTTCTCAATAAATCCATCACCTTAATTTCTGAAAACAATGCTGAAAACCTGAGTCTACAAATTGCTGACATTGCCTTCGTGAAATCGGCCGATAATTACGTGGAAGTCGCATGGAAAGAAGGTGACGTGATCCGGAAAAAATTACTGCGAAACACACTCCGGAATATCGAGCAGCAAATAAAACCATATGCCAACTTCATAAGGTGTCACCGAGTTTGCATTGTTAATACCCGTTTCATCGCAAAACTTGAGCGAAACTACAGCAACTACTGGCTAATCCTGAAAGGTTATGCCGATCGGATTCCAGTTTCGAGGCAATATCTTCTGAAGTTGAAAGAAGCGATCTGATTTCTCAAAAGGGGCGAACACGATCCATCCCTGAATTTTAGCTTTTACCCAATCATTGTTTAACCGATCCCAAAAATTGGTCGGTTAGTCCCTTCTTTTTGTTCTACTGAATCCGGAGAAATAACTTTATCCAATTTTATTTTTCTGTCGTTATGAATATCTTATTGGTATATCCTGAGTATCCGGATACGTATTGGAGTTTCAGGCATGCGTTGCGTTTTATTTCCAAGAAAGCAGCTGTTCCTCCACTTGGATTGATTACGGTCTCGGCCATGTTTCCTTCAGAATGGCACAAAAAACTGGTCGACATGAATGTTTCGGGCCTGCAAACCAAAGACCTGATTTGGGCCGACTTTGTATTTATTAGTGCGATGTATATACAGAAAGAATCGGTTAGCAAGGTTATTGCCGAATGCATCAGAAACGAAGTAAAAATTATTGCCGGAGGTCCGCTTTTCACTCAGGAATCTGACAATTATCCGCAAATTGACCATTTCGTGCTGAATGAGGCCGAAATCACATTTCCACCATTTCTTGAGGATTTAACTTCCGGACAACCGCTCAAACGGAAGTACACTACAGATGAATATGCCGATATCCGAATTTCGCCTGTTCCGGACTATCATTTGGTGTCGCGGAAAGACTATGCTTCAATGAACATTCAGGTTTCGCGCGGGTGTCCGTTCTCCTGCGATTTTTGCGAAATTACCACACTTTTGGGGCACGAAGTAAGAATGAAAACCACCGGTCAGATTTTAAAGGAACTGGAATATTTGTACAGTCAGAACTGGCGCGGACCGGTTTCAATTGTTGATGACAATTTCATTGGGAATAAAAAAGTCATTAAAACCGACTTGCTTCCGGCGATGAAGAACTGGATGATAGAGCATAAATACCCGTTTGCATTCGGTGTGCAGGCATCAATCAATTTGGCTGATGACGAAGAATTATTGAAACTGATGGTGGAAACCGGGTTTAACCATGCTTTTATTGGTATTGAAACTCCGGATGCGGACTCTTTGCACGATTGCCACAAATTGCAAAATAAAAACCGCGATTTAATTCAATGTGTAAAAAAGATACAACAAGCCGGAATACAGGTTTCAGGAGGTTTTATTATTGGATTCGACAGCGATTTGCCCACTATTTTTCAGCGGCAGATTGATTTTATTCAACAAAGCGGAATTGTTTCGGCCATGGTTGGCCTATTGAATGCACCCAAAAACACCAAACTTTACGAAAGGCTGAAATCTGAAAAAAGACTGACTACCGAATCATCCGGAAGTAACACCGATTTTTCGATGAATTTTGTACCTAAAATGAACGCCTTTGATCTTCTTGAAGGGTATAAAAGTGTAATCCGGAATATTTATGAAGCGAAGCCTTATTACAAAAGAATCCGTCGGTTTTTACTGAACTACAATAAGCCACGGGCCAAACAGATACACATCCAATTTTCATATCTGACAGCTTTCATCAAGTCAATTATTATCATTGGAATGATCAGCAAAGGCAGAGGCGAATTCTGGAAATTCTTCATCTGGATGTTGGTTAGACGACCCGGTTCATTTGTGGATGCCATGACTTTTACTGTTTATGGGTTTCATTACCGGGCAGTTTACGGGCTGAACAGTAAAAACTGAATCTGGATTCCGGCGTTTCAAATTCAAATTATGGATTATTTTCCATATAGACTTTTCCGAGAATCACAAATTGCTCCATTCTTTCAAATATAAACCTAACATCAAAGCGTTTGTTACAGATTAAAAGATTTACCTTGCCGATTAAGGGGAAACTCTTACATGGAGATCTTTAATATTTCGCAAATGAAAATCTTACTCACCGGAATCACCGGCTACATTGGTCACCGGTTAATTCCAACACTGCTCGAAGATGGGCATGAAATAATCTGTTGTGTCAGGGATAAGAACCGGTTTGATTTTCAGAAATACCAGTCAGATCGGGTAAAAGTGATTGAAGTAAATTTTCTGGACGCAAATACACTGGGTGAAATTCCTGAAGATATAGATGCCGCTTATTACCTGATTCACTCCATGTCAGTAGCCAACGAAGATTTCGGAGAACTTGAAAAGATTTCGGCTACAAATTTCAAGGAACGCGTTCAACAAACCAAAGTCAGGCAGGTAATCTACCTGAGTGGAATCGTCAACGAAGAAAAATTATCGAAACATCTGAATTCGAGAAAACTAGTCGAGGAGATACTTGGCTCAGGCAGCTATCCTTTGACTACACTTCGGGCCGGAATCATTTTAGGCTCCGGAAGCGCCTCGTTCGAGATTATCCGTGATCTGGTTGAGAAATTGCCTTTTATGATTGCCCCAAAATGGCTAAATACCAAATCACAGCCCATTGCCATCCGGAGTGTGATTGAGTATCTCAAAGGGGTACTGATGTATGAATATTCATTTGGCCGGAGTTTCGATATTGGGGGCCCGGAAGTGCTGACCTACAAAGAAATTCTGTTGCGTTTTGCCAAAGTCCGTAAACTGAAACGAAGAATAATTACAGTTCCGGCAATGACTCCAAAATTATCGTCGTACTGGTTGTATTTTGTTACTTCAACTTCGTTTCACCTGGCTTCAAACCTGGCAAAAAGTATGTGTATTGAAGTTGTTTGCCGCGAAAACGAACTAAAAGACCGGCTCGGAATAAACCTGCTATCTTTCGAAGATGCCATTGAACTAGCTTTCGGGAAGATTCAGAACGAAGCCGTGGTTTCAAGCTGGAAAGATGCCCTTTCCAGTCACATTTTAGATCGGGGAATTTCACAATTACTCGAAGTTCCTACCTTTGGCTGTTTCGTTGACCGGCGCAGCCGCGAGGTGACGAATGTCAGCCAATCGTTGAATAAAATCTGGTCGATTGGCGGAGAAACCGGATGGTATTATGCCAATTGGTTATGGGCATTGAGAGGTTTTATCGACAAACTTTTCGGTGGGGTCGGGTTGCGGCGGGGCAGGAAAAATGTTTCTCAGATTTTTGCCGGCGATGCACTCGATTTTTGGCGCGTAATTTATGCCAACACGAAAGAAAAAAGGCTGTTGCTTTATGCTGAAATGAAGCTTCCAGGAGAAGCCTGGCTCGAATTCAAAATCGAAAATAATACCCTGATTCAGACAGCTACCTTTCGTCCGCTGGGATTGTGGGGGCGTTTGTACTGGTATTCAGTGTTGCCATTCCACGGTTTTATTTTCAGCGGAATGCTCAAAAAACTATGCTCATGATCCTCGAAAATGCTGATTACTGCGACTGGAAACTGTGACTGATTACTTTTTCAGCTCCCAACTCACTCCTTCTTTGCCATCTTTAATGTCGAAGCCAATCGTAGCAAGTTCGTTTCTGATTTTGTCTGAAGTTGCCCAATCTTTGTTGGATTTGGCTTCTGTACGGAGTTTCATAAGCAGATCAACTACTTCATTCAAAACCTCGCTGTTTCCTGAATCAGACTGATTATCAGCTTTCAATCCGAAAATATCGAAAACAAATGCATTGAAAAGCGATTTCAATGCCTCGCGGTCATCAGCAGTAATGGTCGATTTTCCGTCAGCAACCGAATTGATAATTTTTACCCCTTCAAATAAGTAGCTCATCGCAATTGGGCTGTTCATATCATCGGCCATGGCAGAGTAGCAGTTGGCAGACAATTCAGGAATATTTACAGAAGAAATTGCAGATACCGGCAACGATTCAATTTTGGCAACCGCTTTCATCAGACGTTCCAATCCTTTTTCTGATGCCTGAAGCGCTTCGTTCGAAAAATCGAGTGTGCTGCGGTAATGCGCCTGTAACATGAAAAAGCGGATGGTCATTGGGCTGTAAGCTTTTTCGAGCAGTGGGTGATTTCCATTGAAAAACTGTTCCAGCGAAATGGCATTTCCGAGCGATTTGCCCATTTTCTGACCATTCAGGGTAATCATGTTGTTGTGCATCCAATAGCGAACGGCCGGTTTTCCGTGAGCCGCTTGTGCCTGTGCCATTTCGGCTTCATGGTGCGGAAATGTGAGATCCATTCCTCCGCCATGAATATCGAACGTTTCGCCAAGGTATTTGCAACTCATGGCCGTACATTCCATGTGCCAGCCGGGGAAACCCTCGCTCCAGGGCGATGGCCACCGCATAATGTGCTCGGGCGATGCTTTTTTCCAGATAGCAAAATCAAGTCCGGATCGTTTTTCGTCCTGACCATCCAACGTTCGGCTATTGCTGATCAGGTCTTCAATTTTCCGGCCTGATAATTTTCCATATTCGTTTTCAGAGGCAAATTTCTCCACGTCAAAATAAACCGAACCATTGCTTTCGTAAGCATATCCGGAGTTCAATATTTTCTTTACTTCCTCAATCTGTTCAATGATGTGGCCCGAAGCGCGTGGCTCAATACTGGGCGATTCCAGATTAAGCAGCGCCATGGCTTCGTGGTACATGTTGGTATATTTCTGCACCACTTCCATAGGTTCCAGCTCGTCGAGTTTGGCTTGTTTGGCAATTTTATCTTCGCCTTCATCGGCATCGGCCACCAAATGGCCCACGTCGGTAATGTTGCGCACATATCTTACTTTGTAGCCAATCTGTTTCAGGAAACGAAATACAAGATCAAAAGAAATTGCGGAGCGCGCATGTCCTAAGTGCGGAGGGCCATAAACGGTTGGTCCGCAAACGTACAACCCAACTTTGCCGGGAACCAGCGGTTCAAAAACTTCTTTCTTGCGGGTAAGTGTGTTGTAAATTTGTATTTCCTGAATCATGACAGTTGATTTTTTGATGCCACAAATGTAAAAATTATTGATGAAACGAACATGATGGAGAAAGATGCGTGAAAGGTATGCCAGATAAGTAAAAATCAATCTGTTTATTTTACAGCATCGATATTTATTAGAAAATGCAAACAGATATCAGAATTTTTGTAGATTTAACCACAGCTAACTCAAATTGACGATATTCCTGATAGATTTTGGGAATAAAATCAATAAAAACACTTAAGAATGAGAAAATTCATCGCTGCAGTTCGATTTTTAGTCTGTTCGTTGTTATTCGTTGGAAGTACTTTATTATTTGCTCAAACTGATACCATCCCCAAAATTTCTACCTCTGTTAATGTTGATCTTGTGAGCCATTATATTTGGCGTGGTCAGGATTATGGGCATAAACCAAGTATTCAACCTGGCCTATCTGCCACCTGGAACAACTTTACTCTGGGATACTGGGGAGCCTACCGAATAGCTGGTTCGGGTGATCATGAAACCGACTTCTATCTTGAAAAAACAATTGGTCCGGTAACTGTTAGCATCTGGGATTATTGGAGCCACTCCGATTCCATTTCCAACAATTATTTCGACTACAACCAGAATACAACTTCTCATGTACTGGAAGCGCAGGTTCTACTTTCAGGAGGAGAAAAATTGCCTTTTAATTTATTGGGAAGCTATCTTTTTTATGGTGCCGATCCAACAAAGAGTCTGTACTTCGAGCTTCAATACCTTCATTCTTTTGGATCGATCGATACACAAACTTTTGCTGGTTTTCAGGCAAAAGGTGAGTATTATGGCCCGAAAGCGGCCTTTGTAAACTTAGGTTGTACGGCATCGAAATCATTTAAAGTCACTAAGAATTGGTCACTACCCGTCAATCTTAGTTTTATAGTAAATCCCGACAGTAGAAAGGCATATCTGGTTGCAGGAATAACTCTTCTAACCCTTTAGTTATGATTAAATTCAAAACTTTATATGGGAAGATAAGAGCATTCATAATTGGAGTAGAAATTACATTTATTCTTCTCTTCGTAATTCTGGCTTTTTACAAATACAAACAGGAAAACCAGATTCTTGATACTTCGGAACAGAAATATATCGGCGACATGAATGCGCTTTTTGAGATGAAATCGTCACAAATGTCGAAATCATTATTTGACTATACTTATTGGGATGAGTTTGTTACTGCAATTGAGAAAAACGATTCAAGTTGGTATAAGGAGAATATCGAATTCAGCTCAGATGTTTATGATGTTGACTATGCCTGTGTGTACAATAAAAATTTCGATGTGGCATACGAGCAATACAATAGCAGTTCTATCGACAGTAATATAATATCGAGCGAAGCTATTCATCATCTATATAAAACCAGATTTGCAAATTACTTTCTGAATTTAAACGGCAAAATAGTTGAAGTATGTGCAGCATCAGTGCACCCAACCATCGATCCGGGGCACGACAAAACAGAGCCCGAAGGTTATTTGCTTGTAGTGAGAGAATTCGATCAGAAATTTTTATCTGATCTGAAGAAAATCTGTGGGTCGGAGATTTACCTTGCATCATCAGATACTCTTGATAATGTTAGCAGGTTTACTCTCAAAACGAAAAAAGAACTTCTTGGTTGGGATGGAAAACCTGTCGCCTGGGCTGTTTTTCGGAGAAATTTAGACTTAAATTCAGGGGCAACACAAATAGCAATGTACACCATGTTCGCTTTTGTTTTACTGACTTTTTTGATATTTATTCTATTTGCAAAAAAATGGATTAGCAGACCGTTAGAATTAGTGACAGATATTCTTAAAACAGATAATCCTGAATCCATTACACATTTAAAATCGGCACCCGCTGAGTTTGGCCAGATTGGATATCTTTTTGATGATCACGTAACACAAAAGTACGACCTTCTGGAGGCCAAAGAAAGAGCCGAAAAATCGGATAAGCTGAAATCAGCTTTTTTGGCCAATATGTCGCACGAAATCAGAACTCCAATGAATTCTATTCTTGGGTTTAGTGAACTTTTGGAGGAGGTAACTGATGAGGAAACTAAAAATCAATATCTTCAGATTATTCAGCTAAATGGTCAAAGTTTAATGCAACTTCTTAACGACTTAATAGATCTGTCAAAAATAGAGGCCGGTGATATGACAATAAGAAAGAAGAATTTTAGTCTCCAGGAATTGTTTGAAGAGCTGAAGGAAATTTATTTGAAGGATATTGTGAAGAGAAAAAAGAAAAACATTCGGCTTGAGTACAAACTTCCTGATGACGAAATAATTATGTGCAGCGATCCACATCGTCTGAAACAGGTTCTTTGCAATCTGTTGACCAATGCCGTTAAATTTACGGTAAAAGGCAATATTACATTTGGTTGTCAGAAAGTGAAAGACGACTTTATTTTTTCGGTTGCCGATACGGGAACAGGGATACCTGAAGAAGACCAGAAAAGCATTTTTGACAGGTTTACAAAGTATAATTACGATTCTTTGAACAGTGAAGGTAGCGGCATTGGTCTCTCAATTGTTGAGCGAATAGTGACAATGCTGAATGGTAAGATTTGGTTTAAAAGTAAAGTGGGTGAAGGTTCCTGTTTCTATTTTTCAATTCCGGCGAGGTCAGCCGCTGTTTAATTACGAAGGCAAAACTTCAATATCTGAATTCCCTGATTTAAAAAGTCAGTTTTGACAACTTCCATCAAGCTATTGATTGACACAAAAACATCAGGATTATTTTAAATCCATTACCCAAGTGCAGGTTTTGTTTGATAAATCGGTTTTTTGAGCTTACTTTTGCCTCATTATCAAATAATCCTCGCAAATTCTGATTGTTTGATTATAACGAAGAGCGGAGAGATCGGGCTCAGCGAAACTCTGGCAGCCAACTGAAACAGAAAAGGTGCCAATACCCGGCCGGAAACGGAATTATAATTTAAACAAGAAAATGAAGAAACGCTCAAATCTTTACTTCCTGAGTTTCATGTACTTTTCGAATATGTGCATGTGTTAATCGCAGTAATAAAATCTGCCAAAATTTTTCAGGAGAACATATATGCTTGTTAGTGCCAGAGGGGAAAGTCAATTTCTCTCGACGTTCATTGAATTTATTTAAGCTGATTGTAGATTTCTTTAAGACAATCGTTCATTTCCATATGACAATTTAGGATTTCTTTAAGATAATCATTCATTTCCGTACGTCAATTGATGATTTCTTTGAATTAATTGAGGATTTCTGTATGATAAACATGAATTTATTTAAGACAATCGTAAATTTCTCTACGACAATTGCGAATTTCTTTAAGACAATCATTCATTTCTATAGGACAATCGCGAATTTCTTTAAAATAATCGCGAATTTCTTTAAGACAATCGTTCATTCCCATAGGACGATCGCATATTTCTTTAGGTTAATCGTTCATTTCGGTATAACAATCACGCATTTACGAGGATAATAATTCATTTGGAAAGATTAAAATGTTTTGAGAAACAAAATGACAAGACAATGAAGGCCTGCCGCTACACTCAAACGTTTTCTCCATTCATCATTAACCATTAATAATTCATCATTCATACGATATGGGCATTCAAAAAACATACGAAGAAATCAACGAAAAAATCCGGCGGGGCGAAGCAGTGGTACTCACTGCCGAAGAGGTCTCGCAAATGGCCCTCACCTGCTCACCTGAAGAAATTGCCGAACGGGTAGATGTGGTGACCACTGCCACTTTTGGAGCCATGTGTTCGTCAGGTGCAATTCTCAATTTTGGGCATGCCAATCCGCCGATCCGGATGGAGAAAATACGGTTGAACGGCGTACCGGCATACGAAGGGCTGGCTGCCGTTGATACTTATATTGGTGCAACTGCCTGCGATCCGGAGAACCCCAAATATGGTGGCGCTCATGTCATTCAGGATTTGATCGATGGCAAGGACATTGAGCTGGAAGCCTGGGGAAAAGGCACCGATTGTTATCCGCGGAAACACATTAAAACCATCATTAACAAGGAAACGGTGAACGAAATGATTCTGTTCAATCCGCGAAACGCCTATCAGAATTACAATGTGGCGGTGAATTCCACTTCACAAATGAAATATACGTACATGGGGAATCTGCTCCCGAATATGCGAAATGCCACGTATTCCACTTCCGGCGAATTAAGCCCGTTACTGAACGATCCGGAAATGAAAACCATTGGAATCGGCACCCGCATTTTTCTGGGCGGAACTCAAGGATTTGTGGTTTGGCCGGGGACACAATTCAACACGTCGAAACCGAAGAACGAATATGGCATTCCGATGAGCAATTCGGCAACGCTGGCTGTAATTGGCAATCTGAAGGAAATGTCGTCTGAATTTTTGCAGGCAGCCTACTACGAAAAATACGGCGTCAGTCTGTTTGTCGGTATAGGAATTCCAATTCCGGTATTGAATGCTGAGATTGCCAAATGTGTTTCAATCCGGAACGAGCAAATCCAAACCACTGTGCTTGATTATGGTGTGGAAGGAACTCCGGTTCTGGGTCGGGTAACCTACGCTGAATTGCGTTCCGGAGAAATTGAAGTTCAAGGGAAAAAGATACGGACTGCACCGGTTTCGAGCCTGAGCAAAGCACGTAAAATTGCCGAAATCCTTAAAAAATCCGTACTTGCCGGTGAGTTCGAAATCAGCAAACCAGTGCAAATGTTTCCAACGAATACTTCTCTAAAATCACTTAAAGAAATTAAAGGAGGGGATGAAAAATGAAAATGCAGAAAAAAAGATATGTATTGAAGTTTCCACCTCAAAGTGGAGATCAGCCTTTTAGCTATCATTTGGTGAAAGATTTCGACATCCGTATCAATATTCTTCGTGCCGAAGTTTGGCCAGGCAAAACCGGAAGTTTGGTTTTGGAACTGGAAGGAACCACCACCAACCTGAAAAACGGAATCGCTTATCTGGAGGAAAATCAGGTAAGTTGTGAGCCGCTGAACAAGAAAATCACCTGGGACAATGCTCGCTGTATTAGTTGCGGTAATTGCACTGCGGTCTGTTTTGCCGGGGCATTGCTATTGGATCCGGTCAACTGGGAGCTTCAGTTCGATCCGGAGAAATGCATTGTTTGCGAACTTTGCGTTCCGGCCTGCCCGCTGAACTTGTTTAGGATCGATTTTAGGGAATAAGGAAGCCTCATCCCCAGCCCTTCTCCAAAGGAGAAGGGAGTTTGGAAATGCAAAATTTAAAATTTCTAGCTCTTAACAAAATGCCATTGTCAAAAAGCAAATCTTCGCATACCGGTGATGAAAGCCCCCTCCTTTGGAGGGGGATGGGGGAGGCTAGACATTATCGCAACCAGTTTTCGCTGGAACGATTTCGGTCGTTTGGAGTGAATTACAAGGAAACCGATTTGTGGATTGGTGTCGATCCGGGCTCATTCAAAGAGGAAATGAAAGAAATTGCTCACTCAAAAGTGGTGCAGTTACGATCGGAAATGGAATCTTATTTGTTAAAAGATCCGATCTTTGCAAAAACCTTTGAACCTCATCAGGTAGAACAGAATGCCCCTGAGATTGTTAAGGTCATGTCTAATGCAGCTAATCGTGCCGGAGTTGGCCCAATGGCTGCGGTGGCTGGTGCTTTTTCTGAAGCAGTTGGACGTCATTTGATGCAAAAATTTGAAATTCAGGAGTTGGTAGTTGAAAACGGTGGAGATATTTTCCTGAAGATTGAACGCAATTTGCTGATGTCGGTTTATGCCGGAAGTTCGCCTTTATCGGAGAAAATAGGCATTGAGATTAAGGCATCAGAATCACCGCTTGGAGTTTGTACTTCGGCCGGAACAGTTGGCCCATCAGTTAGTTTAGGTAAAACCGATGCAACCATGATTATTTGCCGGAACGCTGCACTGGCCGATGCATTGGCTACGACTTTCGGCAATTTAGTTCAGGTTCCTGAAGATGTTCCGCAGGTGATTCATCAAACGGAGCGGTTTCCGGAGATCCTTTCGGCAGTAATTATTTGCAGCGACAAAATCGGAATACGGGGGCAGTTTGAAATGAAATTGATAAAATAGCTTTGCAATTTCAGTCACCCCGAATTTATTTCGGGGTCTGATGTTGATGCAGGGGATCCTGAAACAAGTTCAGGATGACTTGACTTAAATTATTACAAAAGATGACAACAAAAAAAAATATACAACACGAACTCGAATCGCGTGTTTTGGTGCTCGATGGAGCCATGGGAACCATGATTCAAAAACACCGCCTGTCGGAAGAAGATTTCCGGGGAAAGATTTTTACGGACTTTCAGCACGATCTGAAAGGCAATAATGACTTGCTTTCGATCACCAAACCCGAAATTATTCGAAATATTCATGCCGAATTTTTGGAAGCCGGAGCCGATATTATCGAAACCAATACTTTCAACTCAACAAGCATATCACAGGCCGATTACCATCTCGAAGAATGGGTGTATCAGCTCAATTTGCAAGCTGCACAATTGGCCGTTGAAGTTGCGGCTGAATTCACTGCAAAAAATCTGGATAAACCACGCTTTGTAGCCGGAGCAATAGGCCCGATGAACAAAACCTTGTCGCTTTCTCCCGACGTGAAAGATCCGGGATTCCGTTCAGTAACTTTTGATGAGGTAAAAGCATCATACCGCGAACAGTTGAAAGGCTTGCTCGATGGTGGTGTGGACTTGCTTTTGGTTGAAACCATTTTCGATACGCTGAACGCCAAAGCGGCTCTTTTTGCCATTGAAGACGAACTGGAAGAACGCGGAATGCGGCTTCCGGTCATGGTTTCAGGAACAATTACCGATGCCAGCGGACGAACGCTTTCGGGACAAACCATAGAAGCTTTTTTGACTTCGGTGTCGCACATCGACCTGCTTTCGATCGGGCTGAATTGTTCGTTGGGCGCCCATGATTTACGTCCTTATCTGGAAGAGCTTTCGAAAAAGGCACCGTTTTTTATAAGCGCCTATCCCAATGCAGGTTTGCCCAATCAGTTTGGCGAGTACGACGAATCGCCAACAGAAATGGCGCACCAGGTGGGCGATTTTCTGGATAATAAATTTGTGAATATCATTGGCGGTTGCTGTGGAACGACTCCGGATCACATTCGTGAGCTGGCTAAAGTTGCTCAAAAATCAAAACCTCACCATAGAAATAAAAAGGATAAGAACACCAAGTTGAGCGGACTGGAACCAGTAACTTTAACTCAGGAAACCAACTTTGTGAATATCGGCGAACGATGCAATGTATCCGGTTCGCGTAAATTCGCCCGTCTGATCCGTGAAGGAAAATACGAGGAAGCCATTGCCATTGCCCGCCAGCAGGTTGACGAAGGTGCGCAGGTCATCGACATCAATATGGACGATGCCATGCTCGATGCCAAAAAAGAAATGGTCACTTTCCTGAATTTACTGATGGCTGAGCCTGATATTGCGCGTGTTCCGATGATGATTGACTCGTCGAAATGGGAAGTGATTGAAGCTGGTCTGAAGTGCGTTCAGGGCAAAGCGATTGTGAATTCAATCAGCATGAAGGAAGGCGAAGCAGTCTTTCGCCAACAAGCGCAACTTCTGAAACGGTATGGTGCGGCTGTTGTTGTGATGGCTTTCGATGAAATCGGTCAGGCCGACTCGTTCGAACGACGGATTGAAATCTGCCAGCGTGCCTACAACATTCTGGTCAACGAAATCAACTTTCCGCCACAGGATATCATTTTCGATTCGAATATTCTGATCATCGGCACCGGAATGGAGGAACACTTTAATTATGCGGTTGACTTTATCAATGCAGTAAGCTGGATCAAGAAAAACCTGAAACACGCCAAAACCAGCGGTGGGGTGAGCAATGTATCGTTCAGTTTCCGCGGAAACGATCAGGTGCGCGAAGCCATCCATTCGGTTTTTCTGTTTCATGCGATCAAAGCCGGACTCGACATGGGTATTGTAAATCCCGGAATGTTGCAGATTTATGACGAGATTCCAAAAGATTTTCTGGAAAAAGTGGAGAATTTAGTCCTGAATAAAAATCCGAACGCCACCGAGGAACTGCTCGAATTCGCTCAGACCTTAAAAGCTCAGGATGCCAAAGAAGAACGGATTGACGAATGGCGCAATCTCCCGGTTGAAAAACGGCTGGAGCATGCGCTGGTCAAGGGCTTACCCGATTATATCGATATTGATCTGGTGGAAGCATTACCGAATTATTCTCCGGTATTAAATATTATCGAAGGTCCGCTGATGGACGGCATGAACGTGGTTGGTGATCTGTTTGGCGCCGGAAAGATGTTTCTTCCCCAGGTGATCAAATCGGCGCGCGTGATGAAAAAAGCGGTGGCCTTTTTACTGCCTTACATCGAAGCTGATAAAGACAAATTAGATACTTCCGACAACCGGAAAGTGGTGTTGATGGCCACCGTTAAAGGCGACGTGCACGACATCGGGAAAAACATTGTGGGAGTGGTTCTGGGCTGCAACAACTACCGGGTCATCGATCTGGGCGTAATGGTGCCTACCGAAAAAATTCTGGAAACTGCGATTCGCGAAAACGTTGACATTATTGGCCTGAGCGGGCTGATTACGCCTTCGCTCGAAGTTATGGTGGATGTGGCGACCGAAATGGAACGCAGGGGCATGAATTTGCCTTTGTTGGTTGGTGGTGCCACGACCTCGAAAATACACACTGCCGTGAAAATTGCGCCTCAGTATAAAAACGTGGTGATTCATGTGAAAGACGCATCGCGTGCGGTGAGTGTGGTTTCGAACCTGATCTCCGGAAATGAAGATTTTCTGAAGGAAATTCGCGATGATTATCAGGCTGTGCGCGAACTGCACGGGCAGAAAAAAGCTAAAAAATACCTGTCGATTGAAGAGGCACGTGCCAATAAACTTAAAATTGACTGGGATACTACTCCGATTTATAAACCCAATTTTGTTGGCATCAAACAACTGATTGATTACCCGATTTCGGAGCTCCGGAGATACATCGACTGGACGTTCTTCTTTTTTGTCTGGGAACTGAAAGGCAAATTTCCGGATATCCTGAACGACGAACTTCAGGGAGAAGAGGCCCGGAAACTGTATGCCGATGCCAACCGGATGCTCGATCAGATGGAAGCGGAGAAGATGGTGCAAACCAATGGTGTTTTCGGCATCTGGCCAGCCAATACCGATGGTGACGATATTGTGGTTTACGAAGATGAAACCCGCCGGAGAGAGGCAGGTCGTTTTTATGAGCTCCGGCAACAGGAAGCCAAGAAACCGGGCTCACCAAACTATTGTTTGTCCGATTTTATCGCCCCAATCGAAAGCGGTAAGGCCGATTATTTCGGTGCATTCGCTGTAACAGGCGGTGTAGGCATCGAAAAATGGATGAAAGCTTTTCACGATGATCACGACGATTACAATGCCATTTTGCTTGAATCTTTGGCCGACCGTTTGTCGGAATCTTTTGCCGAAATGTTGCATCTGCAACTCCGGAAAGAATACTGGGGCTATGTTCCGAAAGAAAATCTGTCGCTGGAAGAAATGTTTCATGTCGATTACCAGGGAATCCGCCCCGCCATTGGTTACCCGGCCTGTCCCGAACACCATGAAAAGGCCAACCTTTTCAACATGCTGAAAGCCGAAGAAATTGGTATGACTTTGACCGAGCACTTTATGATGCAGCCGACGGCTTCGGTGAGTGGAGAATTTTTTGTGCATCCTGAATCCAAATATTTCAGTTTGGAGAAGATAGGAAAAGATCAGGTTGAAGATTATGCCCGCAGAAAAGGTGTGAGCGTGGAGGTAATTGAACAGTTTATGCCCTCGAATCTGAATTATAAAGGGATATAAGAAAGTGTCAGTTGCATTGATCAGTTTCACGAACCTTCACCTGCTCTTCTGTCCAAAGGAATGATAAGGCAAAGTGATTGAGTTTTTTAAACAGAAAGTACGATTTAGCAATAGTCGGGTAGAAAATAAAACAAAAAAGGTCAGATATTCATCTGGCCTTTTTTTCTTCCTTATGCATGGTAGTCGCAACGGTTATCCTTACCGTTCATGTGCCAATAAATCACATTGTTCGTTTACAATAAACTTCCCGATACCGGTTCTCACCTGATTGCATTGACTTTGTTGATGAAAATCTCGATTCTTTCTCGGCCTTGATTTAGCAAAATGCATCTGACAATATTATTGGAATCCATGGATCTTCGAATGTTGGATTACCGACTGGGGTAATAACCTTGAAGCAAAACAGATAAAAAGATGTTTTATTCTATATTCAGGCAGCGTTTTCGATTTTCAGTCCGTACCCATTATAGAAACGTTTGTTAAAAGGCCTTTAACAAGAAACATTGAAAACATTTTCATTCATATCTTAAAATTAAAGCCATGAAAACAATTATCAAGTTCTTGACAATCAATTCTCAAACCTTGGGAATATTACTTCTCTTTTTTCTGGTAGGATTTACATCATGTAAAAAGAACGACACTACTGAAATGAGTAGCACAGTTAGTTATTCCGGAAGCTTTGTTAAGTCGGGTGATGCAGTTGTCACCTCGGCAACCGGAACTGCCACTGCAACATTCAATATGACAACTTTGGTTTTATCCTATACGATTAGCTGGAGTGGTTTGACCTCGAATGCTGCGAGTATGCATTTCCACGACGCAGGTCCGGTTATATATCCAATCAATGGTTTCGCAGCAGCAACCACAGGTACGCTATCTGGTTCTGTTAATTTAACTGCCACTCAGGCAACTGATCTGGCAACCGGGAAAATTTATATCCAAATACATACGGTGAATATTCCGGCGGGAGAAATTCTGGCCACATTATCACAAAGCAGCAGTACTTATACACCCACAGGAGGAAGTTCTGGATACTAATCATAAGCATGCCGCGTGCCCCGGCAGTATTTTAAGCCGGGGCATTTGGCCTTGCAATTTGAACATTAAAAAACTGACAGAAATGAAAATAAGAGGTAAAATACTGATAGCTGGAATTATCCTTATCTGTGGATGTACAAATATGGCTCCTGAAACGATTGATGTAAATCAGGGAGTGCCAAGCTGCACACCTCAATTCCCTGATATGAAAGTGACATACAATAATTATGTGAAAAAAGTAATTGCACGTTATTGTATCAGCTGTCATCAGGGAGGAAATTCTCCCGGACCGGGAAATTTTACAACGTACAATGGAGTTCGGCTTTACGCTGATTTCTTTGCTCTACGTGTAATTCAGGATCGTGCTGATATGCCACAGGGAAATGCACCTCTTCCTAAATCCACAAGGGATTCTTTGAATATTTGGATCAATAACTGTTCACCTGAAAATTAAAAAATAACGGACATGAAGTATTTGATAACGATCATCATGCTTGCAGCAAGCTGGATGGTTCAGGCACAAATTGTTATATCGCATAATGCGAGGTTAAGTTTTTTCTCAGAAGCTCCCATCGAGAATATAAATGCTGAAAGCAATACCGGAGTCTCCGCACTGAATTTGTCAACAAATACGATCTATTTTAAAGTGTTCATGAGTTCTTTCGAATTTAAGAAAAGTCTGATGCAAGAGCATTTTAATGAGAATTACATGGAAAGCAGTAAATATCCGACTTCCGAATTTAATGGAAAAATAAAAGATCAGGTTGATCTAACCAAAGATGGAACTTACCCGGTGACCGTTCAGGGAGAACTGAATATTCATGGCGTGATAAAAAACTACACTGTAAAAGCAGAACTGAAGGTGATAGGAGGTGAAATTTCAGCAAATTCAACCTTTCCTGTCAAACTGGTTGATCATGAAATCAAGATACCCAAATTGGTCATAAAGAATATTGCTGAAATTGTCCAGGTAACTGTTTCAGCTCAATATAAAACTGATTCAAAAGGAGCGTATCAAACTTACGCTTCACCCAAAATGAAATAAACGGTATTAATCAACACACTATGAGAACAATTACAGTCATATTATTTGTATTCGTTTGCAGCTTTTCGTTAAAGGCGCAGGATGATTTGAGTAAACTGTTTGAAGATGTAGCTCCGAAAAATGATAAACTTCCGGTAATAGCGACATTTAAATCGCCGCAAATCGTTAATGGCCAATCGAATGAAACGATGCACAAACACGATCTGCTTTTTGTGGTGATGCACCGGTTCGGTGATATTGCAGGAAGCTACGGAGGTATGCAAACCTTTTATGGTCTGGATAATTCTTCGGACATCCTGGTAGGGTTTGATTATGGCATTTCCGACCGATGGAGTTTGGGGTTTGGAAGGACAAAAGGAGCTCCGAATGGAACAAATACCAGCCAAAAGCAATTGTTCTATGTCAAAACGAAGTACAGGCTAATCAGGCAATCAACGGATAATCGAATGCCGTTTTCAGTCACTTTATTTGGGAATGGAGTTGCTTCTGGCATGAATAGGCTGAACCTTGCCACATCAGATGCCGATTTTCAAAAATTCGCAGATCGGCTGAGCTTTGTTACGCAGGCCATAATTACCAGGAAGTTCAGCGAGAACCTATCACTTGCTTTATTGCCAACTTATGTCCGGAGAAATTATGTATCCTTTATGGATATGAATAATATGTATGGTCTTGGGATTGGAGGACGTATGAAAGTCAGTCACCGCATGGCACTTATTGCCGATTACTTTTTGAGTTTTAGGAGTCAGAAGAGCAAAGACTATTTCCTTCTGCAAAAGGGATTCCGGTTTTATAATCCCCTTGGAGTTGGCCTTGAAATGGAAACCGGGGGACACGTTTTTAACTTCATTTTTACCAATTCCACTGCTATTCTCGAAAACCAGTTTATCCCAAGTACCAGCAGTTCGTGGACTAAAGGTGGATTTCGCTGGGGATTCAGTATTTCGAGGACATTTACCTTGTCAAAAAAGTCTGATTCCTGAACAGCTTGGAACACTTAAAGTGTGGTGTTAGGTTTGAATAAAATTTTTAATACAAGTTACTGTTAATCTGAACAAAGCCATTGGTAATTTCGTTAACATCTGCAAATTGATAGAATTATAACCTGAATGATTGAAAAAGAATTGCAGCAGATTATCGATGGTTGTATAGAACAAGACCGGCATAGTCAGGAATTGTTATATAAGAAGCTATATGGTTTTGCCATGAATATTTGTTTGCGATATGCTAATAATAGATATGAAGCTGCCGACGTATTGAATGATGGGTTTTTTAAGGCCTTTACAAACATTGAGAAATACGATAAAAACTGGTCATTTAAGGCTTGGCTAAGTAAAATCATGTATAATGCTTCCATCGACTATTACCGGACTAATTTAAAATGGAGCCAATTGGTTCGTTTGGAAAAGTCCGATATCAAAGTCAATGAAGTTTCCATTGAGCACAAACTTGACTATGAGGATTTGCTTTTAGTAATTCAACGACTTCCTCCAACTTACCGGATCGTTTTTAATTTATATGCCATTGATGGTTATTCTCACGAAGAAATTGCCGAAATGTTAGGAATCACTGCGAGTACTTCCAGATCAAACTTACACAAGGCACGTTTGAAATTGCAGCAGATGTTATCAGTACCGCAATCAGTTATGATTCTGTTGGTATTGGAATTAAGAAAAGCCACTATCAACCGGGCGGCGCTGGGTCATTTCAAGAAAATTCAAGAAAAACATGACTAACAGGAATTTCGAACATATTGACAAATTATTTCGGGAAGGATTGAATCGTGCAGATGATCATTTAAATTTTCAGGAAGATGATTGGTTAAAACTAAAACAACGGCTCGAACGGAAAGAAAGAAGGAAACGTGGATTTTTCTGGCTAAGTCGGTTGAGTGGGGTTGCTGCATTAATTTTGCTGTTTCTCACTATTCGTATGCTTATGCCTGAAGACCAGAAACAAATTATTCAGCAGGCCGAAGTTCAACAGAGCGATTACAAACAAAAGGTAGAGCAAAACCAGCCAACTGCTTCTGCAGAAGTCAAAGAAACGGTTAGCAAAACAAAATCTGGGAACAATGTCGTATTGTCTCAGAACAAACCGAATAGGCTGGCCAATGCCGCAAAGAATGATCCTGGATCCAACTCCATGTTGGCTAAAAACAAACCATTGGGCGAACAGTTATCCCAAAAGCACTTTTTGGATAGATCAGATGAAAGGCAAACTCCGGAAAATGATACCGCTCGGGTTGTAAACTTAAGTGTTGCTGACGCATCAAAAAGCAAAAATGTCGATACGATAGAGGACAAACTTTTACCGCAAGAAATCTCGAAATCTGCTGAACAGAAGCGATCTTCTGCTGATGAATCTTTGTTTGCACCAAACGAAAGACCTAATGAGCTGCCAGAACCTGAACGTCAGTATCGTAAATTAGCTTTGAGTGTACTTGCGGCTCCCGATTATAATGGGGTAAATAACCTGAACAATGCGAGCATTGGTAATGATTTTGGCCTTTTGGTAACCTATAAAATTTCGAAAAACTGGAGCTTAAGTACCGGTGGGGTTTATGCAAAAAAACTTTACGAAACAGGTTTTAGCAATTATAACCCCACGAAGAATATTTGGAACGAATATTATCCGAAAACGGTAAATGCCAATTGCCGGGTACTCGACATTCCGCTGAATATCAGCTATACACTCCTTGCCAGAAAGAATACAACAGTTAGCATTGGTTCCGGGATTTCGTCGTACATTATGCTTCGGGAAGATTATCGTTTTAGCTATGTGGAACAAGATCCGGAAACTGCTGTGGCCTATCACGTGGTCAACGAGAATCAGCATTGGCTGAGTGTCCTCAATTTTCAGGCAACCTTTGACCAGCGGTTAAATTCGAGGGTAAGCATCGGGTTGCAGCCGTATATGAAGATTCCTCTAACTAATATTGGCTTTGCAGGAGTAAAACTTCAATCTCTTGGTATGGCAGTTATTCTAAACTGGAACTTTAATTAATAAGCCAACCAGAATTCTTTTCAGTATTGCCAAAGGCTAATTTCTATTCTGAAGAATTCAAATGTCCTGAATACCAATTTATGCCAAGTTGAGATAAAACGATTACGTTGAACAAATAAAATTGTTTGTTACGTTAGTCCATTAGATTTTCAAAGGCTTTTTCTCCTGATAGATTTGAACCATTTTCACTTTGAACCATGCCGATTCATGTCAATTGTGCAAGCCCTATTTTGCTTTATATCATTTCAATGGGCACATTATCCAATGCATAACGTTAGGGTAATAAAAAATAACAGACAATAAGATATTAATTTATTTATATAGGCAGCGTTTCCAATTCACAATCCGTATCTATTATAGAAATATATTATTAACATCTTAAAAACTTAACCATGAAAAGACAAATTAATTTGCAAATGTTCTTCCTATTGCTTTTATCGGGTTTTGCTTTTACCCATTGTTCTAAAACAACAGACCCTGCGCCAGTTGTTGATCCGGTTTTAGTGAAGTTGTCAAATTCAGCTACCCTTGGAAGTTATCTTACCGATAAAGATGGAAATGCACTCTATTATTTTTCGAACGATGCAGATGGATCCAACAATTGTACTGGAGGTTGCATAACTGCCTGGCCAATTTTCAAT
>Ga0302293_10000486_pt1 | contig 21199 bp, 20 predicted proteins | sample III_Fen_N2_2_FD_198758 | JGI IMG/M metagenome (GOLD analysis project Ga0302293, IMG submission 198758) | Peat permafrost microbial communities from Stordalen Mire near Abisko, Sweden - III_Fen_N2_2 | ecosystem: Environmental > Terrestrial > Soil > Wetlands > Permafrost | place: Sweden: Abisko...
TGGTATTCCCGGAATGATCTTCTTCACGGGCGGGAAACTGTACATGACGCTTCAGCTTATGCCGTTTGTCCTTACCTGGCTGATCATCCTGCCCACGTCGATAATAGCGGCGTTCATTCCCCTCTCGCGGATGCGCAAGTATCTGCCCGTTGATCTTTTAAAGGAGGCAACCTGATGCTCGCGTTAAAAATAGTCCTCAGAAACCTGCGTTCTCACATGCGCAAAAACGTCATTATCTTTACCGTCACGACTTGCGTATGCTTGTTTCTTTTCCTGTTTCTCGCGTTTTCCGACGGTGAACTCTACAATATCAAAAACGGCATCTCGAGTTTTATCTATCCCTCCGCTGATATCTTCGCGGCGACGCCCGAATATCTTTCGAAGAGGGAACACAATGAAAACCTGAAAGAGGAAACGCTGAAAGACGCGCAGGAGCTGAAAAAACAAATCACGTCCGTGCCGGGCGTATCCGAAGCGCTCGTCCAAGGCTACAGGCTGCCGACGAATCTCTTTGCGCACGGGCAAAAATATCTCAATCTTGCGCTCATGCCGCTCGATCCGGGCGATCTCACCATCCGCACGAAATTTAAAATCACCGAAGGCGCCGACCTGACGCTGGGCGATGGCATACTTCTGCATTACTCGATGAAAAAATCAATGAAGGTCTCCGTCGGCGACGAGGTCACTCTCGTCGGCGAGGATTCCTTCGGGCAGATCACGAGCAGGAAGGCGCGCATAACCGGCTTCTTCGAGCCGTATCAGGATAACGTAAACCTTTTCACTCTTGTGTACCTGCCTATCGATTCGTTCATGTCCTACGCGGGATATGCTCCGAACGAGGCGAGGCAAATCATAATTCGTGTCTCGCGGGGAACGCAGGCAAAAAAGGTCCTCGAAGGCCTTAAGGCAAAAGCCGCCGCAGAGGGAACGCCAGTCCTCTATTATCTTGCGTCCGATTTCAAGCAAGAAGATCCCTGGTCGATGATTTTCAGAATGATACGCATGGTACTTATCGCCGCAACGATGATTACCCTTTTGATCACGGCATTTGGTATTATGAACGTCACGTCGACGAACCTCGCGGAGCGAAAAAAGGAAATCGGCACCTACTACTGCCTTGGCGCGGAGCCGCCGTTTCTCATGCTCATATACACCCTCGAGATATTCATCGTGAACTTCGCGGGCTCGGTCGCGGGAATCGCCGGAGGTCTTATTATCCGGTTGATTATCAATGCGATGAACATTACCTCGACGAACCCGGGATTCCTCGTCGTCGCGGGCGGAAGCCGGTTCACTCTCGGATTTTCGTTCGGTTCCGTATTCTGGATCACCGGGGGTATTTGCGTACTCACCGTTCTTACCGCACTGACTACGCTTGTAAAGGCACTTCGGGTATCGCCCGTCGTTGCCGTAAGGGAGACTGAATAAATGACAAATAATGCAAAACTCGCTATCGCCGCCGTGCTCTGCGCGGTCATGTCCCACGCATTCGCGGTCGAGCCTGCCGATATCGTTAAAGCGATGGAAAAGAAAATGTATCCCGACGCCAGGACGTCAATGACGCTGGAGAGCACAAACGGCACGATAGCCGAGAAATACGCGATGACCTGCTTTGCGCGCGACAACAACCAGCGCATTATCGTCCGCTTCTCGGCGCCGGCGAATATGGTAGGAAACGACCTACTCATGCTCGATCGAAACGTCTGGCTCTATGAGCCGAAAGCCGGCCGGGAAATGAAGATACCGTCGAACCAGAGTTTCGGCGGCACCGGTTTCTCGTACGGAGACGTGCTGCGCCTTAATTTCTCGGACAACTATACGCCGGTCCTTGCCTCCGAGACGGACGCAGAATGGACTCTCGACCTTACGGCGAAGCAGCGGGATGCGCCTTACAACGCGATCAAACTCGTCGTCGCGAAAGACTTTACTCCCGTCAGCGGAAAGTGCTTTACGCGCTCGGGCGAACTCGTGAAGGAAATGATATACTCGAAAATAGCGGACGCAGGCGGCGGCAAGAAACCGCTCGTCATCACGGTCACGTCACCAATCGACGACAAGGACAAGTCGGTCCTGACCATCACGAAAGAAACGCTCAAGTCCTATCCCGAAAACATCTTTAACAAAAAAAACCTGTCCGCCCGGATGGAAGAATCATACTAGGAGAGCCTTATGTCATTTATTTCTACGATGAATCTGAAAAAAGAATATCATCTCGGGCAGACGACCGTCCCCGCTCTCAGGGGCGTAAACATCGACGTCGAGAAAGGCGAATACCTCTGCGTGGCCGGACCTTCGGGGGCGGGCAAATCGACATTCCTTAATCTGATCGGATTGCTCGACCGACCGACCGGCGGCACTATCAATTTTGACGGCGTGGATATCCAGACGCTCAACAGAAAACTGTTCCACCGTTTCCGCCGCGACAGAATCGCCTTTATTTTCCAATCCTTCAATCTCGTCCCCGTGCTCAACGCCTACGAGAACATCGAGTTCCCGCTCCTGATCCAGAAAGTCGACGCCGCCGAGCGCAAGCGCCGAATCGACGCGATGACGGAGGAAGTGGGTATCCGCGAATGGCTTAACCACAAGCCCGACGAACTCTCGGGCGGCCAGCGCCAGAGGGTCGCGATCGCGCGGGCTCTCGTGACGAAACCGGAAGTGATCATCGCCGACGAACCAACCGCGAACCTCGACTCGGTTACGGGCCGAACGATCCTCGAATTGCTCCGCCGACTCAACAAGGAAGAGCATACAACCTTTATCATAGCGAGCCACGACCATACGCTGATGGACGGCGCGGACCGTATTATCCGCATCGTAGACGGACAGGTACAAGCATGAAAACGCGCGCGCTGCTTCTGACCATTCTCCTGGCGGTGCGGCTTGGCGCCGCAAGCGGGGAAGAAGGCGCCCCGCAGAACGCGGCGGCAATCGGAACCGCGACGGAGGAAACCCCGACCGAGCCTGAAACCGCTCAAATAGCCGAAACACAACCGCTCACGACTTCGATAGAAGCAGGTTTTTCCTACGATGCATTTTCGCCGCTAAACGGAACAGGCCGAGGCAAAAACGCAGAAAAGGCAATTGTTGGGATAACCGCCAGGAAAGGAAACAATCTCACTTTGGATGGACGCGTTGAAGCGCACTTTTCAGGCGATCCCCTCATCGCCGACGATCTTGTGCGCGAACTTGCGCTTTCATGGACGGCATCACCCCTTGTCGTCCTTACCGCTGGTAAGCAAAAACTGAAATGGGGAACCGCGCATGTTTTTTCGTCCATCGACAGTCTCGCAAAACCAATAAATCCCCTTGACCCTCAGGGCAGCAACCGGGGAGTGACGGGCCTTCGCGCGGATTTTATCCCTACCTGGTGGATGAGCCTTTCGGCCCTCGCGATTCCCGACGCCGCGTACGCTGACAGAAGCACAGCCGCTTTCCGCGCCGAATTTCTCGCAGGCGAGACGGATCTTTCTATCGGAGGGCTTCGGTCCGTAAACGCGGACGGACAGGAAGAACCCGCTTTTTTTGCGGATTTTGCCCGGTTTTTTGACCGCTTCGGAATATACGGCGAAGGTCAAATCTCCAAAAAAGACACGTGGAAACCTTCCCTTACCGGCGGCATTCAGGTTGATTTTCCCGTTTGGCTTGACGGCACGATAACTCTCCTCGGCGAGTACCGCTGGCAAAAAGCGGCAGAAGACGCCCAGCATATGATTTATGCAGGATTTTCCGGTATCCCGATAACGAGAAAATTGATGCTTGGGCTTTCTGCGATTGCCGCGCCGCAAACGGATCAAGCCGTTCTTACGGCGAATCTCGGGTGGAAAATCGACCAGTCGATGGACTTCGAAACGAGATATGACTACCTGTATGACTGGAAAACCGGGTCAGACTCCCTGATCCAATCTTTTACGGGCTATCGTCACCATTTATCCTCAAGTATTACCGCCTGGTATTAAAAAATAATTGATAACGGTACCTTTATACGGTACAATTCCGTGATGGAGGAATCCGATGTCATCATCACGGAAAGTTAGTCTCGTTTTTCTTATTTTTATCTGTTCAATTTTGGCTTCTTGCGTCACAAACACCAAGGCAGACCAATTCCTGATAAAGGAAATCTCAAACTCGGACAAATCTGATTTTCTTTTCAACGAAGGACTGGATCGATATAAAACCGAAGTTCTCCAAAACAACGATTATACCGTAATACCGAAGATCAGCGAGTATTTTAAGGAAGCGCTCGAATTCAATCCTCAGCATCCTCAAGCGCAGCAATATCTCGATGAGCTCAACAATTATAAGGACAAAAAATTCCTCGGATACAAGGATTCTGCTCTCAAGCTGTCGCAAAACACCAAACGTTCGGCTGCGCAGGACATAGACATGATTGTCGCGGTAAAGCTTGCCTCTGACCTTAACAACTCGGACCCCGATATCCAAAAGCTCGTCGCTTCGACGGCAACAATCAAAACTTCGGTCATCAAAACGCGCGAGGATCAACTAGCCGCCCTGCAGACAAAGATGGACACCGAAAAAAATCAGACCGAGCTGCTCAAGCAGATGAAAGACGCCAACCAACTGATCGGGGAGCTCGACAAGGTAGATCCGGGCAACAAGAATGCGAGCGGGGCAAAAATGAAACTGAGCGCATCTATAGACGCCCTTATCCAAAAAGACGTTGATTCCGCAAATACGCTCATAACCGCGGCAAAATTCGCCGAGGCAGAAGCGGCCTTAATTCATGGAGAAAGAATACTTACGGCCGTATCGCAAGTGCCCGACGCGAAGTTCACGACGCTAAAATACCAGCTGTATTTTAACTGGAGCAATTCGCTTTTCGCCGCCAAAAAATACGTAACGGCCGATGACCGGATTAATAGCGCAATCAAAGTGAGCCGGACAAACGAAGCCACAGGCCTGAAAGCAAAAATAGCCAAGGCAGCGGCGGAAAAAGACTTTGACGCGGACCTTCCGGACACGCTTGCCACAATAGACGCCTTGCTCGCAAAAAAGGATGCTGCGGGAGCGCTCGACCTTATCGCAACAACCCTACCCAAGCTTAAAATTCAATCAAACAAGGATAAACTTGAAGCAAAAAAAGTTCCTGCCTACGCACAGATTAAAACAATTTATCAAGAAGGCATTTCCCTGTACAACGAAGAAGACTATCTCGGGGCAAAACAAAAATTCCAGACGGTTCTGGACGGTGATGATGGATATGAGCAAGCCCAAGCTTATTTTGACAGGACCGTAACGAAAATCCGCGCGCTTGCCGGAAAGGATTAACGTAGATTGTCATGAAAATAAAACAAAATGTAACAGCCATAATTGAACTTGCGTCAGTGCTTCTTATTCTGGTTTGGCTTTTCATACCTTCGGGTTCCGGACCGGCGATCTTTTACCCCTTCAGTTTTCCTGCAGACTATGCAGCCTATATTGCAAATCCAATAGCCAAAGCGCTTCTCTTCGCCGTCTATCTTGTGCCGCTCTTTGCACTGCTTCGAATCGTATCTTTTTTTATCGGGAAATATATCGGGATTTTCGGGGAAATTGACAGTATTTTTACGGCATCCGCCCGAATTGCCATAACGACAATAATGATAGGCATTGAACTGCTGCCGTTACTCAGGTTCGCGGAGACTCCGTCATGGTTTGCTTCGCATCCCCCTCTTGCTTATATTTCTGCGATCATCGCGCTCGCTCTGAACATTTCAGCCGTAGTTACACTGATGGGAATCCTTAATCACAGGAATCCCGTTTACCGCGAATACCATGAATTCAAGAAAAGCCAGCAACTCATGGTGATCGGGGACAAGACGGCGCGCACAGTAGCGGTCCTGGATATATTTTTCAGGATTCGTTCCAAATTATTCTTTGCGTTCATCGGAATTATTTCCCTCATTCTGCTTTTTCTCAGCTTGTTGATTCTGAGCAATTACCGGAAAACGATCCTTGAGGCAGTCGGGGACGGCGCGAAAAGCCAGGTCGAGCAGGCGTCGGCCAATTACCGGATAAACCTCGGCGACAACATCGCCCTTTTCGAATATATAACGCGGCAGCTCGAGCTGAACGAAAAAGCTCGATTTTCATACACGGACCTGACGATTTTTACGAACCGCAAGCAAGAACTCTATCTCGACGCGTCAAACGCAACGTCGCAGGATTTTCCCGTAGAGTATTCAACGCTCGCAAGCGGCGTGCAGTATCCCAACTTGGCAATTCTTTCGGGAAGCTCCGCGGCAGAATACGTTACCGCGTATAAAAATTCCCATACGGTAATAGAAACCCGGGATAATGCCAAACGAACCATCAGCTATGTCAGCCCTATCATCATAATCGATACTGTCCATAATGGAGAAGAAAAGGTAAAGAGGGAACGGGTGCTGGGATTTTCCGTTATGACGTTCAGCATCGACACTATCATGCGTCCGTATTTCAAAACGAGAACGCTTGTCCTGATACTTACCGCGTTCTTTTTATACCTCGCGATCATCCTTACCTATCTTGTCGGAAACTATATAGTCAACCCCCTTCTTTTCCTCAGGATGAACGTGCGGAAAATATCGGATATCCTTTCAACCATGATCCGCGGGCAATCACGCGTGACCTCGTCAACGCTCGTTTATATAGACTGCGTAAACAGCAGGGACGAAATCAAGTCGCTTTCGACCGAAATAAACGACATGGTCACCGTCATCAGGGGAATCGTTCCGTACATCTCGGCTTCGACGCTGAAGCAGGCTGAGACGGGCCTTGCGTCGACCACGCGCAAGGAACTCGCCTTTCTCTTTACGGACATACGGGGATTTACGACGCTGTGCGAAGGCATGCAGCCTGAAGAAGTCGTCACCATCCTCAACAACTATCTCGATCTTGAAACCGAAATCATTCTCAACAATCACGGCGACGTGGATAAATTCGTCGGTGACGAGATGATGGCGTTTTTCGAGGGACCGCTCAAGGAAGAGAACGCCTGCCGCGCGGCGATGCAAATACGAACGGCAATGATGGAAGAAAAAGAACGCCGCGAAAAGAGCGGACTTCCCATCGTCGCGATCGGTATCGGCGTAAACTCGGGCGCGGTCATTTTCGGCTCGGTCGGCGCGAGAGACCGCATGGACTTTACCTCGATCGGGGATACCGTAAACCTCGCGGCCCGGCTCGAAGGGGCAAACAAGGCATATGGCTCAAAATCAATTATCACGGAAGCCGTTTACGAGGAAGTGAAAGAAAGGTTTATTTGCCGGGAGCTTGACTACATTGCCGTAAAGGGTAAAAACGAACCGGTCCGAATATTCGAGATCCTGCAGGAAAAACCGCTTGCCCAGCCGAAGCTTATGGAAATCAAGATTCTCTTCGAGAAGGGCCTTCAGGCGTACCGGGCGCGCAAGTGGGAGGAAGCCGCCACGGTTCTTCGCAAAAACGTCGATTTATACAATGATGCCCCTTCGGCCGTATTCCTAGAAAGAATCGAGCACTTCTCGAACAACCCGCCGCCGGACGATTGGGACGGCGTGTTCAGGATGACCGTAAAATAACTATTTCAGCGTTCTTCCCTGAAGTAAGGAACGCCTAGGCCCTTCGGGCTCTGGTGTTCCTTTTTTTTGCGCCGCGTTATTAACACGAGAACGATGATAGTCGCGACATAGGGGATCATGTCCAGAAGCTGCGCCGAAAACTGAATTTTACTTCCGAAGAGAGACAGGTCGGCGTTTTGGAATTTAAATCCGATTCCCTTGAGAGCGCCGAATGCATAGGCCGCAAAGATCGCCTTGACGGGATTCCAGGTACTGAAAATGATGAGCGCAACGGCTATCCATCCCGCGCCCGCGGTAATATTTTCCTGCCAGCGCGGAACGAAGACGAGAGAGAGCCATGCGCCGCCAACTCCGCACAAGAACCCGCCGGAAATCACATGAGCGTACTTGCACGCGCTTACGTTGATTCCGGACGCATCCGCAGCGCCGGGATTTTCACCGACGGCGCGAGCGTCAAGGCCCGCATGGGTATGATTTAAATACACGTACATCAAAATCGCGATGACGATAGATATGTGAACGTATATGCTTTGCTCGAAAAGCATTTTCCCGAGAACGGGAATATCGCGGAGAACGGGAATCGAAACGGGAGCGAACGCATGCGATACCGATTCGGGCAAGGACTTTCCCGAAAGATTTTTTCCGAGAAATCCCGAGACGCCCGCGCCAAAAATCGTGAGCACAAGGCCCGTTACAACCTGATTTCCGCGAAGGGTTACCGTAATGAGCGCGTAAATAAGCGCGCCCGCGGCGCCCGCCAAACCGGCGGCCAAAACAGCGACAGCGGGGTTCGCCGTCGAGATGGCGGCTGAAAACCCGACCGACGCGCCGAGAAGCATCATTCCTTCGATGCCGAGATTCAGGTTTCCGACTTTTTCGCACAGAATTCCGCCGAGAGTCGCGAGCAAAATATGAGTCCCCATCTGAACCGCGGTCTGCAGAAAATACGAAAGAGCGTCGACGAACTGCATCATTTACCGGCCTCCCCGGGAGCGCTTCGCGTGAAGCGGTAACGAACGAAAAACTCGCTGCCGAGCACGAAGAATATTATGATTCCCTGAAGGATATCCGCGACGGACGAAGGAATCTGAAGGGAGCTTTGGAGAAAGGATCCTCCCTGTAAAAGCACCGAAAATAAAAACGAGACCAGCACGATTACCGGAGGGCTTAGGCGCGCGAGCCAGGTCGTTATGACGGCGGTAAAGCCCAGGCCCCCGGATAGTTGCTCGGAAAGGGAATGCTCTATCGCCGAGGCTTGCATCATGCCCGCTATGCCGCATAGGCCACCGCTTATCAAAATCGCAACGATCGTTATTCTCGTCACGCTCATACCCGCATAGCGCGCGGTTGCCTCGCTTTCCCCGAGCACGTCGATCTCGTAGCCGAGCTTCGTCTTTTTCACGAGCACGTAAATGATTGCGACAAGCGCCAGCGTGATGACCCAGCCTATGTGAATGCCGAGAAAATCGGGCAAAATAGCGCTTTTGCCGAACGGCGCTATCTTCGGGAAACCCTTGGCGGCCGGGTCCTTCCAGGGCCCATACTGCAAGTACGATATCCATTTAAGGGCGACATAATTCAGCATGAGAGTGACGAGAGTCTCGCTCGCGGAAAAGCGCGATTTTAAAACGGCGGGAACGAGCGCCCACAAGCCGCCGAATAAAAACGAGACGACAAGCATAAGGGGCAAAAGAATTATCGCCGGTAAGGACGGCATTGTAAAGGCGACGAGAGAAGCGCCGTACGCACCAAGATAAAACTGCCCCTCCGCGCCGATATTCCAGAATTTCATTCGAAACGCAACGGCGATACCGAGCGAGAGCACGACAAGCGGAATCGTCTTGTTGACCGTTTCTTTGAAGCGGTACGCCGATTTAAGAGAACCCGCGATCATTTTCGCGTATATGTCAAAAGGGTTGTATCCCATCATGGCCATGAAAACGGCCGCTGCGGCGAGAGCCGCGACTACCGCGAAAAGACGCAGCACGTTTTCCCTGAATGCGGACGGCTCGGGCCTTGTCACTATTCGTATCATGCTGTCTTCTCCGGTTTATGCCCCATCATCAAAAGGCCGATGTCTTCCTTCGTCGTCGTCTCCGGATTCACGATATCCATTATCACCCCATTATGGATCACCATTATCCTGTCGCTCAACTCCATCAGCACGTCAAGGTCCTCGCCGATAAAAAGTATCGCGACGCCGTTTCCTTTTTGCTCGTTAAGCATGTCATAGATCGTGCATGAAGCGCCGATATCGAGACCGCGCACGGGATAGGCCGTGATGAGCAACCTGGGACTTTGCTCGATTTCCCGTCCCAGAAGGACCTTTTGTATATTGCCGCCCGAAAGCTTTTTTACGATGTGATTAACCGAGGGCGTGGAGATGTCATATTCGCGCACGATATGCTCGGCATGCGCGCGTCCCGCATCGCGGTCCACGAACAGCCCGGGATTCTGATTGTATGACTTGAGAAGAATATTATCCGTAATGTCCATACCGGCGACGAGCCCCATTCCGAGACGGTCCTCCGGTATAAAGCTCATGCTTATACCCTTTCTGATGATCGCGCGAGGCGAAAGGCAGGTGAGTTCCTCGTCCAGAAATTTGATCGATCCCGAATCTGCCTTCAGGAGACCCGCTATCGATTCGCAAAGCTCTTTTTGCCCGGACCCCGCGATGCCCGCGACACCCAATATTTCGCCGCCGTACAAGCCGAAACGTACGTTATTTAAAAGAGGGATCCCCTCCGCGTCGGTCATGCGAAGATCGTCGACCACTAGCATCGGCGTTTCGGACCGCGGGCTTCGCTCGCGCTTGATCTCAAGGGAAACGGGGCCTCCGACCATCATTTCGGTAAGCTCCCGGGGGCTCGTTTCTGCGGTGCATACGGTACCGATACTCATCCCTTTGCGGAGAACCGTCACTCTGTCGCTTATCTCCATCACCTCGCCGAGCTTGTGCGTGATTATAATAATCGCGCAGCCCTCTTCCTTCATCTTGCGCAAAATAGAAAACAGGCCGGCTGTTTCCTGCGGGGTAAGCACGGCGGTAGGCTCGTCGAGGATGAGCACATTCGCCCCGCGATAGAGCACCTTAAGAATCTCGACCGTCTGCTTTTCGCCGACGGACATGTCATATATTTTTTTGTCCGGATTCGTAACGAGAGCGAACCTTTTTTCAACCTGATATATTTTTTCGTTTATTTTTTTGTGATCTATAAAAAGACCGCCGCGCTCGCCCACGCTGATATTTTCCTTGGCGGTCATGACCGGGATAAGCTTGAAATGCTGATGGACCATACCGATCCCGGCGCAAATGGCGTCGTTAGGCGAGGCGAAAGCCTGTGCCTTGCCGTCGATTAAAATAGAACCTGAGTCCGGCGCGTAAATTCCCGATAGCATGTTTACGAGAGTGCTCTTGCCCGAACCGTTCTCGCCGAGCAGCGCGAGTATCTCGCCACGGTTTACGTCGAGGCACACGTCCCTGTTCGCGCTTACGCTTCCAAAGGTTTTCGTTATATTTCTCAGCTCGATATACGCTGCGTGTGCCATATTTCTCCCGCGTAAAAAAAAGAACCGGAGAGCCGCCCCGAAAGGATTCTCTCCGGTATAATCAAAAAACTATCCGATTAACAGATTATTACTTCGCGGAGGGAATGGTGCCGATTACGCCCTTGACGAACCAGCTCATGTTCCAAACGTCGTTATCCGACATCTTGAGGCCTGCGGCGACTTTTTCCGTTCCGGCCTGGTCAAGGATTGGGCCGGTGAAAACGTTCAGCGATTTATCGATCAACTTTGCCTTTGCAGCCTCGACTTTTTCGGAAGTTCCGGGAGCGCAGTTCGCGGTCAAAGCGTCAAGCGCGACCATGTTCTTGTTGAGACCTTCCCAATATGCGCGGCTGGTCCACTTTCCGTCGAGGATAGCCTGAACGTCGCTGGTATAGAAAGTCGCCCAGTTGAAAAGGGGCGCGGTGAGATATGCTTTGGGGGCGGCGTTGGAAGTCGGGGTATTGTAACCGACGGCGAACGCGCCTTTTTCCTGGGCGGCAACCTGCGTAGCCGTGGAGTCCTGGTGCTGGGCCATTACGTCGCAACCCTTATTCAGGAGTTCGAGGGCGGCCAGTTTTTCGACGGCGGGATCGAACCATGTGTTGGTCCACATAACTTCCACCGTTGCTTTCGGATTAACCGACTGAACGCCGAGAGTGAATGCGTTGATTCCGCGGATGCACTCGGGGATAGGCATGGCGGCGACATAACCGATCTTGTTGGACTTGGTCTTCAAGCCGGCGACGATACCGGAGAGATAACGGGGCTGCTCGATCTTTCCAAAATAGGTGGCAACGTTCGCAGCGAGCTTGTAACCCGAGCAATGGCCGAAATAAACTTCGGGATGATCGGCGGCGACCTTGATGGTCCAATCCATAAATCCAAAACTGGTCGTATAGACGACGTTGCATCCCTGATCGATGAGATCGCGGATTGCTTTCTCGCAGTCTGCGTTCTCGGCGACGTTTTCGATGTACGCGGTCTTGATTCCCATGTCGTTAAGGGCGAGCCTTCCCTTATCGTGAGCCTGGGTGTATCCCTCGTCATTGATCGTTCCGATGTATACGAAACCGACCTTCATGGTCTCCTTGGTGAGCTTTGCCGCAGACTTGGTGTCTACTGCCTTTTTTGCGCATGAAGTGGCGAACAGCACTGCGGCTGCCATCAACATGATCACTAAAACCTTTTTCATCCTCTTCTCCTCGTATGAAAAAATATCTTCAAGGCCATCCAAACCGGCGACCCTTAGTTTTGTTTAATTGTCCCTGAACGTAATATCGCCGTCTCCCCGCATACTGTCGATGATTGCAAGAGATTCTATCTTGATGCCCCGCTCCCGCAGCCGCGCTCCGCCGTCCTGAAATCCTTTCTCAATGACGATTCCCGCGCCTGCGACTTTCGCGCCCGCGCTTTCCACCAGCCGAACAAGGCCCTCAAGCGCGCATCCGTTCGCGAGAAAGTCGTCGATTATAAGAACGGAGTCACCGGGACGGATAAATTCCCTTGAAACCATGACGTCATACGTGAGGTTATGCGTAAAGGACTTCACGCTGGTAACGAGGGTGTCCCCTGAAATGTTTTTCGTCTTTGATTTTTTTGCGAACACGACCGGAACGTTGAAATATTGCGCGGTTATACAGGCGATTCCGATTCCGGAAGCCTCAATTGTCAATATGCGGGTGACTGGTACGCTTGCGAAGAGGCGGGCAAATTCTTTGCCGATATCGTTGAAAAGCCCGATATCCATCTGGTGATTCAGGAAACTGCCCACTTTCAGGATGTTTCCGGGAAGAACCCTCCCGTCACGAACGATCCTGTCTTTCAACAACTGCATGTCGAATAGTATACAGTTCGTCGGTTTTTTTCAAGACAGATACAAATTCATCACATTGGAATCATTTTTTATCAATTTTTCACGTTTTCTCTTGATTTATTTTCCATATTTGTGTATTAGTCTATTAAGACACTAAAGCAAAGGAGGAATGAGTGAGTGAATTCAACCCGAATATACCGATTTATATCCAGATCATGAACAGTATCAAGCAGGAAATCGTTTCCGGTTCGCTAAAACCGGGCGATAAACTTTCATCAGTACGAGAACGCGCTGAAACCCTGTCAGTTAACCCGAACACCGTACAGCGGGCATACCAGGAACTTGAGCGCGAAAGCGTCAGCGAAACCAGACGGGGAATGGGGACATTTATCGTGGAAAAAGAAACGCTTATTTCCGACCTGAAATCCGAAATGGCTCAGGCAGTGATGAAAACTTTTATTGAGGGGATGCGCGGTCTCGGCTTCCGGGATGACGCGATCAAACAGGCAATCGACAGGGAACTCGACGGAGGACAGACAACATGAGCGTCATTCTTGAAACAAGCAAACTGAAAAAAAACTTTTACGCAAAACATGCGCTTCGGGGAATTGACCTCAAGCTGGAAAACGGACGAATACTTGGACTGATGGGACCGAATGGCTCCGGCAAGACAACCTTTCTGAAAATCATCGCGGGACTTCAGAAATCATCCGGAGGAACTTTTACGGTAAACGGTAAACCGGCCGGATATGAGACGAAAAAAACAGTATCGTTTCTACCGGATAAAAATACCCTGTATCCATGGATGAGCTCGATGGACGCAATCGATTTTTATGCCGATTTTTTCGAAGACTTTGACCGCAACAAAGCGATAGATATGCTTTCGTTCATGAAGCTCGAGAAAACCGACAAGGTAAAGGCGATGTCAAAGGGAATGATCGAAAAACTCAACCTGACTCTCGCCTTCTCGCGCCGCGCAAGTCTCTTTTTGCTCGACGAACCGCTGGGCGGAGTTGACCCGGTTTCGCGGGAGCGAATCGTATCGACTATCATCAAGACGTGGACCGAGGATTCGGCGATCATAATCAGCACGCATCTCGTAAACGACGTAGAACAGATTTTCAATGACGTCGCGTTCATCGACGACGGCGAGCTTATCCTGACCGGTGACGCCGAGGCTCTCCGGATCGAACGGGGCAAGTCCATCGACCAGCTCTATCTTGAAATATTCGCAAACAGGTAATAGGAGAAAACAATGCTGGAAATAATCAAGTATCAATTGATGGGCAGGAAAAAAAACGTGCTGCTGCTGCTCGCGATATTCGGAATCCTGAACGTAATCGCATATGCCGCCGAAATCGGCGGAACGATAACCGACATAAACCACATGAATTCCATGCTCGGGTTCTGGGTCGTCAACGCGATCGGTGCGACTTCGATCGCGCCGATTGTGATGTTTTTTCTGTGTTCCACCGGACACGTGAGCGAGCTTCTCTACAAGGACTCAAGCTATCTGATGCTGACGGTGCCTCGCCATGGCTGGGAAATTCTCGGCGGCAGGTTTATCGCGGGGCTCGTCGAGTTTTTAGCCTGCGCGATCCCCGCGGGATTTTTGCTGAGCATACACGCCGCGATCCTTTTGCCGACGCTGTCGAGCGACAGGGTCAATCCGCTCATGGCCTTCGCAAGGATCTACCAACAGGTGTTCATCGTCAATTTCGTTCCCGTGGCGCAAATCCTTCTTCTCGGCCTCTGCGCATTCGCGATCGTCGGTACGTTCCTGAATTTCGCCGTAGTCGCCTCGCGCTCATTCGTGAAAAACAAGGGGATCGCGACCGCGGTGTCGATCGCTGTATTCATCACGGTGATCAACCTCGCGACCCAATGGGGAGGCAAATTCAGCAATAATTTTAACTGGTACTGGAATATCGATTCCTTTTCCGGCCTGATGAACAACGGTCATATGCCGACGATGGCCATCCCGATAGCATCTGTTCTTTTCTTTCTCGCGATCGCGGCAGCTCTGTTCGCCGCGGCTTCCTGGCTGATGGAAAAAAAGGTGGAGCTCTGAGAACTAGCACTATGTTTGCGGGTATAAAGAAACGGCGCGGCAGGAAAATCACTTTCCCGCCGCGCCGTTTCTTTTTTCCGCCAGCGCTTTGTTGCTACATATGACTTTGCAGAAGCGCTACGATTTTTTCCTTGTTCATAAAACCGACAGAGCGCTCGACGGATTCGCCTTTTTTGAAAAGGATCATCGTCGGGATGCTCGACACGCCGAATTTAACCGCGAGTTCCTGTTCGTCGTCAACGTTCAATTTCGCAACGACCACTTTTGATCCAAGCTCTTTCTCGACTTCTTCGAGAACGGGACCAAGCATCTTGCAGGGACCGCACCAGGGCGCCCAAAAGTCGACGAGTACCGGAAGGTCCTGATTGATTACTTTGTCAAAACTGCCTGCGTTGATGTGTAACACTGCCATTTGAGTGCCTCCTGCTTTATTTACATATAATATACTAACAGAGCGACAATTCGTACAGAAAAAGGGTAGCGGCCTGGGCCACGTTCAGGCTTTCCACGTCGCCGGTTCCCGGAATGCGGACCAGATTGTCGCAGGAGGTTTTTACTTCGGGTGAAAGCCCGGCTTCTTCGTTGCCCATGACGATGAGAAGCCCCTTGTCCTTTACGGCAAGGCCGCGAAGGTCGCCAAGGCTGTTCTTTGCGCGATGGTCCGCGCCAATGCGCGTCATCTTGCCGCTGCTTGCCTGCACCAGCCATGCGGCCGAGGTTGCGCTGTATATCTCGACGAATTCCATGCCGCCCTGGGCGACCCGATACGCGCTAGTCGTAATTTGCGCCTGCTCGTCGTCCTCGCTTATCACAATCTTCTTGATTCCGAAAAAAGCCGCGCTTCTTATAATGGCGCCGAAATTATTCGCATTCCCAACGCGGTCGAGAACCAAAACTTTCTCGCGCGCTTCATGCCAGCCCTTGAGGGTCTCAAGATCAAGTCGCACCGGAAGGGGCTCGGTCATCATGGCCACGGCACCCTGATGGTGCACGCTCTGGCACAGCTTCTCGAGTTCTGCCTCGCTCTCGACGACGCGGTAAAGCCGCTTGGACGCGGCGAGGGATTTGCATACAGGCCCGAAATAGCGCGCGCGATCCTGCGTAAAAAAAAGGCGCTGTATTTTTTCAGGATGTTTTTCCGCAAGAGCGCGAACCGCCTCGAGGCCGCAAACGGCCAGTTCCCGAAATTGTTTGTTCTTCATGTCAAATTCCCCTCATGGAAGACTTTACCATAAAGACCGAGCATTCGTCACTCGCAACCGGTTTTTTTTCCATGGGCTTTATTCTCGATCCACGTCTGGATAGCCATGCGATGCGACTCAAAAGCAATGGGCGCATTCGCAACCTCTTCGGGGCGGATCAAACGAACCGTCGCCGCTTCGATCGGATCCAGATTGAGCTTCGCAAGGCCTCCGTAGACATGAGCGCTGAAATACATGTCACAGGTTTTATAGATCACATTTTTGTAAATATATTCATTAGGCCAGGAACCGACGAATACCGGATGCTCCGCTTCGAGCCCTGTTTCCTCCCGGCATTCCCTCACAGCCGCGTCTTCCGCTTTTTCGCCCGGCTCTACGAAGCCTCCCGGCAAACCGAGCATTCCCTGCCCGGGATCGTTGTTCCGCTCGATCATAAGAACAGAGCCGTCTATCTCGAGGATAACGCTGGCGGAGGTTGCCACATTGTGAAAATAGGTAAAGAGACACACCGGGCAATACCAGTATTTTTTTTCCCGATATTGATATCCGATAGAGCCGCATTGTGGACAAAATTTAAGAGCAGCAGGCTTCATGGTTTCAATTCCTGAAAATACACAGACACAAAGATAAGCACGCCGGTTAAAACCGGCACCGCTAGTACCAGTATAATTTGGCCGATACCGATTTTCCAGTGCGAATATCGCGAATTCTTGCCGGTTCCGTAATATCTGGCGGTAATCGCCTCTGAAAGATGACTTGCGCGGGAAAGGGTTCTCAGTATCAAGGGCACGAAAAGCGACGCCATCGACGAGATTTTCACCATTAAACCCTTTTTATGCTTACCAGCCATGCTCCGGATTATCCGCGCAACGGTGATACGATACGCTTCTTCATATAAAAGCGGCAAAAAACGAAAGACCAACCCGGTTAAAAGCGCGATATCCCGAACCGGAATGCGAAAAATTTTTAAAAAACAGAGCAAATCTTCCATTCCATACATGATTTCGGTATGAGAAGTCACAAACACGAACAAACTCAGCGGAATGTAAAGCGCGATGAACCGTAGGATGAAAAGAAAAACCGATAAAAGGTCATGGGAAACGAAATACTGGAAAACGCCGATAAAAATAAACCAGGGAAGTATCTTGAGTATCCCGATAACCAGACGCCTGAACGGATAGCGGGAAATTGCGACGGGAATCAGATTGATCGCAATGAGCAGGCACAAAGCGACCCAACCCTGAACCGCAAGAGCCGCGGTTATCGCGCTGATTGCGAGGATATACTTGAATACTGGTGGTAGTCGATGCAACGGAGTATCGAGAGAAAGCCATAATCCCCCGGAACCCGCTCGAAGCCGGTCTAGAGATTTAAGTTCGGAAGACCGGCTTGTTTTACCAAAAGGTTTGACAGGTGAGCCCTTTGCTTCGGCAGGGCCGCGCACGGATTCGGCCAATATGCCAGCTGATGCGTTTGGAGCCCCCCCTGCCGCGTCGGTTTCCGGAGATTTAAGCGTAAGCACCTGGTCGGCTATAATGAATTCTTCAGTTCTGTTCGTCGTGAAAATGACGGTTTTTCCCGCATCGCGAAGGCCGAGTATCAATCGAAGAAGCTGGCTCCTGCTTCGGGTATCGAGACCTGACGACGGGTCGTCAAGAAGCACGATAGACGTATCCATGGCGATAATGCCGGCAAGAGCCGCTTTGCGCCGCTCACCGCCCGAAAGCGAAAATGTCCGCCTGTCGGTAAACTGGTCGAACGGAAGTCCCGCAAGATCCATTGCGTTGCGGACGCGAGCGATCAAGTCTTTTCCCCCTAGCCCTGCGTTGCGCGGGGCGAAAGCAACGTCATCGGCTACAAACTCGTTGAAAAGACTCGCTTCGCTTTCCTGCACGGCAAGCGCAAGGGTTTCGCCGGGCGTTACGCGCACAATCCCGCTTTCAGCCGGATGAATCCCTGCCATTATCTCGAGCAGTAAAGATTTCCCCGATCCCGACTCGCCGGCGATCGCGGTAATGGTTCCTTTGCGCGCCGAGAAATTAAAATCGCGCAAGATAACGGAATCAATACCGGCACAGCCGATAACTTCCTCTCCGCCCGCATGACTTTTACGCACAGGGGGTATCGCTCCGTACAGTCCCCATTTTTCGAGTACTTCTTTTGGCCGATCCGCGAGCAAGGCAGGATTGCCGTCAAACACAAGATGCCCCTCGTCCAGGACGAGTACGCGCTGAGCGCGCGCGGCTTCGGATAGATCGTGCGTAACGTGAAGGACCGTCCCTCCGTTTAAATGAAAGCGGTCAAGGTAAGAAAGGACCGAAAGCCGCATCGAAGGCGAAAGCATCGATGTCGGCTCGTCGAGAACGAGCAATCCCGGATTAAGCACGCGAACGCCCGCGAGGGCAAGATGCTGCTTTTGTCCCGACGAAAGTTTGTTCGTCGGGGAGGAAGCGAAATTGGCAAGCGAAAAAGTTTCAAGCGCCTCGGTCACGCGGGAGCGCATCTCGTCGCGCCCAAGCCCTAAATTCTCGGGACCGAAAGCAGTATCAAGCTCGACTGTCTCGGCGACGATTTGATCGGAGGGTGACTGGAAAACAAGGGCGACGGGGACCGCTCCCGGAGGAACTTCTCCCCTGACCACGGTTCCGCGCGACGGCTTAATAAGGCCTGCAATACAGCGGGAAAGAGTGCTCTTTCCCGAACCGTTCGCGCCGAGCACGGCAAGATACTCATGCTCGGCGAGGGAAAAAGAAACCGAATCTAGGGCCGCTTTTTCAGACTCTGGATAACTATAGGAAATTTCCTTGACGGTCAGACTCAATTGAAACCCTTTCGCCATTGGGAAGGATTGCCGGGGCCGACCCAGCGGTTCAGGGCAAAGCTTCCGCGGAGACTGAGGGTAATGAATTTTTTCGCGCGGCTCACTGCTTCGTAAGGATCGAGGCCAAGAGCAAGACCCGCGGTAATCGCGGCCGCGGTGGTACAGCCGGCGCCATGAGTCCATTTCGTGCCGATCAAAGCGCTTTCCACCTGATTGAACTGCGTGCCGTCATAAAAAAGATCGAGTGCGTTCGTCATGCCTTCAAGCTTTGATCCGCCCTTGATAAATACGTTATGCGCGCCGCGCGCGTAGATTTTTTTCGCGGCATCTTTCATCTCTTCTATACTAGAGGGCGTTTTAACGCCGGCAAGTTGACCTGCCTCAAAAAGATTGGGCGTAACAACGAGAGAAAGCGGCAGGAGTTTTTCCGCGACAAGTTCGTTGAGCTCGGGGTTCAATGCTTCATTTGCCCCTTTGCATACCATCACGGGATCCAGTACATATCGCTCAACTTTGAATTCCTGTATGTATTCGGCGGTCATTTCAACCGCGTATCGGGTCCCGAGCATTCCTGACTTTGCCGCATCGGCTCCAATTCCCCTGAAAATAGTGTTCATCTGGGAACGGAGAACGGATTCATCCAGAGGATAAACGCCATGAGACCATTCATTATCGGGATCCATGGTCGCTATTAGGGTAATTGCGGCCATTCCATATACGCCATATTCCTCGAAGGTCTTCAGATCGGCTTCCAGTCCGGCACCACCAGACGCATCGGAACCGGCTATCGTTGCAACTTTTATCATGTTTCAGCTCCTTCAAATTCGAGTATAACGAAACCTGGCCCGAAAAAAAAGGGGAAGCGGTTTTTAATTCAGGATTCAGTGTTTATATTGACACTTCAGGCACAAATTGTCATGATCAAACCAATTCTTGACAATAAGGAGCGTTTTATGGAAGTCAAATCCGGCAACTATATCCGCAAACTCGTCGTAACCGCCGCGCTCGGCGCACTTACCGTTTTCCTGAGCATTACCAAACTTGGTCTTGTTCCCTGGCCCACCGGCGTATCGATCACTATCCTGCACATTCCCGCAATACTCGGAGCTATCCTTGAAGGCCCGATTGTCGGAACCGGTATCGGTGCAATATTCGGTATCTTCAGTCTCGTCATGTCCAATATCGCCCCGAATGGTCCTGTTGACCTCGCATTCCGCAATCCGGTCGTTTCCGTCCTTCCGCGCATTCTTTTCCCGCTCGTAGCATGGGGACTTTATGCACTTATCTCGAAATGGAAAAAAATTCCAGCGGTAATCGTCGCGTCTATTACCGCGACTGTCGTGCATACGATCCTTGTTTTAGGGATGCTTGTCCTTACAAACGGCTCGGGAATCCTCGGAGCCACCGCGGACAAAACCATATGGATGATACTTGGAAGCATCTTCGTCGCGAACGGGATCCCCGAAGCCATCATGGCCGGTATCCTTTCGACCGCGGTCATCGGTACTTGGCTCGGCTTGAGTTCAAGAAACAAAAAATCGAAACTTAACTCCGAAAAATAGCGGACTGATCATATGCTGAACAAAAAGTATTATTCGCTTCTTATCCGCCGCGCGCTTGCCGAAGATCTCGGGTCCGCAGGCGACGTGACCAGCAAGGCTATTTTTTCAAAAAAGCAAAAAGCGGTGTTTATTCTTCTCGCGAAGGATGACGGAATCCTGTGCGGAATTACGCCCTTCGCGGAGGTTTTCCGCGCGCTCAATAAAAACATCAGCGTCGCGACTTATTTTATGGACGGCGACGCTTTAAAAAAAGGGGACGTCGTCGCGCGCGTGAGCGGAAGCCTTATCGACATTCTCGCAGGCGAGCGGACAAGCCTCAACATCATTTCGCACCTTTCGGGAATCTCGACGAAAACAGCTGCCTTTGTGGCCGCAACAACCGACCCGAAAACAGGGAAACGCGGGAAACCCACGATTCTCGACACGCGAAAGACGATACCGGGAATGCGACGCCTCCAAAAATACGCAGTCGAAACCGGCGGCGGACAAAACCACCGCATAGGTCTTTTCGACATGGTATTAATTAAGGACAACCACGTTGATGCGGCGGGCGGGATAACGGAGGCGGTAAGCGCCGCGCGCTCGCGCTGGGGAAAGCGTTTTAAAATCGAAGTAGAAACGAGAAACCTGGACGAGG
>Ga0302293_10000488_pt1 | contig 21169 bp, 14 predicted proteins | sample III_Fen_N2_2_FD_198758 | JGI IMG/M metagenome (GOLD analysis project Ga0302293, IMG submission 198758) | Peat permafrost microbial communities from Stordalen Mire near Abisko, Sweden - III_Fen_N2_2 | ecosystem: Environmental > Terrestrial > Soil > Wetlands > Permafrost | place: Sweden: Abisko...
AATTACCGTGGGAAACACTATTTCAGGTTTCAAAAACCTCCTTAACGGAGGAGGGACTACCTACTACTTCAGACTGTGCCCGCGGGCACTGGATTTTGATTTCGACGGTATCGACGAACTTGGCATCACGTTCTCCGTTTATGACAAACCGATGACGCAATCAAGCGCCGTATGGAATTTATACGACGTGTGGGACAGAAAGGGCGACGCTACCATTCAGGGCGTTTCTGTCGGCGACGTCGATGCCAACGGCACGGAAGACCTTGTCATAACGAGTTTTGCGCAGAATTCCACCAATACTTCAGTACAAGCCATTGGACTGGACAGCTCTGGAACGCTAAAAAACCTGAAAGCAGGAATATTTTCCGGAAACTGCGTTGATGTACCCTGGTTAACGGCGACTGTTTCTGCCGGAAACGTGGACAAGGACTCGACGCGCGTCAAATTCGCGGGTCACGAACTTAAATTTACCGATCCGATCATACTTGCGGTACTCGTCTCGCCTCCGTTCTATAAAAGTATTGCCGCAAGCGACCAGACCTATGCCGGTTCATACCCGAACTGGAATACTACCTTTGGCATGAGTTCGGCGGACGGCGCGGGATCCGGCACGTCAGTCGGTTTTTCGATCGGTGCTTCCATCGAGTACGACCAGGATCTGAGCGTGTTTGGAGTCAAGATAGGCTCGGTTAAGGCCTCGATGGAATTTGCGAACAACACGAGCTGGGAGTGGAATACCGACTACAAGATAAGCAAAGAAATCGTGTACTCATGCACCGGCGGCGAAGACCGGGTTATATTCACCTGCGTACCCATGGATGTTTATTCCTATACCATCCTCGAGTCGGCAAATCCAAAGATGCAAGTCGGCAAAACGATTGAGGTCAAAATACCCCGTGAATTCGAAACTATCCCCGTGAGCAGGACGTTCTATAACGAGCACAACGGGGAGCTTCCCGATATCGACAGTACGGTAATCGCCCATACCATCGGCGATCCAAAATCGTACCCGACGGTCGACCAAAAAAACGCCCTGCTCGGCAAGTACCCAGGGTATGAATCGAAAAAGGAATCGGTCGGACAGGCTGATACGAGCGTCACCTCGGGAGTGACGGGATTGAAGATATCGATTGATAAAACCAATACAAAAACCGTAACGAGCGATTTTTCCGTCGAAGCATCCGCAGGCGCCGGTGCGGGCGGATTCACCATCGCCGTCAAAGCGGGATTCTCGACGGGATTTTCGTATTCAACGTCAACCAGCACAGGAATTGCCTTTGGCGGTACTGTCGGAAATCTTCCGTCGCAATATTTCAACAGCAATCAGTACAAATATTCGTCAGGACTCTTTGTCTATCCTTACAAGGATGAGCGAAGTCTCAGAAAATACTGGATTGTCGACTACTGGGTTGAATAAAAAAATATCGTAGGCGCATTCGGCGTTTTGCCTTTGGGCATTACGCCCTGCGCGTGCGCCCTGCGCATGAGCGTTTGCGCACGTTAATTCCCCGAGCTTTTATACTGTTTCAGGCTGAACCGCCAGAACGCATACGCGATCGTATAGTAAACAATACCGATAAAGGGTGCTATGTAAATAAACGCGACGGGGAATTGGCTCATATCATCCTTTCGCAATAAATACTGCACGGGGAAATAATTCACGAAGGCGAACGGAACCACGTATATCAAAAGAATCCGGATTAACTTCGGATAAATACTGATGGGATAGCCGGCAAAGTTTCTGCCGTTGTAATAAAAAAAGGCGCGTATGTTGCCCGTTCGAATAAAATAAAAACTGAACGAGGCGATTATCAGAAACATCGCGCCTTGTAACAGGACGCCGCTAATAATGACTGCCACATAATACGCAATGGTAGAAAAATTCCAGACAATCCCTATTTTATTCGCGGAAATAACAAAAAGAAGTATTCCCAAACCACCATGCCCGATGGCCGCGAACCAGTCTGAATTGGAGGATAACACCTGAAACAAAATTCCTCTGGGCCTCAAAAGAATCCGGTCGAGATCGCCCTTGCTCACGGTAAATTCAAAATCCCTCAAGCCCGTAAAGAAAATGATTAATATGCCGTACGTCAGGAAAAGAATGCTGTACAGAAAAAAGAGCTCCGCAGTATTCCAGCCATTCAGAAGTTTAAAAGATTTCAGGGTTAAATATATAATGATTATGCCCGCCGCTTCTCTCATGAAGACGGCGAAAGAGCGCAGGCACGCGTCCAGCTTGTACTGGAACCACGCTTTTACGGTATTGCGCACATAATATAAGTACATTGAAAGGGTATCGACGATTTCAGACATCCCGCTCAGCCTCCCTGCATGATAATTTTTTCTTTTCCGCGGTGCCACATAAAGACGCTGATGCCGTAGAGCACGGCGACCCAGATAATCTGCTTCATCATGCTAAAACCGATCTCCGCCAATCCCAGCTGGCCGAGATATATTTGCATGGGTATGTGATATATCGAGTCAAACGGCGTGTATTCGATTATTTTCAGCAAGGGTTTCGGCATAAACCACAGAGGAAGCGCGATTCCCGAAAGCACCCGAATGAAAACGTCCTTGATCGTCGAGACGCTCCACACGTTGATAATCCAGAACGCCGTCATCTGAACGATGAGGCTGATTGACCAGAGCACGGCAAAGCCGAGAACCATGCTGATTGCGTAGAAGAAAAGCGCAAGGATGCCCGCAGGCGGCAGGATTCCAATTGCCAGAGAGGTTATAATGAGCGAAGGTATGAAATTACTAAAGAATTTAAAGACGATCTCGCCCAGATTGTTCGCCAAAAGAATTTTTCTGAAGTCAATCGGTTTAAGAAGTTCGTTCGCGATGGAACCGTCGTTTAGCTTTCTCTGTATCGCGAAATCATTCGTGTAGAATACGTTGCTTAATCCTAGCGAGATAATAAAGTTAGTCGCGATAACGGAAAAATCTATTCCGTTCATTGCGCGCTGGCCCGAGTATAAAGCCTTCCAGATCGCAATCAATATGAATATCTGAACGCAGGTGTTGACGATGCCCAGCACCCATTCGATCCGGTACACGGTATTTTGCTTGAATGATATTTTAAAGTAAGCGAGATATGGGGTCATTACAGCACTATGCCCCCTTCGTAAATATTCCGGACGATTTCCTCTATCTCCATTTCCTTAACGGTAAAATCCTTAATACCGTATTTATCAGTCAGGTGCGCAAGCAGATGCTTAAGCGATACTTTTTCGCAATTGAACGTAAACATTCTTTTAAATTCGTCTTTACTTTCAATAACGACATCATCCATCCTTTCGATTTCATAGTCCCCGTCAAACTCGACAATCAGTTTCCGTTCCTTTCCGTATTTCGTAACGATGTCATGGACTTTGCCGTCGTATAAAATCTGACCTTTATCGATCAAGATTAGCCTGTCGCAGGTCAGCTCGATATCTTTCATGTCGTGAGTCGTGAAAATCATCGTGACATGCTTTTCCCTGTTCATATATCTGATGAATTTTCTGATTCGCTCTTTCGCCACGACATCCAGCCCGATTGTCGGCTCATCGAAAAAAACGAGTTCCGACGAATGCAAAAGCGCGGCCGCTATATCCGCCCGCATTCGTTGACCAAGGGACAGCTGGCGCACGGGCTGCTCGATGAAGGATTCCATATCGAGCATCTCGGTGAACATTTTCAGATTCGAGTCGTATACGTCCTCGGGAATCCTGTAGATATGCTTTAAAAGCTCGAATGAATCGATTACGGGCAGATCCCAGGATAATTGCGATTTCTGGCCGAACACGACTCCGATATGCGACACGTACTGCTTCCGCTGCTTATGAGGGTCAAATCCAAGCGCCTCGATCTCGCCCGAATCAGGATATAAAATACCGGATATCATCTTGATCGTCGTCGATTTTCCTGCCCCGTTCGCGCCGATAAATCCCACGGCCTCGCCTTTCTGTATTTCAAAACTGATTCCGTTTACCGCAGTCTTCACGCTGTATTTCGGCGCGAACAAATTGGCGATGGTTCCCGGCAAGCCCTTCGGTCTTTTGCTTACTTTAAACGTTTTGTGCAAGTCGGTAACTTTGATGACGCTCATGGACGAAGACTCCTTTTTTTTAAATATATAACAAATTAACAAACTACAAAAGGTCGAAACCGGTCCGAAATTGATATCCAGAACACTAACTTGATTATCAATTTTTATTTGACAAATAAAATTACAAGGACCATAATCAGGTTCATGGCGTTGCCAGATAGATAAACTGACGGAAAAGTCAGAAACATGATAAGTTGGTTTTTTAAAATGCCCATAACAAAACGCGTATTTGTCTCAGGCTGCTACGATCTGCTTCACAGCGGTCACATTGCTTTCTTTAAGGAAGCGGCCAGTTATGGCGATTTGTACGTTGGCCTGGGCTCGGATACTACGATATTCGAATTAAAAGGCAGAAGCACGGTCAATTCCGAACAGGAACGGATGTATATGGTAAAGTCCATTCGTTATGTGACAGACGCCTGGGTTAATAAAGGCTCCGGTATGCTGGATTTTGAGCAAGACCTTCGCTCCTTTATGCCGGATGTGTTTATCGTAAACGAAGACGGTCATTCTCCGGCAAAAGAAAAGCTATGCGCCGAATTGGGCATTAGCTATTTGATATTAAGGCGCATTCCGGAAGCCGGCCTGCCGGTTCGTTCAACCACATCGATCAGAAGTTCAAACCAATGCCAATTGCCGTTTCGACTGGATTTGGCAGGCACATGGATTGACCAACCGTATGTTTCTAAATTTGCGCCGGGATGGGCGATAACTATTTCACTCGAACCCACTATCGAATTCATGGAACGATGCGGTATGTCAACTTCTACGAGAAACGCGGCCAGAAAACTCTGGCCCTATCAATTGCCGCTGGATCATCCCGAAAAGTTGGCCGAAATACTATTTCGATTCGAGAATGAACCGGGAAGGACAGAAATTTCCGGAGCGCAGGATGCCATCGGCATTTGCATGCCAGGCTTGAACAGACATTATTACAACAATAAATATTGGCCCGAGAAAATAGAGTCTTGTCACGATGAGACCGTACTCGCCTGGCTTGAAGAGCATTTGTGCATGATTTTATTATGGCCAAGGGAAACAGGCTTAAACGTATTGGACAATGCTTCCATTAATGAGACGCAAGTGAAAGCGCTGACAAATGCCGCCGATCTGTGTTGGGAAACTATTATGCAAAAAAATCTATCGGCTTTTGCGGATACTTTTAAGGCTTCGTTTGAAGCTCAGACAGCCATGTTCCCCGCTATGGTATCGCCAGCCATCCAGTCGGCGATCAATCAGTATAAGGATAAGGTTCTGGCATGGAAACTCGCCGGTGCGGGAGGAGGAGGCTATATGGCATTTGTCTGCGAAAAACCATTACCCAATTCAATTCGAATTAAAATCCGCCGCAAAGGTATATAACAAGCTATAAATTGCCTTCCAGCCGCTCACTCGCTGTTGGCTTCTTCCACATTGTGTGCCACCATAAATTCAGGCACGATACACACTTTCATTTGTGGCCATTGTATCCCTAATGAAAGAAAAGTTTTTCAGAATGTCTCCGGTCAACCCGTGGATATCAAAAAAAATCATTCAGCAGTGATATCGAATAATATATAAATCCCTTTTCAGGCGATTATAAATCGTGTTTGTGTCAAATTCAGTCATTCGTACCTTTATTACATCTCTGACTTGAACTCATCAAGGGAACCTCGAAAAAATTTCTGAAATTATGATACACTAAAAAACATGACACAACACGGACCTTTTCAAGAAGACAAGCGATTACTGGGCCTCAGTTCTATCGGTGATCCTTCGGAAAAATTGGACAATGTCATAAATTGGAATATATTTCAACCTACACTGAATACAGCATTAATAAAGGAAGCAAAAGGACCCGGCGGAAGACCACCATATGCACATCCAATGATGTTCAAGATATTAACGGAAGGCCCTGAAATTGAATGTTAAAAAAAGCAATTGGGGCACGAAATATGTCCATTTTATAACTGCTTCGCCCTTCCCTTTTCTCTGCTTCATCGTTTTCGGCCTTGCCATCCTGATCGTAATGGCATCCTCGATCGAGCTCAATATCATCGATACCTACCCGGCATCGCTGGAGAACGGTGGAAACGGCATCACCGTCACAACCGAACATGACATTCCCGTTTGCAGCGCTTTCGCCTATACCAACAGAAACGAAGCGATGATACACATCGCGATTACAGGAATCACGACAAAAGACGGAAAGAAATACCTTCGGCTTTCGGAAGCGGACACGGCGGCATTGGTTGCCTTGAAAGGCAGTCTGTCGCTCGACGTACCATCCGGGAAGGAAAGCCTCCTACATCGTGTTTTTGCAAAAGGAGGCAAGTCGAATGAGTGAGCAGATGAGCTTTCAGGGCGGAGTGAAGTTTTTGTCACGATACCTGGGACGTCACCGGAGGAACTTTGCTCTCTTTTATTTGGGCTGGTTTCTCGACAGTATTCTTACCGTCATATCGCCTATTATCTTCGCAACGATGATCGATCAAATTGTCTATTATCGAAACATCTCAGTGTTTTTGCGCGTGAGCCTTGTCTTCGTCGTGATGTCTCTCTTCTCCTGTCTGCTTTATTTTCTCTTGTACACCTTCCATCACTATCTATCGTGCATGTTCAACTTCGACATCCAGCGAGACATATTCCGAAAACTTCTCGCAATGGACGCCCGTTATATGTCGAACGTAAAATCTGGCGATTTCATAACGACGCTTCATGGCGATACCTTCGAGTGCCTTCACTTCGTCGTACGAAACTGCATTCACATGACAAACGGCGTGCTCAAGGGATTTTTTTACATCGTTTATATTTATTTTATCAGCATACCGGCAGGCCTTATCGTAACAGCATTCGTCCCGGTGTTAATCTTCGCAACGTTCCGCCTTAAGGGTACTACGCGAACACTCGCGGAAAAGGAGCGCTCAGTTTACGGAAATTACGTTTCATGGCTCTTCGAGATACTCAAAGGAATACCCGATTTACGGCTCCTCAGCGCCCAGGGCAAGGCACGGCAGGACTTCACCGGACATCAGCGTTCGCTATTCTCGGCAAAAAACAGGACTGGAATTTTCAACATGACTTCGGAAAATATCATCAGTCTGATTAACCTTGCATTGAGCCTCTCGGTATTTACCGTTTGCGCGTTTTCCGCCGCAAAGGGAAATATGACGATAGGAAACGTCATCGTCATGATCGCATTCGTGGCAGCCGTGACGAAAGAGGCCCGGCAATTTATCATAACGAATTTCATGGATGCGCAAGCGCGCCTCGTTCGCATCCAGAGGATCAAACAGTTTTTATCGCGCGACGATGAGTCTCAATGGAAGGGCCAAAACACGCTGTGGGTACCGAAGGGCTCGATCGAATTTAATGCCGTTGAATTTTCATATCAGGACGCACACCCCGTACTCGTTGATTTCTCCTGTACCATACCGGCAGGAAGTCATTTCGCATTCGTTGGTGAAAGCGGTTGCGGCAAGACAACACTCGCGAATCTTCTGATCGGTTTTTACCCCTTGAACGCCGGAAGTATCCTGATCGACGGGATGGACATCGCGGATTGCAGCCTCGAGTCGCTGCGAGATTCCATAGGCGTGATACAGCAGGACGTTCTCCTTTTTGACTCCACGGTGAGGGAAAATCTTCTATTGGGCAACCCGAGAGCACGCGACGAGGAACTGTGGGCGGCCTGCGCTCGCTCAGGCATTGCAGATTTTTTCTCCTCTTTGCCCGAAAGCATCGACACTATGCTGGGCAAGGGCGGCATATCCCTGTCAGGCGGACAAAAACAAAGACTCGCGATCGCGCGCATCTACCTGAAAAACCCCGCTATCATTGTCTTTGACGAAGCAACGAGCGCGCTCGACGCAGAAACGGAAAGGATCGTGCATGAAGCATGGGAAAACCTGCTCACGGGCAGAACAGCCATCGTCATCGCCCATCGGCAAAGTTCGATTATGTTTTGTGACACGGCAATTGTCATCGAAGGCGGCCGTGTTGTGTCACGAGGCAACCCGCGGGAACTCGCCGAGTCCGACGCAAAATTCCGCGAACTGTTCGCGATCAAGCAGGAGACACCATGCTGAAGAAAGTCGTCTACCGGATCGGAATGTTGAAGACTCTCAGCCGTTTCGCTTCGGGCGTCAAACGATACTTTGCCTTCGCCGCAATCCTTACCGCGGCGAGCCTGGGCCTTTCTTTTATTGTACCGGTTATCTACCGACTTTTCGTGGACAGGGTAATTGTCGGCAGGGAACTCGCTCTTTTACCGACTGTCGTGCTCGGTTATTTCGGCTGCTTCATGGCGGACGCTTTGTTTGGCTACGCGCGAAAATATTCTGATTACCGCTTGCAAAATCGAGTCCTCTTTCGGCTCAGACGGACTTTGCTTGAAACCTGGTTCCGGATTCCTTTCGCCCAATTCGAGAAGCGCAATATCGGCGACCTGAAGATGAGGATTGACGATGACGCCGGAAAGCTCACTGACTTTTTGGGAGCGCAGACGATCGACTACGTAAAAGCCTGCGTGACGGTCATTGTCGCCACCTTCGCGCTTGTAGCCATCGAATGGCGTTTGGCTCTCTTTTCAATTATCGCGATCCCGCTCACGTTTTACGTCAATCATCGAATCGGCAAACGGGAACAACGCCTTCAGGAAGTTAATCGGGTTAATGATGCAAAGCAAGATGGCTGGCTCCAGACCAGTATTCAAGGCTGGAAGGAAATAAAAGCCCTCAACCTGCAACGGCACGAGATGACTCAGTATGTCAGATTCGTACATGCCCATGCCCTCTTTAACAGCCGCTGGATTAACTATTGGGTAATGCGCGTGCTCGTAATCCCGAAAATCAAGGACGAATTTCTCATGAAGTTTGCCCTCTATTTTTTCGGCGGCCTCCTCATCATGGGAGGCAAGCTAACAATTGGCTCTCTCCTCGTATTTGCAACTTACTATAATCTCTTGAGCGATGCCGTACAGACTGCTTCCACCGCGGACGCTGACCTGCTCGGCAACATGCCCTTTTACGACCGGATACTCGGAGAACTTAAGGCCGAGAACGAAAAGACATCAAACCTGCAAATCCCGGCACGCGCACCCAGGGATCTCGAGATTCGAAACCTTCGCTTTTCCTATCCGGATGCCCCACAAACGGTTTTCGACGGTTTCAGCGCCACGGTAAGCCAAGGGGAGAGAGTCGCCATCGTCGGCTCAAGCGGCGCCGGCAAAACCACCCTAATGAAGCTGGTCACGGGAATGCTCCGCCCCGACGCAGGCACGGTATCGTGGTGCGGCGTGCCGGTCAGCGAGATCGCCCCCCGCACTCTTTATAGCCGCATTGGTTTCGTCATGCAGGAAAACCTTCTATTCAATTTGTCGATACGGGACAACTTGCTCTTCGTCGATCCCCGTGCGGATCAGAATGCTCTGGATGCGGCGTGCGGCAAGGCCTGCATTCTTGACTTCATCCAATCCCTTCCCTCCGGATACGATACGGTAATCGGGGAACGCGGAGTCAAGCTATCAGGCGGACAAAAACAGCGAATCGTGCTCGCGCGGCTTTTCCTGCGCGAAGTCGACTTGCTGATTTTCGACGAAGCGACAAGCGCCCTCGACCAGCATTCCGAAAGCGTAATTCACGACGCAATACAGGCTATCGGACGATCCACGACGATCATCGTAGTGGCCCATCGGGAATCTTCCATGAGGCTTTGCGACAGGCGGATTTCGCTTTCATAACCTGACCTGATTTATAAACTGAAATATTTTTATAAAATTAGGGCAAAATATTTACCAATGCATTAAAACTTTATATGTAGGTATTTCCCCGTACGAATTTCCGGGTGAAATCCATGAAAAGGACAAGCAAGAACATACAATTGGATAAATGCATTTTTTTTAGGAGGAATACTTGCCATGGCATCAACAAAATCTGTTCGCACAAGTTTTATGGGTATCAGCATTCTGTCTATCACTCTTCTTCTCGCAGTGTTTGGTTTCTGGCAATATGCATCACGACAAACCGAGCTTACCAAAAGACTGGATGAGTCCCTCAAAGCCACAGTAAACCGTCTGTCGCAGACGCTTCCCGCGGCTATATGGAGTTTTGATGATGCCAGTGCCAAAAGCATTATACTTTCAGAAATGGAAGAGCCTGCAATACTTGGAGCTGCGATAATTATGGCTGGTCAGAATAAAACCGTTTTTGTAAGTCAAATAAAAAAAGGGTCAGAATTTGTCAGTTTCGATCCCGAAAAAACGCCAATGACAAATCGGGAGACGGAAAAACAAACCCCTCTTGTCAAAGATGGTCAAACCATCGCTACACTGCTAATTCGATATACAACCGAATTTATCAGCAAAGAGCTATTTAATACAATACTGACAATAATCATTCAGATTCTGATTATGGATATTGTCGTATCTCTGGTAAATTTAATTCTTATTACGCGAATTGTAATTGCGCCGATGAAAAAGGGAATTGATTTTGCGAAACAGATCGCGGAGGGAAATCTCTGCGTAAATCTTGAGATCGAAAGAGAAGACGAAATTGGACAACTGGCAGCATCATTGAAAAACATGCTTACGCAGTTGACATATATCGTGCAGGAAGTCCATTCAGCGTCGGCTCAGGTATCTTCCGGAAGCCAGATACTCAGCGGCAATGCACAACAGATGGCTCAAAGCGCAACCGAGGAAGCATCTTCAATAGAAGAAATATCCTCTTCGATGGAACAGATGACTTCCAGCATAAGGCAAAATGCCGATAATGCTTTGCAAACCGAAAAAATAGCAAAAAAATCATCGCAAGAAGCAGAAGAAGGAGGCCTCGCCGTTTTGGCCACTGTTTCTGCCATGAAAGAAATTGCCTCAAAAATCGGTATAATTGAAGAAATTGCCCGTTCAACTAATATGCTCGCCTTGAATGCATCAATAGAAGCTGCCCGGGCGGGCGAATTTGGAAAGGGATTCGCCGTCGTCGCATCCGAGGTCGGGAAACTTGCAGAACGAAGTCAGAAAGAAGCGGGCGTTATAAGCAAGCTTTCAAAAGAAAGCGTTGTTATTGCAGAAAAGGCTGGTGCGTCCATATCGGAGATGATCCCAAATATCAAACGGACAGCGGAACTGGTACAGGAAATCAGCGCTGCAAGCAACGAACAGAATTCTGGCGCAGAACAGATTAATATAGCTATTACCCAACTTGATTCAATCGTACAGCAAAATGCCGCATCCGCGGAAGAATCAGCATCCATGGCCGAGGAACTTGCAAGCCAGTCGGCGCAAACGCAATCCGTCATGGAGTTTTTCAAAATTGACGATCGCGAGCGGATAGCGGCAATTAGTCAAGATTAAACTGATTACTATCAAGAAACTTCGTTTCGCCGCGTAATCACCCTTTGCCCCAAATAAAAAAAACCGACCAGCATTAGCTGATCGGTTTTTGTTTATCGGGCAGGGGGGAATTGACCCTCCGCTACGGCGACTTCCTGTCGCCTTGCTCCGGGCCGGGGTAAGTTCCTTCCGGCGCCATCCATGGCGCCTCTTCCTCCCTTTGGTCGGCGGAACTTACCCGTTCAATTCCCCCCTGCCCCTAAAATAAAAAAAACCGACCAGCATTAGCTGATCGGTTTTTGTTTATCGGGCAGGGGGGAATTGAACCCCCGACCTCTTGGTCCCGAACCAAGCGCGCTACCCCTGCGCTACTACCCGTAAAATGCTGCGAATATGAAAAACGGGTGTTCTTCATATTCGCCTATATGTCATCAGGATCCGGTTATTAATGCCGCTTGTTGGATCCTGCTGCGGCAAAAAAACTATAAAAAGAAAAAGCCCGTCTGAAACCAGACGGGCTTTTGCGGGAGCGAAGGGGCTCGAACCCTCGATCTCCGGCTTGACAGGCCAGCGCGATAAACCAGCTTCGCTACGCCCCCGTGACGCTGATGAATATAACCGGGACCAGAAAAAGAGTCAAGTGCGTTTGCATCAATTTTGTTGAAATATACCCGTTCGTCGCTGCGTTGACACAGGATATCCTGCATGGTATTCTATTTCTTATTATATTACCTTGATGAAGGAAGTTTTGTTATGTCCACGAAAAAGAATATTTTATGGTTTGGCGCTGTTTTCATCCTGATCTTATCAGTAATTACATTTGTATTTATTCCCACATCTCGTGCTTCAGGAAAAAACGGCACACCGGTATTCGGAAAATGGAACGGAAAACCTATTGAATACGCCCAAGGCAGTTACTTTAACAGGCAGGTTCAGGCTATTTCCAACCAGATGCAGAGTCAGGGACAGGAAGTTAACCAATACAGCTATTACCAGATTATGCAAACCGCATTCAATTCGTCCGTAATCCGGCTTGCGGTGCTTGATGAACTTAATAAAGTCGGATTTAAAATACCCCAATCGAGCGTTAACAAGAATCTCGTGAAATATTATCTCGATTCAAATGGAAAATATTCCGCAAAGCAATACCAGTCAACCCCGGAATCCGACAGAAATACTTATCGCATGACAATGACCGAAGAGCTTACCGCAGAACGCTATACCGACGATTTTTTCGGTCGACAATCCGGAATTTACGGGCTTAAAACCTCAAGCAAGGAAACGGATCTGATTAAAACAATGTCCAGCCCCGAACGCAGCTTTAATTATGTAAGCTTCGCGACGACAAAATATCCTGAATCCGAAACCATTGCCTACGGCAAAGCAAACCCCGCTCTTTTTATCAAACACAATCTGTCCATAATCACCGTAGACACCGAAGCGGTCGCAAAGAAGGTTGCTGACACTCTCGCCAAGAAAAAAATATCGTTCGAGGATGCGGTAACTACCTATTCTACGCGAACAAAAACGGATGCTGCCGGGAAACTGACTGACTCGTTCAGAAATGACCTTAATTCCCTGTTTTCCGATGCCAAAGATCTTGAAACGGTTCTTGCTCTCAAACCGGGCGAAATAAGCAAAATCGTCAAGGCAGGAAGCACCTTCGTTATCGTTCGGTGCGATGCGGCTCCGGTTGATCCTGACTTTACAAATACGGCGGTTATTGCCGCCGTTACGACATACATGAATACGAACGAACGCGGAAAAATTGAAGATTATTTCATGGCAAAAGCCAAAGAATTCTCGGGCGTAGCCCGCACGTCCGGATTCGATGCCGCCGTGAAGGCAGCCGGACTTGAAAAGAAAACGACTACCGCATTCGGCATAAACTTCGGAAACCTGAATATCATGGCACCAATTCCGTTTGACAAATATCCGGAATTCGAATCGGCTCAAAAGAGCGAAAGCTTTTTCAAAACCGCTTTTGGCATGGCCCCAACCGATATATCGGATCCCATCCTTTTGGGCTCGAATGTAGTCGTCCTTCAGGTAGCCGAAGAAAAAGCCGCCGATCCCCAGATTCTTGAAATGGCACCGCAATTCTACGGATATTATGCATCATCCTGGTCACAGCAAAGTATGTCCGCGGTCTTCCTGAAAAGCAAAAAACTGGAAGATAATTTCATGACTACCTACCTGAAGTACTTCCTCAACTAAGAGTGATAGACAATGCCGGTTCCCGGGAAACAGATTCCTGTTCCCCGGAACGGCCTTTGCTGGTTGAGACCGGAAAAGGCTTTTCAGTTTTTTATAACAATCGATATCTGTATTCCCGCCATGATCCAACAAAAAATCCCGTACAAATAGCCCAAACGCTTTCACCCAGAAATGAAACGCTTATCGTTTGCGTATCTCCCCTTCTGGGCTATGGATTGCCTGAACTTCTTGACCGGCTCCCTCCATCCTGTTTGATTCTCGGGCTCGAGTATGACCAGAATCTCATGTCTCTTTCATCCGCACATCTTCCGGAAAAAATAAAATCACACCCTTCATTCAAGTACATTCGAACGTCTTCGCCGGAGCAGGCAATCGACTTTATAGACTCCCTGAAAGGCATGCCATTCAGACGCTGTGTCAGACTCGACCTTTCGGGAGGTTCTGCCCTCAATCCCGAGTTTTATGCCCGAACAGTATTTCTCGTCGACGAATATATTTCCCGCTACTGGCGCAATCACGTTACGCTGATGAAACTGGGCCGCAATTTCGCGCGTAACTTTTTCAGAAACGTGCCCCTTCTGGCAGACTCATACGAGATAACCGCAAGCATGGCGAACCGCCCGGTTTTCGTCGCTGGCGCGGGACCTTCGCTCGATGAGGCGCTTCCGTTCATCCGCGAGCACCGCTCCCGATTATGCCTTCTCGCGGTCGACACGGCCCTTTCCTCTCTTCGGGACGCAAGGATCGTCCCTGATGCCGTCGTTCTCGTAGAATCGCAGTTCTGGATCGAACGTGCGTTCGCGGGATCCAGGGATTCCCGCATTCCGATATTCGCAGACCTCACGGCAAGAAATCAGGCAATACGCGCCACGGGCGGCGATATTTTCTTTTTTGTCTCCGAATACGCGAAGGCCGTCTACTTAAAACGCTTTATCTCTGCCGCCTTCGCTCCGCAAGTTATCCCGCCGCTTGGTTCGGTCGGCCTCTCCGCGCTCTATCTTGCGGGTATAATCTCCAAGCCAGTTTGGCCGGTATTTTTTACTGGCCTTGATTTTTCCTGGGGTCGCGGTTTTACCCATACCAGGGGAGCCCCAGCGGTTCTTGAAAGCATGCGAAATTCCGGAAGATACAATCCCGCAGGTCCGACGATCGCGGCGAAAAGCGCGCAAGTCACGAAAGGTATCGGGAAAAACGGCAGAGAAATTCAAACCGATCCCGCGCTTTCGCTTTATGCGCACTTATGCGGGACAAGCTTTGCCGAAAGCAAAACGCCGTACATTGACCTTGGCGCAACCGGAATGGACACGGGAATCAAGCGAATGTCCTTTAGCGGCGCGTCAGAATTGCTTGACGACATTTATTCTGATGTTACGGCACGTTCCGACCCCATGGAAAAAAAGAAATTTCTTGCGGCCTCCGAAGACCTGAAAAAATTTCTGAACACTGAGCAAAAGAAGCTTGAGTGCTTGCGCGGAATATTTACGGGAACGCTGAAAGAAGGCAAAAAAGTCGAGACGCTCGTCGGCGAGATGGATTATCTTTTTCTCCACTTCCCCGACGGCTATCTCGGATTTTCCGATAAACCGGCCTTTCTTAAAAGGGTCAGAATCGAGCTTGAATATTTTTTGAAAACGCTTACGAATCCTTCGTCTTGAGGACGGCAAGGAAAGCCGACTGGGGCAATTCCACGTCGCCTACCATTTTCATGCGTTTCTTTCCCTCTTTCTGCTTTTCAAGAAGCTTTCGCTTGCGCGAAATATCGCCGCCGTAGCATTTTGCGAGAACGTCCTTCCGCAGGGGATTGACCGTTTCGCGCGCGATTATCTGACTTCCGATCGCGCCCTGAATGGCGATCTTGAACTGCTGGCGCGTAATCTCTTCCTTTAGCTGCTCGCAGATATTGCGCGCCTTCTCGTACGCATTTCCCTTGTAGCAGAGCTGCGAGAGCGCGTCCACCGATTTTGCGTTTATCAATATGTCGATCTTTACGAGATCGGTCGGCTTGAAGCCGATGATGTCATAGTCAAACGAAGCATAGCCGCGGCTTACGCTTTTCAGCCGATCGTAGAACTCGAACAGAACTTCGGCGAGGGGCATCTCGTAAATAATCTCGACGCGTTTCTGGTCGAGATACTGCATGTTTGTCTGAACCCCGCGCTTTTCCACGCACAGCGACATGATGTTTCCGAGATATCCGCTCGGCGTTATGATACTCGCGCGGATATACGGTTCGTCCGCGCTCTCAATCTTTCCCTCGTCGGGATAGTCGGCCGGATTGTCGCACAGGATTTCCTCGCCGGTTCTTAAGTGTATCCTGTATTCAACCGAGGGGGCCGTGAAAATAACGGATTGGTCAAACTCGCGCTCAAGCCTTTCCTGCACGACTTCAAGATGAAGCAGGCCCAAAAAACCGCAGCGAAACCCGTGACCGAGGGCGATAGAAGAATCCTTTTCCCAGGTAAGGCTCGCGTCGTTCAGCTTAAGTTTTTCGAGAGACTGCTTGAGCTCTTCGTACTCGTTCGTATCGACGGGATAGATCGACGAGAACACGACGGGCTTAACTTCCTTAAACCCGGGAAGGGGCTTGTCGCACGGGTCGTCGATATTCGTGATCGTGTCGCCGACGCGCACGTCCTGAATCGTCTTGATGCCCGCGATGATATAGCCGACGTCGCCGGCCGCGAGTTCCTCGCTTGGCACGAGCTTCAAAATAAAAATTCCGGTCTCTTCGACTCTGTAGTCAGAGTTCGAATTCATGAATCTGATCGTCTGGCCCGCATGGATGCGGCCGGAAAAAACGCGGATATGAATGACGACGCCGCGATACGAATCGTAATGGCAGTCAAAAATAAGGGCGCGCAGCTTGTCGTTGGCCAAACCCGTCGGAGGAGGAATGCGCTTGACGATCGCCTCGAAAAGCTCGTCGATGCCCGTGCCGACTTTTGCGGAAACTTGCACGGCGATCGACGGGTCAAGCCCTAGATCATTCTCTATCTGATGGAGCGTTCCGGGAATATCGGCGGCGGGCAAGTCTATCTTGTTGATGACGGGAAGAATCTCGAGATTATGCTCGAGGGCGAGATACATGTTCGAAAGGGTTTGAGACTCAACGCCCTGCGCGGCGTCGACGAGCAGCAGCGCGCCTTCGCACGAGGCGATCGCGCGAGAAACCTCATAGGTAAAGTCCACGTGGCCGGGCGTGTCGACGAAATTTAAAAGATATTTATTTCCGTCGTTCGCCGTATACGGAATGGTTACTGCCTGACTCTTGATCGTTATTCCCCGCTCGCGCTCGATATCCATATTGTCGGTCATTTGGGCATGATAAAAGCGCGCGTCGATTACTTTCGCCTTTTCGATAAGGCGGTCCGCGAGCGTTGACTTGCCGTGATCGATATGCGCGACGATGCAGAAATTTCGGATGTACTGGGGATCGGTCATATTGGCACTATATTAGAAATAAGAGGGACTGTCCAGAGACGCCGTGAGGCCGATGAAGGACTCGAGATATCCGCTCTTTCGTTTCTTGGTCAAAAGCTGCACGGACACGGCCTGATTTTCGGCATCAGGAACCATGCTGTTGATCTCGACGACATCCTGTACCGAAAAACCCGACTCGTCGCCGATGCTGCCGCGAACGACGGATGCCACAAGATATTTTTTTGTATTACCGACCTTTTCGAGGTTCAGACCAAAAATAGGCAGGAGAGACCTGCTTTGAATATCGTTGTCGATTATAACCTGACCCGGAAGCTGGGGCCGCACGGAAAGCATCACGAACCAGTCATGGGTGACGGTGGAAGCATTAGAGTCGACGATCCCGGTCATCTTGAGGATTGTATGCGGCTGCTCGCGTATTATCAGAGATTGAAGCTCTTCGAGCGTATGCACCCGTATCCCGTTGACCGCGGTAATGACGGTTCCTTCGGGGATTCCGGCGATTGCGCAAGGACTTCCCGGGATCGAGTATACCAGGCTCACTCCGGCGTTATCCGAAGAACCCGGAAGAGCCGCGGTCTTTCCCCAAGCGCCGAGCCAGGGATGGGTAATCATTCCGCCCGCATACAATGACGGTAAAATTATTCTCAGGTACTCGACGGGAATGGCAAAATTAAGTCCTTCGTATGGTTCCATACCGGCAAAGACAACTGCTTGCACCCTGCCCGCCTCGTCGACGATCGGTCCGCCTGAATTTCCGTGATTGATCGGCGCATCGATCTGCAGGCAGTCGCCGAGAGACAGAAGCCGTCTGTTTTGCGCGGAGACAATTCCCGAAGTAAGCGTCTGCTCGAGACCGGCGGGAGATCCGATCGCGTAAATATGGTTCCCGACTTTCAGATCCTGCGAAGTGCCAAGCTTGAAAACTGCTGGCGGGGTGATCTCGGTTTTAACAAGCGCAAGGTCAAGCACGGGATCCCAACCGATTACCTTCGCCGGGATTCTGGTCGTTGAGTCGGTCGGAAGTTTGATATAGAGCCGCGAGTAACCCTCATACTTTGGGTCAACCTCGCTCGAGATAACATGATAATTCGTGATAAAATAGCCTCGTGTATCGATGAAAAATCCCGATCCGATGACGCGGTCGGCGTAACCCACTCCGTTCTCGACTCGTATACCCCGATCAACCCAAACAGTCACGGTTCCCTTGATCATGCTCGACACAATTCCGGACGAGGGCGCCTCATCATCGGGAGTAGACGGCGGAATCGTATCAAGATCGGCGAGCGTGCGGTTACCCTCTTCCTTCCAGGCATTGATCCGTTTGGCAGCGAGGGATTCGTCCTTCCAGCCATCCGGTGCCATTGAAAGAGTTTGGAGCGAACGAAATAAAATCTGCGCGTCGGCCCAACGGGAGGATGCGACCGCCGCATTGAACTCTGCCAGAGCCTTGCTTCCGGCATCGGCATATAGCTGATCGATTTGGCTAAAACCTTTTGTGTTGTCCCTCAGGGCGCACGCGCGGGCGAGAGCCTCGACCGGATCCTTGTCAAGAACCTTACGAGCCTGGTCAATTTCATAGAGAATGCTTCTTTCGCTGGAATAGCTGACGACCTGAACGTGCTTTGCGGAAGCGCATCCAAAAAAAGAAAAAGCAAACGCGAGACTCACGGCTAAAAAACCGATATATCCATTCAGGGATTTATTCATCAAGTAACTCCGCAAAAATCAAACCACCCGTCCTTACCGCGACAACCCTTTTTTGGCCTACGGTTACTATACATGAAACAACGGTAGGTGACGCAGGGTTAAACGTATTTTCTATTTCTTTTACGAAATCGCGCGTTTCGCCCGGGATCCTTCCGACCCACCAAACCGACGAAAGAGGGTCCTTGATAACCGGCAGTGTCTTCCCGGCGTATTGCACCGAACGGGGAGAATCGTTTTCCACGATCGCGACGACAGGAGTCCCCGTAACGGGATGCAGCCATTCCGTGCGTACCGTTCCGCCATTGGAAGAAGTTTGCGAAATCTCGAACACGCCGTTCTCGTCGCTGTCCCACATCATTTTCACGACACCATCGGATGAATATTGCTCTTTATATTCGACGATCCTGTTCGCGTTGCCGTCAACCATCACCTGGGACAGAATTCCCCTGGCGTCGTACAGCGAGGTTGTCTCGAAATATCCGTCCCCGTCCCTGTCCGCAACGGCTGAACGGGGATAACCCCGCGCATACGAAGTTCTGGCGTACACCCTTCCGTTTTCCCGGGATTCGGACGAAACGGGAATGCCCGACTCCAGCGTCACGCGGGTGAACGCATTAGGTCTGTCGGCGACGGGTTCTTCATAAAATGCCGCGGCGCTTCCCAGAAGCCGCGCCGTCAATGCAGGCTCGGAACGGGTAAGCCTGATCGTAAAAAAGTCGTTACCGCCCAGCGCAAAATTTTGACGAATCCATTCGACGGGCGCCCAGGAAAGCGCAAGGGGTTTCAGCGTATATTCCCGATTCTCAATTTTTACGCTTCGGACGCTCGGATAGGTATCATACATAATAACACTCGCGCCCTTTCGTCCGGTAATCGTCGTAGGCGTTCCGAGATTGCACTCAACCGTATAATCGGGATAACCGTCCTGATCGCGGTCGAATTCCGCATGAACGGGCCGCCCGAGACGGTATTGCACAAAAGACTCGACGATTCCATCGCCGTTGGAATCATCGGTAACGATACCCTCGTATGAATCGAGCAAGGATGCGATGCGCGCGCGAACCGTGGAAGAGCCTGTGAGCTTGCACAAAGAAGCAAGTTCCGAAAGCCTTATGCCGGTTTTAGACGACGAAAAAATCTCGTCCACCGCGGCGTTTTCGTCAATGATTCCGTATTCGAGCGCATACACGGATGAAAGATGATCGGAGGCCAACGAAGGCAACGGGGCGGAAGCCGAGTCAGTCTTGCCCATATTCCTGAATATCCGGATGTTTCTTTCCCTTTGAGCGCTATCGGTTTCGAAGGGAACCGCAAGCAGCATAAGTTCTCTGTCATCGTTTTCCCAGATATATAATCGGGAAAGAATCGTCGAAGCGATTTTAAGGCTTAACGCATCTGTCTTTCGAGCTGCCTCGCGCTGTAAAAAAATTCGCGGAAACCTGCTGTCAAATGGCCAACGTTCAAGGGAAGAGGAGACCAAACGTCTTGCATCGTTAATTTGCCCAAGACCATAAAAGGAAGAAATCCGGACGTAATCGGCATCGGCGGAAGAAAACCCTTTTGAAAGTTTATCGAGAGAGGATAGCGCCGATTTGTAATCGCATGTCTGCGCCTGAAGGCGGGCTGCGAATACAAGCGCGTCATTTTTTGTATAGGACCTCCAGAAAAGCCCGCTTGAAAGAGAGTAGGCGACGCGCTCGAGAATATCTGCGCGGGGAGAGCCGGAAGCGGCAAGGCTCAGGGCTTCGATGTACGAAAAGTCGGCAATGGAAGGATCGTAGGAAGAGCCGAGACGCGCTTCGAATGCGGCTTGCTGCCAGTCGGAAGTTCCGAGAAAACCGGTTGCCCGCTCAATGGAACGGACGGCCGCCGCGGTATTCACCGTTTTGGACGTTTGCGGGGCTTCGGCGAATAGTTCCCCGCCGATTAAGCAATATGAAAAAAACAGTATGCATACGCACAGATGTTTTTTCACGCTTTGGCATCCTCCCCGCCTTCCGGAACCGCGCTTTCCGTAACCGCAGGAATCGTCTCCTGCTGAACCGACGGCGGCTGGACGGGAAGCGGTTCCATTCCGAGAAGCACGCGGATTTCGGTGTCGTCAAGGGTTTCCTTGACGAGCAGTTCCTCGGTGAGCTTGTCGAGCTCGGCGCGGTGCGTGTTGATCAGCTCTTCCGCGTGCGCCCTGCACACGTCTAGCATCTTTCTGACCGTCAGATCGATTGTCTTTGCGGTTTCTTCGGAATAATCCTTGTGCTGGGCAATTTCTTTCCCGATGAATATCGGCTCGTCTTCCTGTCCGTAAGTAACTGCTCCCAGAGCGTCGGAAGCCATGCCGAATTCGCAGACCATCTTGCGCGCAATATTAGTTGCCTGCTGAAGGTCTGCCTTCGTTC
>Ga0302293_10000489_pt1 | contig 21161 bp, 15 predicted proteins | sample III_Fen_N2_2_FD_198758 | JGI IMG/M metagenome (GOLD analysis project Ga0302293, IMG submission 198758) | Peat permafrost microbial communities from Stordalen Mire near Abisko, Sweden - III_Fen_N2_2 | ecosystem: Environmental > Terrestrial > Soil > Wetlands > Permafrost | place: Sweden: Abisko...
CGATCCGTTTCCACGGCTACGCCCAGAAGGATCCGCTGTTGGTGTACAAGAAGGAAGGTTTCGACCTGTTCCAGAAGTGCATGGAAAGCATTGCAAACTTTACCGCCATGAGTATGCTGCATATCAAGATCGAAATGGGTGCTCAGCAGCAACAAGCCGTTGCTCCAACACCGCAGGTCAAAAAGCCGCGTCAAATGATCGAGAACACGCAAGAGATCAAGGCGAACACCGAAGCTGCTGCCGCCGCTCCGGCACCTGCACGCAACCTTCCTGGGGCTGCTCCGCAACCTCGCAAGCCACAAGCGGTCAAAGTTCCGCAAAAGCACCAAGGGCCTAAGCTTGGGCGCAACGATGTTTGTTGGTGTGGGTCGGGCAAGAAATACAAGAAATGCCACGGTGAGAACGAGGACTAATGTCACAATTCTTTTGCATAGAAGGGATGGATGGGTCGGGCAAGTCGACCCAAATCAACCTATTGCTGGAAGAGCTTGGTAGACGAGGTGTGCAAGCGATGCGCATTCGCGAACCTGGTGGCACCGAAATTTCTGAAAAAATTCGCAGTTTAATTTTGTCGCCATCAAGTGGCAAAATGTCTTCGGTCACAGAGCTAATGCTGTATAATGCAGCGCGTGCACAACTCATCCACGAAGTCATAGCACCGGCTCTTGCAGCGGGCAAGGTGGTAGTTGCGGATCGCTTCGCTTGGTCTACCATCGCATACCAAGGCTATGGGCGCAATCTCGACTTAGGGATGATCGATGCGCTGATCAATATCGCAGTAGGCGATTGCTGGCCAAGGCATACATTTGTACTCGATATTCCTGTCGATGTGTTCCAGGCTCGCGCAGCCAAAGAAGGGCGTGAACTTGATCGAATGGAACAAGAAAAAAATGAATTCTTCGAACGTGTGCGTACCGGCTACCAAGCCATAGCCTCTCGCGACCCTGCACGCTTTACGCTCATCGATGGCACTCGCAGTCAAATGGCGATCCAAAAAGAAATCGCGGACAAGGTTCTGTTTGAACTTGAACGCCCTGAAGACTCTTTGTAAGTATCTTTTCGAAAAACCTGGGAATTTTATGAAAAACCTGAATCGATTTTTCTTCCGTCCATGGGGCTTGATTGCCCTGTTTGTTATGGCTTGCGGCCCCTTTGCTGATGCAAAGCAGACTGGTGATTTCTACGAAGAGCTCTCGCGCTTCAATAAGGTATTGTCTGAAATCAATCGCAAGTATGTGGAAGATGTAAACCCTTCCGAGCTTACAGACGCGGCCATTGACGGCATTCGCAATGTACTCGATCCACATACCATGGTGTTCAGTCCTAAAGATTATGATGATCTGAAAGTGAATACTGATGGGGAGTTTGGCGGCATTGGCATCACCATTGCTGTGCGCGATAATTCGTTGACTGTGATCTCTCCCTTGCAAGGAACGCCCGCTTTCAACATGGGATTGCAGGCTGGTGATCGCATCGTTAAAATCGAAGGCAAGTCCACACAAAGCTTAGCGCTCGACAAGGCGGTGGACAAGTTGCGCGGCAAAATCGGCACCGATGTCACCATTACTATTGCGCGTGAAGGCGTCGCAACACCCATTGACTTTACCATTACACGTGCTCGCATTGTTGTGCATGCTGTCCCTTACGAAGGCATGATCGATAACGAAGTGGGCTATATCAAGCTGGCTCAGTTCTCGCAAAAGACAGGTTCGGAAGTCGAAGCTGCGATCAAGGATTTGAAGGGCAAAGGCATGAAAAAACTTGTGCTTGATTTGCGTTACAATCCCGGTGGACTTTTGAACCAAGCCATTGAAGTTGCAGAACTCTTTTTGAAAGAAGGCAACCTAATTGTTTCCACTCGTGGCCGTACCCAAAAGACCGAAAATAATGCGAGCAAGAACGGAATCCTTGGCCCAGAAACACCCATGGTGGTTTTGGTGAACGAAGGTTCTGCATCTGCATCTGAAATCGTTTCGGGCGCTATTCAAGATTGGGATCGTGGTGTGATCGTGGGCAAGACCAGCTTCGGCAAGGGTTCTGTGCAAACGATTTTCCCTCTCGATAATCAAGGTCATGCGATTAAGCTCACCACAGCCTTTTATTACCTGCCCATGGGTCGCTGCATCAATAAGCCCGAAAACGGCATTCGTGGCTTAGCGCTTCGCCGCGAAGAAGCCTCGGGTGATGATGATGAAGACTCCACCTCCGCATCTCCAGATTCCGCAGCCAAGGACACGCAGGTGTTCTATACCGCAGGTGGCCGTCGCGTCTATGGTGGTGGCGGAATCACTCCCGACATTGTGGCTGAAATGAAGCCTCTTCCTTGGATTGTGCAGGTGCAAGAGCGCATGAGTTTGTTCTTCCGCTTTGCGATCAAATACCGCGCAAGCCTAGAAAAGTCTAAGACGGCGGTTGATACGAATTTTGTGGTAAGCGATAGTGCATATACCGCATTCAAAGACTTCTGCTTTAAGGATACCTTGTTCACCAAGGTTAAGACGAACGCCCAAGCCACTGCTGATATGATCGAAGATGTGCTGCTGCGCGAGCAAAAATTCTTGGGTGATAGCTCTAAGACGGTGAGCGACAAAGATGTTTCCGCAAACCTAGGCAGTCTGCGCTCAGCCTTGCAGAAGAACCGCGAAAGTCAGTTTGATGCCTCGAAGACCTACATCAAGGATGCCTTGAAGCGTGAACTGCTTGCTGCATACAATGGTGAAGAGGCTCGTATTGCTTTCACGTTGCGCTCTGATAGTCAGCTTGCGACTGCAATCAAGGTGCTGAAAGACCCAGAGTTGTACAAGAAGGCTTTGGCTCCTACACCTAAGGATGCCAAGGATACACGGCCTGTGCCTGCCAAAAAGAGCAAGAAGAAATAGTACCTCGTAAGAGGGGTACGGAATTTAGAAAAGCGCTGGGAGGCTCCAGCGCTTTTCTTGCATTATAGCCTCTGAAAAACGGAAAGGTTTGACTAAATTACAGAGCAGGGAATACACATAAAACTTGGAGGATATCCCTTGAAGAAGTTACTCGCACTCGCATCCGTTCTTTCCGTCTTGGCTCTCGTCGCTTGCGGCAGCTCAAGTTCATCCAAAACCGTCAATTCTTGCGTTGTTGCAAAGGGTTCAGTAACACAGCAATGTGTGCAGTTCACCACTGAGCAGACCGCCGCTGGTTGCAAAGCATCTGCTAGCGATGTGGGTAGCGACGATACCACTGGTATGACAATCACAGCTGCAACTTCTTGCCCATCGGGTTCGAAGGCCGATTGCGCTATCAAGGATTCCACTGGTAAGAAAATCGGAACCTTCTATGGTTACGATTCTACCGCCACGATTTTTTGCGCTGTGATGAACGCTTTGTAAGATTTGCTTTAACAGCATAGAACGAGCCTCCCAACGGGGGCTCGTTTTGTTTACTATTCCTGATATGAAGACTTTATTCTTTTTGCTGCTGATCCTAGGAGTGCTTGGCTTCCATGCTTGCTCATCCTCGACGAACAAGATTGACGATGCATGCATTATCAAGGGAACGACAAATGGAATTACCAGCAAGATCATCTGCTACAATGGCAAGGGTGTTGCGTTCACTCCAGATGGCTGCAAGGCAATGGCTAATAGCTTTTACAATGCTGTCGAGATGTTAAGTGTAATGGGAGTAATCAAAGCGCCAGACTCCATAAGCTCTAGCGTTGCCACGAGTTGCCCAGACAACGCAGCAAGGTCGTGCCATCTGAATATTTCAAGCAAACTAGATACCGTGGCCATGTACGATACCACGTATCAATACATGTGTGGAATTGCCACCGCGAAATAGGCGGCTAAGCTCCAGAGTCAAAAGAGCTGCGCCCTTTTTATATTGAAGCGCAATGTCCAAAATTTCCCTGCGCCTCCAAAAACTGTTGCCCCTGCTTGGCGTGGCGTTATTTGTTTGCGCGCTATTTGTTTTGCATCGCGAACTCAAGTCTATTCAGCTTTCCCAAGTGATTGATTATTTACACAGCATTCCACGCACCATGCTTGCTTTTGCTTTGGCGACAACAATTGTCAATTATTTTGGACTCACATTTTACGATGCTTTGGCTTTGCGGTATTTGGAAAGTCAATTGCCCTATCGTTGCGCAGCTTTGACTGCGGGCATTGGTTATCCGTTCTGCCATTCCATGGGGTTTGCTGTGTTGTCTGCGGGCTCCGTCCGTTATCGCATGTATTCTGCATGGGGGCTTTCTGTCATTGATATCGCAAAGATTATTGCATTCACCAGCCTCACCTTTTGGCTAGGTTTTACAAGCCTTGCCGGGTTATGTTTTGTTTTTGTTCCTATTGCGCTGCCTGCTTCTATTCACTTGCCGGCTTTTGCCATCAAAGGCTTGGGAGCTCTACTGTTGTGCCTTCCTTTTTCATATCTCGCTTTGTGTGTATTTCGACGCAACTCAATTCATTGGCGTACGTGGCGTTTGCGCATTACACCTCCGCGCATTGCCTTTGCACAAGTGTTCGTAGCCTCTATGAATTGGGGACTTACAGGCTGCGTTGTCTTTTTATTGCTACCTCACGCGCAAGGCTTAACGTTTCTAGTGTTCATGGGGCTTTTTCTGTTGTCGCTGGTTCTGGGTGTGATCAGCATGGTACCGGGAGGGCTTGGCGTATTTGAATCTGCGATGGTTTTCTTGCTTTCCCAGTATTTACCGGTGAGCACTATTTTGGGAAGTTTGCTCGCTTTCAGAGTGGTGTATTACCTACTCCCATTTGGGCTCGCAGCTCTTGCACTAGGAATTTATGAGTTGAATGGGCGCAGAGTGCGAGAATCCGTTGTTCGCCAAAGGTAGTCGAGACGATGAGGTTAAAGGTTAGAAATGAACAGCTAGGTTAGAGACGAGATTGCTGCTTCTTTCACTACAGTGAAAAGTCATCTCTAACCTTTCGCCTCTACCCTGAGCCTCTCACCACGACTGTTCATGCGGCACAATGCGAAGACAGTCCTGCATGCGGAGATGCGCGGGCAATTTGCTTTTGCGTGAGTTGGAGAACGGTTTAGCCTAAGGACCTTCAAGGGCCGTGGCGCGCGTAAGCAAAATAAAAAGCGGCACTCGAGGGAGCGACGCTTTGTGTGTAAAAGGCGGTTCGTATATATCCGTTAATACATGCTCGGAGGCGGCCAACGCGGGTTCTTCGAGGACATGTCGATGGAATAGAAATTCTTTTGGTAGCGGCCATCGTCGAGGTTCAGCTGTTGCAGCACATAGCGCGAAATCCACTTCGACAGCTTGAGCACCACGAGCTTGCGGCGCAGGCGACCTTGTTGATCGCGGTTCATGATATCGGGCAATGAGCTAGTGGTCATGATCTCGTCGATGAATGGGCTGTTGAGTTTTTCGCGCGCTTCGGCCGAGGTGTAGAAATGCGTGACACCAAAGCAGACGCGGTTAGGGCTTGCAGTCTTGAGATGCTCGCAGCACTGCACAATGGTTGATCCTGTGCGCACCATGTCGTCGAGCACGATCACGTCTTTGCCCTTCAAGTAATCCATGCCAACTTCGGAAAGCGGGCTGATGGTCATCTTGACTTCGCGTTCACCCGAGCGAACCTTATCCATCACCACGCGCTTGCAACCCGAGAGCTGAAGTGCTTCCCAGACTTGGTTCACAAAAGGCGTTGCACCTTTATCGGGCGCAACCAGCACAAGGTTCGAGCCATCTTTGCCTGTCTGCACAAAGTTCGACGTGCGGATGTAATGCGAGTAAACATCAGTGGGAATTAGGTTATGAAAGTTCCCTTCAAAGATCTCGCGGAACAGGTTCTGTACTTTCACCGAATGATTGTGCACGGTGATTACGGAGTCTACTCCCGCCTGCTTCAACAGTTGAGCGTATAGCAAAGCTGAGAATGCTTGGCCATCGAACTTCTTAAGGTCGGCATCTTCGCGCTTCGCTTCTAACTCACCGTGGCGGTAAGGGCCGCGGTCTTGGGCAGAATAAAAAAGATCTGGTTCGATCAGAACCACACGATCCGCGCCATTCTCTTTTGCTGCTCGCGCCAAGATTAAATTGCGCATCGCCAAATTATTGCGCTCGCGTCCTTGGGTTGAGGTCGAGCAAATAATTACTGTGCGTCCTTTGAGGTGCGCACCAATGCTCTGCAAATCATCGGGATCGCTGATGTAGCGTGGGCAAAATTCCGAGTTCGCATAGGTCTTCAAGGACACAACATCCGAAATATCCTCGCGGATACCGAGATACTGCGCCATGTCGATTGCAAAAGGACTGTCGGAATAGTTGCCTGTTAAGAGAAAGCGGTCTAGCATGTTTGTCATCCTTATTTGTCCAGAACGATGCTTACGCTCGGAGCTTTCCAGATATCGCGATTGTATTCAGAAATGGTGCGGTCAGAGCTGAACTTGCCCATGCGTGCCACGTTGAGAATTGCCATCTTCGCCCATGCTTTTTTATCGGCGTAGGCTTTGGAGACTTTCTCTTGCGCATCAACAAAGGCGCGGAAATCAGCGAGCAATAGGTATTGATCGTTGTTCAGCAAGTTATCGACGATAGGCTTGAACATTTCTGGAGCTTCTGGACTAAAGAATCCGCTCGCGATCAGATCGATCACGCGCTTCAAATCTGGATCGGCATTGTAGAAGTCAGAAGGCTTGTAGCCCTTTTCTTGCATGGCGAGAACCTGATCAACGGTGAGACCGAAGATGAAGAAATTTTCGTCGCCGACTTCTTCGAGCATCTCGACGTTCGCGCCATCGAGGGTGCCAATGGTGAGTGCGCCATTAAGCGAGAACTTCATGTTGCCGGTGCCCGAAGCTTCGGTGCCTGCCGTTGAAATCTGCTCGGAAAGGTCTGCTGCTGGAATGATGCGCTCTGCAAAAGATACGCGATAATTTTCCAAGTAGACCATCTTGAGCTTGCCCTTCACGGCTGGGTCTGCGTTGATCATGCCGCCCACGGAGTTTGCGAGACGAATGATTTGCTTGGCCATCCAATATCCTGGAGCAGCCTTGCCACCAATGAGAATGGTGCGAGGAACGGTCTTGTAGCCGTCTTTGATCTTGATGTATAAATGAATGGCATGCAGAATATTGAGCAGCTGGCGCTTGTATTCGTGGATGCGCTTGACTTGCACATCGAACAAGGTGTCTGGATCGATCACCACATCTTGATTCTTCTTGAGGTATTCCGCGAGGCGCACCTTATTTTGATGTTTCACATCCATAAATGCTTTTTGGAACGCGGCATCGCCTGCAATCTTTTCGAGCTTCTTCAACTCATCGAGATTCTTGATCCAACCTTCACCGATCTTCGATGAAATCAACTGCGACATGGCTGGATTAGACTTGCGCACCCAGCGACGTGGGGTCACACCGTTGGTCTTGTTGTTAAACTTTTCTGGCCAGAGTTCGAAGAAATCCTTGAAGAGGTAGCTCTTGAGCAAGTCGGTGTGCAATGCGGCAACGCCGTTTACGGAATGTGAACCTACAATGCTTAAGAAGCCCATGCGCACGGCCTTTTCGGGCAACTCTTGAATGATCGACATGCGACCCAAACGATCGTGATCGCCAGGCCACTTCATGGACACTTGACGCAAGAAGCGAGAATTGATCTCGTAGATGATACCGATATGGCGAGGCAGCAAGCGTTCAAAGAGCGAGACCGGCCATTTCTCAAGCGCTTCGGGCATGAGAGTATGATTGGTGTACGCGAAGACCTTGTTGCAAATTTCCCAGGCGCGATCCCAAGACTGATTTTCTTCATCGACCAAGATGCGCATCATTTCTGGAATAGAAACGGCAGGGTGCGTGTCGTTCAGCTGAATGGCGACCTTGTCTTCAAAGCCATCAAAGGTTTCGTGTGTCTTCTTGTAGCGACGGATAATATCTTGCAGAGACGCAGAGCAAAGGAAGAACTGTTGCTTGAGGCGCAGCTCTTTTCCGTTCATGGAAGAGTCGTTTGGATACAACACTTTCGAGATGGTCTCGGACAGTTCCATGTCTTGCACAGCAGCCATGTAGTCGCCGCTGTTGAAGTAGGAAAGTCCAAAGTCATCGGCGCTCTTGGCGGACCAAAGACGCAGGTTGTTCACTGTGTTATTGCGGAAGCCGGGGACTGGGGTATCGTAAGGAAGTGCCACCACCACATCGCCAGGAGTCCAGCGAAGACGAGCTTCGCCGCGTTCGTCTTGCCAGGAATGCACTTGGCCGTAGAAAGGAATGCGCAGCGCATTGCCTGGACGTGCGATCTCCCAAGGGTTGGGCAGGCGCAGCCAGTTGTCGGGGTGTTCTTCTTGGGCACCGTTGCGAATCTTTTGATTGAACATGCCGTATTCATAGCGGATGCCCATGCCCGTTGCTGGCAGCTCAAGGGTTGCCATGGAATCGATAAAGCAAGCGGCTAGGCGACCTAAGCCACCGTTGCCAAGGCCTGCATCAACTTCTTGTTCGCGCAACTCTTCAAGGGTGATGCCGAGCTTTTCGAGAGCTTCTGCAACGGCTGCATCCACATCGAGATTCAACACGGAATTGCCAAGGGTGCGGCCAATCAAATATTCAAGCGATAGGTAGTAGACGCGCTTGACGTCTTTTTCATAGTAGGTCTGCTGGGTCTTGATCCAGCGGTCGATTAAGCGGTCGCGCACAGCGTAGGCAATCGCGAGGAACTGCTCGTGATCGGTGACCGTGTTACCATCGCGAGCCAAGGTGTGGTGGACATGGTCGGTGAAAGCCTTCTTGAACGCCTCTGCTGAGTTGTCCAAAAGGTCCATGTCTTGGTCGATCGAAACTTTGGTAGAGGTCTTCTTGGTAGCCATAGGGGCCGATCCGCCGTGTTGAGGTTAAGCCTATTGAGGTTGAGCCTTGATATGTAAGACTTCGGAAATATAGCGATACGTCAAGGCCTGTGGGGCTTTGATGCAATATCATACCAAAAAGTTGGGGGATCATCACGATCAATCTGGGTGTGATGGCATGGGATGGCTAGTGTAAAGTGCAAAGTGTAAAGTCGTGCAACCGGTCGCCACCTTGTGGGTGGCTTTTCCCAAGAATCCCACAGTCTTACCGCACTTTTAACTTTACACTTGTTTCGGAAAGGCAATCAAGAGTGGGACGGTGGGGCTACGCGATAATTTGCAATTCATGGGAATCGACAACGCCAATGGCCTTGCCATTATTGCGTTGCGAGCATCACTTACTTCAAACCACTCGTTACATCGCGTTAATCATTGCGCACAATGCTGGGGCGGTGGAATCGTAGCCAAAATACGTCATAATCTTCTTCCGAGTGGCAGAGTCCAACAGGTCGCAATGAGCCACTGATCCAGCAGGGCACCCCGTTGAAGCAGAAATTACGACACCAGTTGTATCTCCCATGTCACCGGCAGACGCCACGCAACCTGCTTGGGTCTGAGGCACTACGAATTGAACACATTCTTGGGTAGCTCCGAACTTAGACATAATGCACGAATTGACAACAGTGCTGCTCGACGAGCTTGTGCTGGTCGTACCACACGTGCCAAGGGATGCGGAGTCCAGCACATCGATCAACACCACTCCTGAGTCGGTTGCGGTGTTGCACTGTTTAATCTTCTGAGAAGAAATGCAGGAATCTACGAGTGAAACCGTTGCTACAGTTTGCCCTAACTTGGTGGCAAGCGCTTGGCACTCGCTTTGGGTGAAATTTTGCAAACTATGCAAACACAGCGAGGGCTTTGTAGGCGTTGAGAATAGGCATGCCTTCTGTGTGGTGCTTATGGTGTTTATACTGCTTGATGAGGTGCTAATGGTCGTATTGGTGTTGCTATCTGAGCAAGCCGCAATAAGCAATGCCGAAAGGGTTCCGGCGAACGTAATGAATGCGTAATGAAGTTTCATACTCCCCATCTCCTGGTTCTTGTTTAAATGCAAAGTTCACTTAACAGTAGTAATTCCGCAGGTGTTTTGGTACGTGGTGTCGCACGTGGCCACGCTGGCGAATTATACCCCAGAACTCAGTAACTCTCGCCGCGTTGTTTTGTGGACAACGATATTTTGGGTTTCCTACAAGAACATGCAATCGTTCAGGTATTTTCTGATGTTTAAGTCACATCGCGCACGCATAAAGGAGATATCCATGCGACCCATTCAAAAAATCGCAGCTAAGGCTGCATTTGCAATATCACTCCTTGGCCTTTTTGTAGGTCAGGCAAGCTCTGCAACAGCACTGCCCACAGCAACGTCCATCGCAGCAGAAATGGGCCTTGGTTGGAACCTTGGTAACACAATGGAAGCCACTGGTGGTCCAACTAAGTGGGGCAATCCATTAACCACTCAAAAACTGATTGACTCCGTGAAGGCTGCTGGATTTAATACGATTCGCATTCCTTCGGATTGGGATGCTTATGCAGACCAAACAACTCACGTAATCGACGCGACTTGGATGGCGCAAGTCAAATCCGTGGTGGACATGTGCATCAAGGACAGTCTCTTCGTTGTGCTCAATATCCATTGGGACGACGGCTGGCTCGAAAAACACGTAGACTCCGCTGTAAACGACCCTGCAATGGCTGCGAAAATCAAAGCAAAGCAAGGTGCCTACTGGAGACAGATTGCAACAACTTTCAAGGACTATGATCGCCACATGCTTTTTGCAAGCGCCAATGAACCTGCAATCAAAGACACTGCACCAACTCGCGATGCAGGCATGGCTATGCTCCTTTCATTCCACCAGGTTTTTATTGACTCTGTGCGTACCACCGGTGGCAACAATGCTTCGCGCGCCTTGATTGTACAAGGCCCCAATACCGACATGATTATGACGAACTCTCTTATGAACACGATGCCCAAAGATCTCATCGCAGGAACAGGCCATCTCATGGCAGAAGTTCATTACTACAGCCCTTACAATTTCTGTGGAATGACAGCAGATGCAACTTGGGGAAAGATGGCTTACTACTGGGGTCAGCCCTATCATTTGGCAAGTGACACAGCTCGCAATGCACATTGGGGTGAAGAGACCTATATGGACTCTGTTTTTGCTCTGATGCAGACCAAGTTTGTGAACCAAGGTATTCCGGTCTTGATCGGAGAATTCGGTGCACAGAAGCGCTTGACTTTGACTGGTGCAAGTTTGATTAACCACTTAAAATCCCGTGAGTACTATTACAACCGTGTGGCCGCATATGGAAAAGCACGTGGCTTGATTCCCGTCATGTGGGACATGGGAGGCCAAGGCAACAACTCTATGTCTGCATTTGATCGCACCACAGGAGCTATTACCGATCTTAGACTCGTAAACGCATTGAGAACCGGTTTTGGAATGACAAAGCTCCTCGGTGACACCACGTTGAAAATAGTGGATCGTTCTTTGAAGGCTCTTTACTCTGCCAAAGATTCCCTTTATGGACAAGTGGACTTGGGCGTAGTTAAAGCAGACATCAGTGCTTACGACTCCATCATTGTCAAAGCTTATGTGAATGGGCAAACCGACTATGATTCCGCTGGAGTGCCTCAATACGGATATGTTTCTTTAAGCCTTGTGACAATGTCTAGAGGCTGGACTTGGAGAGAAGTGTCCTTCGGAAACCCTACTTTAAATTCTTGGGCAACCTACAGCGTTGGGATCTCCACGGATTCAACCAATAAGGCCGTGCTCGCGCCTGCAGACCCAACCAAGATTGACTTCTTCGGTTTGCAGTCGTATTCCAAGGGATATAACGGAACAATCTATGTGGACTATATTGCGTTCAAAAACAAAAACGGCACCATCGATACCCTCTATAGTTTTGACATGGCAGGAGGCGGCCAGTTTAAGGGAAATGTAACAGCTATAAGCCTAATCCCCACCAGTGATGTTACCTCGGATGTTGAGTGGAAAACCGCAACCACAGCTTATGTCCCTAAGACTACCGGCATTTTGCAACAAGTGAACCGCGAACAAGCACGCACCTTTGTCAACAATGGAAATATTGTGTCGAACTTCTCTGCCCCAAATGCTGGAGAGACACAAGTGGTGTTGCAGAATGTTCAAGGAAAAGTGATCGAGTCTCGCTCCATGCACACCAATGCAGGAATGAATTCTGTTGCGATTCACACGAACTATCATGGAGTTGCTATTCTGCTGATTAAGCAGGGACGCTTGCTGATTGCCTCGAAGATGCTAGGACTCTAAGTCAGCGACACCGAACTTCAAAAGACCTCGCCCATGGGTGGGGTCTTTTTTCGCATCAAGGATCACTCATTCATACTTCTCACACGACAGCCGCCGCGCCAACGTATCATTGATGGCTGCGATGCCGATCCGGGAATAGCTTGTTTGCACACTTCACGCAGTAGGCTGTCCGCAACGTATCATTGATGGCTGCGATGCCGATCCGGGAATAGCTCGTTTGCACACCTCACACAATTGGCTGTCAGCAGAGTGTCGCGGTTATCCGCAGTGCATAGCACTGACGGATACACCGTGCTCTGCTGCAGCACCTACTTTTACTGAGGTGTGTCAAACGAGCTATTCCCTTTCCTATTATTAGGGAATGACTGAAAAAATCCATGCAGACTCGAGTGGCCCCCAAGCCTTGATGCTTGACCTGAATGCGGCCTTGCCCGTGATTCCTTTGCGCGATACCGTTGTTTTTCCTGGCTCCGTGACACCTTTATTGCTTGGTCGCGAAGTCACCGTTCGCGCTGCCGAAGAAGGCCATATTCATCACGATGGCTTTGTTTTCTTACTGCTGCAACGAAATCAAGAGCTTGACGAGGTTGTGAGCGCAGATCAATTTTATGAGATAGGCCTCGTTGCTCGCCTGCAAAGTTTGACTGCACTGCCCAATGGCTACGCGAAATCTTTGGTGGAAGGGGTGCTGGTTGCCAAGGCCACCACGCTTGCTCTTGAAAATGGCTTTTGGAAGACCAAGATTGAGCCGCTTGAATTTGCTTTACCCACAGACGCAATCAGCGAAAAGGTGCGCAAAGAAACCATTGCTGCAATGAAGCGCTATGCAGCAGCTGTTCCTGAAGTTCCTACCGAACACGTCGCAAACCTAGAGACGCTTGCGCATCCGCTCGATGTAGTGCAAGCCGTGATGCCTTTTGTGCGCTCGTCTTTTGAAGACAGGCAGCGCTTGCTGGAATGCACTTCGCTCGTCGATTCTTCCGCATTGCTTAGTCGTTTGATCGACGGCTTTTTGGAGATGCAAGGGGTGACTGCGCGCGTAGAACAAGATGTGCGCCATCGCTTACAGCAGAACCAGCGCGAGTGGTTTATCCAAGAACAAATCCGCGTATTACAAGATGAGATTGAGCATCCCGAAGCGTTCACTCCCGAGATGAAAATTCTCGATCAGCGCATCAAGGAAAAGAAGTTCCCGCAGGCGATTGAAGACAAGGTGCGCGAAGAATTTGCACGCATGCCGCACCTGCATCCATCGACACCTGAATACTCAGTGGTGCGCAATTACATCGACTGGTTTTTAGCGTTGCCTTTTGGCTCATATACTTCTGACTTACTGGACTTAAAGCGGGTGCGCAAAGAGCTCGACGCACACCATTATGGACTTGAAAAAATCAAGGAACGCATTCTTGAACATGTTGCCGTTTTAAAACTTGCACAAAATGAAAAACGCACCCCAATCCTTTGTTTAGCAGGGCCCCCGGGCGTTGGCAAAACCTCGCTTGCGAAATCTATTGCCGATGCGATGGGTCGAAATTTTGTGCGCATTACTTTGGGTGGCGTTCGCGATGAAGCTGAAATTCGTGGTCACCGTCGCACCTACATTGGCTCTATGCCTGGTCGCATTGTGCAGGCGCTACGCAAAGCAAAGTCCATGAATCCAGTAATCTTGTTGGATGAAATCGATAAGATGGCATCGGATTTTCGTGGTGACCCATCGAGCGCACTCCTAGAGGTGCTTGACCCCGAGCAGAATCATGAGTTCCAAGATCATTATCTCGAAGCGGGTATGGACTTAAGTCGCGTGCTCTTTATTGCCACCGCGAACTTAGAAGAACGCATTCCAGCACCCTTGCAAGATCGCCTTGAAACTATTCGGCTCACGGGCTATCACCGCCACGAAAAACATGAAATTGTGAAGCAGCACTTGCTCAGCAAAGTCAGTGCGCGCAACGGCCTTACGCTCCATAAGCAAATCGAAATTGGCGATGAAACCCTCGATCATATTCTAAACGAATACACTCGCGAAGCAGGTGTGCGCGACCTTGAGCGGCAGCTCGATCATTTATGCCGCAAGCGCGCGTTTGAAATTGTGTCGAACAAAAAATTCAAAGTCGAGATTGCAGCCAAAGATGTTTCCAAATATCTTGGTGTGGCACCTTACCACAGCAACCAACTCATTAAAGATGCTGGTCCTGGCGTGATTACTGGCCTTGCGTATACCCCCGTGGGTGGTGAGATTTTGCAGATTGAATGCACTTTGCTTTCGGGCCGAGGCCGTATTACGCTTACGGGCACCTTGGGCGATGTGATGAAAGAATCTGCGCAGATCGCGCTAACCCTAGTGCGCCAACGTGCGATACGCTTTGGTGTCGATCCAGAAATTTTCCGCAAGACCGACATTCACATTCATATTCCCGAAGGTGCGGTTCCCAAAGATGGTCCATCTGCAGGCATTGCACTCACCCTCGCATTGCTTAGTGCGGTAACGCGCCAGGCCGTGCCAGCACAGGTTGCTTTTACCGGCGAAGTCTCGCTCACAGGTCGCGTGCATGCCATTGGTGGACTCACAGAAAAATCCATCGCAGCCCTGCAAGCTGGGGTCACCACCTTGCATTTGCCAAGCGACAACGAGCGCCAATTATCGGAGCTTCCAAGCTTGGTGAAAAAAGGACTCACCATCTACAAGCATTCGCACATCGATGAGATCATAAAGGTTTTGTTTAAGGCCGCACCAAAGGTCAGCAAAAAATAATGGATAATGAAAATCAACAATTAAGAACTCAAGAGCTTGCGCAGGCTACAAGCCTTGTGCAGCAACGTATTTCTGCTGCTTGCATACAAAGTGGCAGGCAGCAAGAAAGCGTGAAATTAATCTGGGTGTCTAAGATGCATCCGCTCTCGGATGTTGAAGCCGCTATAGCCGCAGGAGCCACGGCCTTTGGAGAAAATAAAGTACAAGAGGCTCTGGAAAAATTCGCAAACTCGCGCCCAGGCATTGAACTGCATATCATAGGTCCAGTGCAAAGCAACAAGTGGCGCAAGGCTGCCCATGTGGCACAATGGATTCACTCCGCTGATAGCATTGCTGCGCTTCAAAAATACGAAGAGGTTTGCGCAGAACAGAGCAAGCATTTGCAAGTGTTGATTCAGGTAAATACTAGCGGTGAAGCCAGCAAATCTGGGCTTGATATGGCGAATGCAAAATCGTTCCTAGAGCATTTACCCAATCTTCCGCACCTTACCTATCGTGGATTAATGACAATTGGTATCCACACCGGTGTTGCCGAAGATTCGCGTGCGGGCTTCGCGTGGCTGCGTAAATTGCGCGATGAATTCTTAGCGCGCGGGGGCATCTATGCAAACTTCACAGAGCTTTCCATGGGCATGACCGATGACTTGGAAGTTGCGATAACAGAGGGTTCAACCCTTGTGCGCGTTGGCACTGCGATCTTTGGCGCACGTCACTACCCCGCTTAATCTCGTTTCTATTGAGAAATCTATTGAGACTTTTGGGATTGCTTGCGTAAAGCAAAATTTACTTGGTTCAAAAACATCTTGCATTCTCAAATCTTAATGTACCTTTTCGGGGGTACATCTATGATGCAAGTAAAACCGATGATCATTTCGTTTCAAAGCTGGGTTCCATGCCTAAGCACTTTGTGCGCGTCTCATCGCTGCGCTGTGGCTCCAGTTCGCATCGACACTCTCTGCATTGGCCGCGCTGAAGTTATGCATCAACGCATCTCTCCGCGCTAGTCTAAGATTCCATCATTTCATCAAGCGCCAAGCACCAGGCAAATCTTTCGATCTTGTTCCCAAGTTCGCATTGATGCGGGCAATCGCATCATCACTCGTAATACCACGGCGTGCAAGGGCGGTCTTGGTAGGTAAATACTCGCTCGCCAAGCGAATGGCTGTCGACATTTGTGAGTCGGGATCTAAGACAAAGTACGTGGGCTTAATTCCAACGTGATGATAATTTTGCCAAGCGGCATCTCGGAATTCGGTGGTAGAAATTACTGCTAAACCACCCGCAGGCGTATTCCAAATATTTTGCGCAATCCCTTTTCCATAGGTGTATGTTCCCACCAAAGGAAAGCTTGAATTATTGTTGATCGCCGAAAGCATGATTTCAGAACAACTAGCACTTCCAGAATCTTGCAAGAACACGTAGTGATGATTTTCGTAAGGACTCCCCGCAGTTAAGCTATCTGCCGTTGTATCGATTCTGGTAACGTGAGCCGTGCTGTCCCAATAGCGTGAAAGTTCGTAGATCGCAACACCCTTGCCCAATAAGTCGTCGGCCATTGCAAGGCATTGATCCACGCTTCCACCAGGGTTTCCGCGCAGGTCAATAATGGCAACGGTATAGGTTCCTAGTGAGCTTAATGCTTTTTTGAATTCAGCATCGCTACCACCCAAGCCGCCAGCATCAGCGGAAGCAAACATCTCGACTTGTACCACAGGAACGCTTTGTACTGTGTCTGTCCATACCGTAGGCGTCACCAGCAGTTTCTTGGTCACGGAAGCTGTGATGGTATCAAGAGGGATAGTCGTGTCCGTGGAAGGCCGCAGAACGGTGATCTTGTAAGATGTGCCCACACCACCAGTAGTCAACGACGAATATTTCGCGAGATTGCTATCGGTTACATCGATGCCATTGATTCGTATGATTCGATCGCCTTTGTGTAGGCCGGCATTATCCGCAGGGCTTGCAGGCACTACACGTGTAATCATCATCGTGTCGTCGATCGCGCTTGTGTCCGTATTGGTATAGCCTAGATAAATACCAATAATCGCCACTTGATCGTTGCCCATATATTCAGAAAGAACGAGTGCTGCTTGGGATGGAGTAAAATATCGTGTGAAGCGATCCGTACTCGCAGTTAAGGAATACATGTTCGAGACATCCGTGTACTTGCCTGTATCTTGGCCTTTTCCTTGATATGTCGCAATGGGTTCTAACTTGTTTGCATAAAGCCAAACGCGAGATAGCATGTTGTAGTTCCACGATAGCTCCGTGCTGGAAGTTGCGCTTTGCGTTGTTGGGGAGACGTTCGTACATGCGTTGAGAAAAAGCAACGAGCACAACGCTGTGAGGGCAAGTATCAACTTCATATCAATTCTCCTGAATCCAAGCTCCACCTCTAGGCGGGGTCGGCATTTCACTTATTGGCAATATACTATGTCTTGCAAGAGTCTTTCCTGAATCGGAAGCAAGTTCAAGAGACTTTGCCATAATTTCACTATCGTCGACAACAACATCCGCTGAAATTCCACGATGTTCGTAATCAGTCCAATCGGGGGTACGAATTTGTATGCTCGTGATCACAGCAATTCCACCTGCAGGCGTATTCCAACGCGACTGCCCTATGGCTTTTCCGTAGGTATGTGAGCCCACCACCATCGCGCGAGTTCCCAAATTTTGTTTCACAGCAGCGGTGAATATTTCTGCACATGATGCTGTAGAAGAATCGACGGCAAGAACCACGGAAGCAGTGGTAGCAAGGCCTCCAGCCTTAGCTAAGTAATCTACAGTGTCAATTCTCGCAAACCCGCGTCCCGAAAATGAATGCTGAATCAAATGCACAATCGGTTTCCCTATCGACAAGAATTCGTTCGCCATGTTGAGGCAAATTCCAACCTCGCCACCAGGATTATGTCGCAAGTCCAATACGCGTACACCCTTATTCTGCGTGGCAAGCAAGGCTTTGTGAAATTCCAAATCGGTGCCTCCTTGTTTGATAGAGGAACGCATAAATTCGCGAATTTGAATGACTGGCGCGGTGTTGGATGAGTCCACAAATACGGTTGGAACCCATACAGCACCTCGTTTTACTTCGATATGCAGAGATTGCCCCGCTCGCAATAAATCAAAGCGCAACCACAATGAATCCTTCGTTGCCGCGTTATAATTTACTCCGGCTTGATCGCTTTGCAAATTCACACCATTGACCGCGACAATTCGGTCGCCAACCCTTATCCCTGCAGCCTCGGCTGGGTCATCGGGATAAACGTGGTACATTTGTAAACGACACGAATCAGATTCTAAGTTCCATTCGATTTCGACTCCAATGGCTCCTTGTACTTGGGTTGAGGTGTCGCGTTGTGTTTCTGCTGCGGCCTTGGCTGGTGCCACATAACGAGTAAAGCGATCCGATAAACTGGCATATAATGACATGACAGAGAAATAATTCTGAGAGCTCATGCCTGTAAGGGTAGAGGGTGGTTCGGCACCACTTTGTACCAGCGAATCGCCCTTGTTCGCGATGACTGTTTGCGCAGGTAATTCTTGGGGGTATATGTAAAGATGCTGCAAATACCAGTAATTGAATCCAAGCTCATCGGGAGCAGAGCGATCAGGTAACGAGCCATCAAGCAAGCAGCCATTAAGGCTTGCGAAAAAAAGCAACGCAATCAAAATGCGTCGCCATTGCGTACTCACCGCGATCTCCGCAGTAGGGATTGGCGTTGTTTGCGCGGCCTTACGGCGTGTTGAGTGGAGACCACTGTCGTGGGTGCAAGAGCAGTCTGGTTTTGCCGATGCAAACGCCCCGATAAAGGCCGTGCGGTAAAGCCAAAATCTTGATTTGCGCGCTCAATATCATAGTCGGAATCCTGAACGAGAACTCGGAGTAGTTCAGTAAATGAAAATGGCAATTTGGGAGGCATAAGTCGATCTGCGAGCTTAGCAACTGCAACGCACAGCCAAGCCGGTACACGCAGTACAATGCGAGGAGACAAATGATAATCAGCAGCGATCATATCGACCAGTTCCGCAAGCGTCAAAGCCTGTCGACCCGCCAAGTTGTAGGTGTGGCGCGCTACGGTATGCAGGTTTGCTCGCACCAGCGAATCAATGCCTTCGGCAAGATCTTCTTCGTGAATTGGGCACTTCACAATATGGCCGCCTTCGGGCAGAGGCAACACTTTAAATCGGCGAACCGCCCTGCGCAGCCAATGGTATTCGGAGCCTCCCGAAGCGCCCACCAGCAAGGTAGGCCTTAGAATCGTCCAAACAAGCCCACTTCCACGCAGCACATCTTCCGCAATTTTTTTTGAACGCCCATAGAAGGTGGAGTTGCGGTAGTTTACAGCAGCCGAAGACAGGAAAATGAAATGCCCCACCTTGGCTTCTTTGCTCGCTTGAATGAGGTTACGAGTCCCCTCAATATTTTCGGTGCGAAACTCAGCTGCACTGCGACCAAAAATCCGTTCTGAAAGATGCACAACCTTACGGCAGTCGACCACAGCAGCCTGCAAGGATTCGGGGTTTGAAAGCAACCCTTCAACCACGAAAACGCGCTTAGGAAACGTTACGCAGGCGCCAAATCCTGGGGGCACAAGAACCCGCACAGTCCAACCCGATTTGGAAAGATGCTCGATTACCCGACGACCCAAAGGCGATAACCCTCCGGTCACAAGCACAGTCTGGCCCTGGCGCTCCCAGACCATATGTTTGCTCGTGTCGTCATCCCATGAATGAAAAGGCATGTCCGAAAGGTACCTTCAATGAGAGAAAATGGAGCACTCTCCCCTCAATTAGCGTTCTCAAAATGCGTGAACAAAGGAAACCAGTGCGGAATGCAAGCCGTCTTGGTATATTTTCAGCATGCAAGTAAGAATCTGGACATCGAGCTTTATCATTTTAGGTGAAATCGATACCTTTAAGGACGAACGACTCACCGACTATATCCGCGACCGCAAGGACTTTATTGCCGTGACCCAAGCACGCGTGATGAGTCACGACGGCAAGGAATTGTTCCGCACACCGTTTTTAAACGTGGCATCTCGGCATATTGAAATTATTATGCCAGGCGAATAACACGAAATTCACGATGGACAAAATGGGAACGAACGCATCCCACACAAGCATTGTACCCGCAGGTTTGCTCGCGGTTTGCTTGGTGCTGTTCGGGTGCCGCGATTCTGAATTACGCCAAGCAGGAAAAGATGCTTTGCGTGTTGGTGATTATGGTCGAGCAGCCAAGTCTTGGTCACAAGTGCTTGATGGCAACCCCGCTGATGCAGAAGCTCGTTATGGATATGCAATGTCATTATTTAAAGCCGCTCGACAACTCGATCGCGACCACCGCAACTCGAATGAAGCGTGGGATTCCTGCGCCCACGAGTTCCATATTTTGCTAAGGCTTGATTCTTCTGCTTCGGTGCGCTCTATGGCTTCTACGAGCCTGTTCCAAGTGGCACGACAACGGATTGTTGATGATCGCTTCGAAGATGCACGTGACATTCTGGGCGATGCAATCAAACTGGATAGTACTGATTGGTTTGCATGGAACCTGCACGGCCTTGTAGAAGAAGGGCTAGGCAAGCCTGAGGCTGCTAAAAATATTTATGAATGGATCATTGCGCACAACCCTGATTTTATTGCCGCCTATATCAATTTGGGCAACTTAGATTGGAGCGAGCATCGTTATGGAGAATCATGGGATGATTGGTCGCTTGGCTTAGAGCGCGATTCAACCAACACCTACCTGAAAGATTGGGTGCAACGCGCGGGCAATAAATTAAAAGAAGAAGCGTTACAGGATTAATATGGCCTTTACGCGCAAAGATTTTCAGCATTGGGTGTTCTTGGGCGAAGGCGGTGAAGCCAGTGTTTACCGAGCTTACCAGACGTCCGTGAATCGCATCGTTGCCATTCGCGAAATTAAACCAAGTTCTCAAGCGCACGCAGAGCAAGAAGCAAAAGTTCTTTCATCCCTACGGCACCAAGGGCTCGCTGTTCTTATTGACTTTGGCTACGAGAACGGCCGTTTTTACATGGTACAAGATTATGTACGTGGTGCAAGCCCTATGGATTTTGGGGTAATGCCTGCGCTGGCTGCAATTCAATCTGCGCGCTACTTGGCAAAGACCTTGCAGTTTTTACATAGCAAGGGTTTTGTGCATGGTGATTTGCATCCGGGTAATTTGCTTTTCCCATCGGCAAGTGAATGTGTATTGGTGGACTTTGGCATGGTGCGCCGCATTGGCGAAGCTTCGCAAGAGGCTTTGG
>Ga0302293_10000491_pt1 | contig 21090 bp, 14 predicted proteins | sample III_Fen_N2_2_FD_198758 | JGI IMG/M metagenome (GOLD analysis project Ga0302293, IMG submission 198758) | Peat permafrost microbial communities from Stordalen Mire near Abisko, Sweden - III_Fen_N2_2 | ecosystem: Environmental > Terrestrial > Soil > Wetlands > Permafrost | place: Sweden: Abisko...
GCTTATTCTACTGAAATCGAAGGAAAGCGCCAGAAGCATCTAAAAAATCCCGAAATTGCGGAAAATGAGCTACTGGCAAGACAACAGGGTAATCAGGATAAAAAGGAAAGAGCGAGAATCAGTAGAGAAAAGGCTGAAGAAATGAAAGAGAAACGTCGTTTGGCACAGGAAAAAATAGCACGCGAGAAAGAAGAACGCAAAAAAAATAAATCCTAGATTTAAAAGGAATATTAAATAATATGTCAACAAATAGAATTATAGGAAAAAGTTTTGCGGATGAGATACTCGCAGATTTGCCATCTGAAATCTATGCTTTTTGTGATTTTAGAGGCGCGCAGCTGAATTCAATCGATTTAGCCGGAAAACAATTCGTTGGTTGTAACTTCGGAAATTCCCTATTTGTTTCAGTCAATTTGACCAAAACAACATTTAATGGGTGTTTTTCTTGCGTTAGTGAAAAAATATATGCAACCGATTGCAGGTTCGAAAGTGCTACCATGATCAATACTCATTTCGTAATCGATACGGATGAAGATTCTGTGATGTCAATCACGATTTGGGACAATGATATGGAGGAATTGCTTTATGACGCTCAGAATGTATTTGATTATACGATAATAGGTAAAATAGATACACTTCTGAACCATGGACAAGAGAAATTGCTTTTTTTTGGACTTCATTGGTGCGTCGGAATGTTTGTTGAAGACGGTTATCAGAGATCCTGGATTTTAAGAAATTTGATGCGGATCGAAATCCACAAATCTTCCGAATATAGTGAGCTTTTTCGTTTATTCATTGTTTCATTTTTAGGGGATGAGTATGTTGGTGTCAGTGCGGAGTGTAAGTTGTTTCTGCCTGAATTAAAACCCGATAGCGGTGTTTTAGAGTTTGGGATTAATCGAATTTTCTCATCTGAAGATAGTGAAATAGCCAAAGGGCTAAGACAGCTTCGTACATTACTTTATTTGGGATATGTTGATCTGGTAAATAGTCAACTAGAAGAGCGGATTGAATTTTTAAGTAACCATAGCGTAGCCGATGAAAACGAAGAAAGCGAAGAAAACAAAATATCGTATTTAAGTGATGAAGCTTTGGAAGACATTGAATATTTTCGAAATAAAAACACGTGATTTAAAATCAAATTCTCAAAAACATGCAAGCTTTGGAGATGGAACATCTTCATTTAAAGACAGATAAAAACTTCTTGAATTGCTTACAATTGGAGGACTCCTTACCAAAAGTTTTTTCGAACACTTTTTAAGCTAAACGCAGAATAAATTTCAAGAAATACCTAAACTAATCCGATTTCAGTTAAAAGAATGAATACAACTATTGCAAAAAAATAAAGAAAGTTTGACATTGGAGAAGTTGTTCTTATAAGCTGTTAAAACTATGCGCGAACCAACCGTAAACACTTTGGAAACAGGCCCGAAGCTGGTTTCACGGTCTTCCAAACGGTCAAAACCCAAGGCATCCGGACTTCATACATTTCTCCAATCATTAAGAATATATAAAATACTGATTTAAAAAACCTTAACTTTTAAATCACACTTTTTTATCGTAACTTCTCCGAACACTAAAACGGTCTGTCATGAAAAATCAAGCTCAAACACTGCGATTCGGATTGTACATCTACTCCGGTATCGCGCTCTTATTTTTGCTTATGAAGCTTTTCGGATTGGAAAACGTGGCTTTTCTGCGACTTATCAACATCGTGATTGTGATTCACTTCACCAATCGTTTGGCGCGAATTCACAATATGCGCGTCTTTGAAAATGATTATTTCGGGGCTTTAGCTTCCTTGTTTATGGCCAATACCTTAGCGGTTATTTTATCGGTGATTAGTTTTTCGGTCTATGTTACATTGATTGATCACGAATTTATCAGCCATTTTAAAGACGGCTTAATTTGGAATAACAAAATAAGTCTTGGACATGCTTGTTTAGCATTGCTTTTGGAAGGAATGGCTTCAAGTGCCATGATTTCATTCATAACCATGCAATACTGGAAAAGTGAAACAAAGATGAGTAGACCGCGTTCATCCAAAAACGTAGAAAAAGCCAAATGATTTCGATTGCCTGAAGTAGATGATGCTATTTATTCGTTCATGAACGATAAATCTAATTCGTTCGATTTGGTTAAAAGCTCTATATTTAGCCCAAACTATTACGAACGAAAGAGTAGGTGAATGAAACAATTGGCGGTTGTTTTGGGATGTATTGCGTTATTTTCCAGCTGTAAAAAAGAAACGACTTGGGTCGGTGATTGGACCTTTCCCTTGGTAAATGATACCCTTACGCTCAATTCATTGGTCGAAGATTCAATTGTTTACGATGACAACGGTACCACGCATCTTCGCTTCGAAGAATCATTGTACAAGTCTGCCGTTTCCGAACTCATTCAAATTCCGGATACTACCGTAAGTGCCAAAATATCGTTGGATGTTGATAGTTATACCGTGCAACCGGGTTCGTCGTTGTTTCACCAATTCGACATGGTGCTTGATGTGCATCCCGTGCAGTTGACTTCTTTTAAAGTGAAATCGGGGATCTTGAAATACAAAGCCCGAAATGTGATTCCAACAAATACCACTTTTAAAGCAGAGTTCCCTTATTCGGATAAAAACGGGGCTACGTTGATCACTTCGCCAATTGCATCACCGGGAACCTCAGCCAATCCATCGTTTATTACAGGTCAGGTTGATATTTCAGGATATTCCTTTGAAACAATGGGAGAAATGCAAGATTCACTCAACTCTGTGTTTTCGAAATTAAAAATCACTACCGACCCAACCGGACCTCCAGTAACCATTACACGTTACGATACCTTGTATTTTGAAGTAACCCTTCAAGACGTAATATTAGAAGCAGCAACCGGGTTTTTCGGGAATGAAATCATCACACAATCGGTTTCTACGGATGTCGATTTCTTCAAGAACATTCCTTCCGGATCATTCGGATTAAACGGTATTTCGCTGTCGTTGTCAGTGAAGAATGGAGTAGATGCTCCCGGACGATTCAAATTAACCTCCTTAAAAGCAATCGACGAAAACGGAGCTGTTACTACCTTACAAACCAATTTGCTCAATCAATGGATGTCGCTCGATCCGGCACAGATCAACGGTTTGGATATCAATCCCGGAATTGCTTCGTTTACCTTGAACGAACAAAATTCTACCATCATCGATTTAATAGAAGCCAAAGCTGTTACGGTGGAGGCAGATTATGCCGTTCAGTTCAATCCGGTTGCGTATACCTTACAAAATTCATTTGTAGAAACAAGTCTTATCGAATTGTCATTAGAAGGCGATGTACCGGTCAACATGCAACTTTCGGCATTGGTGATTGATGATACGCTGGAACTGAATGTGTCGTCACTCGATTTTTCTACCATTGAAGAAGCTACGCTCGATGTAATTGTGAAGAATGAGTTTCAACTAGATGTTACCGGAACGTTTGTCTGGTTAGATCAAAACTTCCAGCCGTTGGCCATTGCACCCAAAACAATGACTATCAAAAGTGCCGATTACGGTTCGTTGGTGAATGGTGTGTTGACTGCTGAAACAGTAAATTCACTGTACTTTTCACAGGAAGAATTACTACTCATGCCAACGGCAGCGTACCTAAAATTGACGTGTACAATGAATACCGGAACGGTTGAAACACCTTCGTTTATCAGTGTACCAATCGATGCTAAAATTGGCGTAAAGGCTCAGGTAAAGGTGAAAAAGCGTCACCACGTTTAAAGTAAATTAGTAAAAATTGGTATCTTAAATTGTTTCGGTTTATCGAGACAAAATCAGTACGGTGTTTCAATTTCTTTCCGTATCTTGTTCACGTTTGTACCATTATTCACTTAAAACGATGTAATCCACATGTCACAACAAACGCCAATGCCTACCCAAGTTTTGACACAACTCATCACTTTTGTTCGGCAAATGCTCCAATTTCGTTTGATCACCGAAGTCAAAAAAGAAGAAGCTATTCCACCAACACTTCAATTGTCCCCTGATCAAAGTGCATTAGCCAATTTCATCGTTCAATACCAATTGTCAGAGGTCGATTTGATGGCGCTGACCTTAACCTTGATTCCACATACCGATCCCGGATTATTAAATAGCGAATTGGGGGCATTTTTTCCGAAAGGAGGAGATTTTCCTGATTTTGGCGGAGCAAAGGGAAAAAATCACCAAGGCATTTTGCCAACCGGTGAAGGTCTGTTATTCATCATTGCCGGAAACGATTTGGAATCGCGGTTGAAGATGACCGACTACCTGCTTTCGCAATCGGTGTTGTTTCGCATGGCAATTCTCGATTTAGAATCTGTGCCTGAAGGCGAGCCCATTATGAGCGGACGTTTGATCATGGATGAAGAATACCTGGCCTTGTTTACAACCGGAGCTGTTCTGAAACCACGCATGAGTGCCAATTTCCCTGCCGATATTATCCATACCAACCTAGAATGGAGTGATTTGATCTTACAAGAAAAAGTCATGGCCGAAATTCAGGAAATCCAAACATGGCTTACGTACAACCATGTCCTGATGGAAGAATGGGGCTTGAAAGGCAAAGTGAAACCCGGTTACCGTGTCATGTTTTACGGTCCTCCGGGAACAGGAAAAACCCTTACGGCAAGTTTGTTGGGGAAATATACAGGTCGAGATGTTTACCGTATCGATTTGTCGATGGTGGTTTCAAAATACATCGGGGAAACCGAAAAAAACCTATCCAAACTATTTGATAAAGCCAAAAACAAAGATTGGATTCTCTTTTTTGATGAAGCCGATTCGGTATTCGGAAAACGCACCAGTGTGCGCGACGCCCATGATAAATACGCCAATCAGGAGGTTTCATACTTGTTGCAGCGAATCGAAACACATCCCGGTTTGGTGATCTTGGCTTCGAATCTGAAAAACAATATGGATATCGCGTTTACACGTCGTTTTCAAACAATCATCGAATATCAAAGTCCTGGAGTGGAAGAACGCATTTTGTTGTGGGAGAATAATCTTCCGAAAGAATTACCGCTCGAAGATGATGTTTCCTTGCGCGAATTGTCACGAACGTATGATCTTACAGGTGCCAATATCGTTAACGTGGTGCAATATGCCTGTCTGAAAACCGCCGAAGCTGGTAAGAACAAAATGTGCGCACAATTTCTAATTGACGGTATTAAAAAAGAATACATCAAAGAAGGGAAAATGATGTAATCACCGAAAGCTCGATGATAGGAGTATCTTTGTAGTTCGTTTCGCGCACCATTGGTGGTGTTTTTACGCGGAATACAATCATTTGAAAATCCGGTCATGCAAGCAAAAAAGAAAGTTCAGTCTACAGAGAAAGTAAAATTACATACACGCAATCAACACCGTGAAAAGTATGATTTTCAGTTGCTCACCGAGTCGTCACCTGAACTGAAAAAGTTCGTGAAGGAAAACGATTACGGTAATTTTAGCATTGACTTTTTTGATCCGGAAGCCGTTAAAAGTCTCAACAAAGCGTTGTTGCTGCATTACTACGGAATCACCGATTGGAGCATTCCGACAGATTATTTATGTCCACCGATTCCTGGGCGCGCCGATTACATTCACCACATTGCAGATTTGTTGGCCGATTCCAGATCAGGAGAATCAGAAGGTGAAGTACCGACCGGAAAAGCAATCCGTTGCTTGGATATCGGTGTAGGAGCCAACTGCGTGTATCCGATTATCGGTCGCGCCGAATATGAATGGTCGTTTATCGGTTCGGATGTTGATCCGGTAGCTATTGAGTCGGCTGAACGATTGGTGAACGCTAATGCCACGCTGAAAGGTAATGTAGAATTGCGTTTACAGCCCAATGCCGAACACATTTTTGAAGGAATCATTCAGCCGAAAGACCAGTTAGATCTTACAATTTGTAATCCGCCGTTTCACGCTTCTCAAGAAGCCGCAGCTGCAGGAACCATGCGTAAATTATCGAACCTGAAACAGGAAAAACCAACTGCTGCCGTGTTGAATTTCGGCGGACAACCCAATGAATTGTGGTGTGAAGGTGGTGAAGCCGGTTTTGTAGAGCGAATGATCAAAGAAAGCAAGCAATTCGCTTCCAATTGTTTTTGGTTTTCTACCTTGATTTCGAAAGAATCGAACCTCAAAAACGCGGGTAGAATGCTTCGTTCGGTAGAAGTAGTGGAAGTGAAGATTCTCCCGATGGCGCAAGGAAACAAGACTAGCAGAATTCTAGCTTGGACCTTCCTAAGCAAAGCTGATCAAGCCAAATGGATGAAAAAACGTTGGAAATAATTGGCGTTTTCAAGCTGTATAGAAGTCTGTTCTGCCTGTAATGGCTATTTTTAAAGCAACTTTTGCTCATGAAAACACACTTGGTTTTATCGTTTTTGTTGCTGATCTCCATCGGAGTGAACGCACAGTGGTCAGGAAATACCACGCCAACTTATCCGGAATTGATTGCGTATTACCAGAAACTCGACCGCGAACATGCCGAAATCGAATTGTATGCCATGGGCAAGTCAGACACCGATTGGCCGATTTATGTGTGCATCATCAACGGAGCTCAAGATTCGGTAAAGACGTTCGAAAAAGCCCGAAATAGCACGACTATCTTGATCAATAATGCCATTCACCCCGGAGAACCCGATGGTGTAAATGCCTGTTTGATTTGGATTGATAATTGGATCAAAAACGGAAAGAAAACAGCCGGTTTACCTGTCGTAGCCATTATTCCTGCATACAATGTAGGTGGTATGTTTAATCGTTCGTCGAATAGCCGTGCCAATCAAGACGGACCGGAAGAATACGGCTTTCGTGGCAATAGCCAAAACCTCGATTTGAACCGCGATTTCATTAAAATGGATTCTCCGAATGCATTGACGTTTGTGACGCTTTATCAGGCCTTGGATCCTGATGTATTTGTAGACACACATGTCAGTAACGGTGCCGATTACCAATACACGCTCACTTACATTGCATCGATGAAAGAACGGATGGCACCTTCCATGCGCTCGTTGACCTATGATAAATGCATTCCATCACTGACTGCTCGCTTGAAAAAACACAAAACAGATTTGTTCCCGTATGTGGAGCTGAAAGAAGATATTCCCGACAAGGGAATTGTCGCATTCAACGATTTACCGCGCTATGCAATGGGCTATGCTTCCTTGTTTCATGCGCTGAGTTTTACGGTTGAAACGCATATGTTGAAACCTTTCCCCGAACGAGTGGAAGTAACCCGTCAATTTTTGGATGAGCTTATTAGTTGGACGAAAGAATGCGCTCCGGATATCGAATCGGCTCGTCAAAAAGCTATTGAATGGAGTTTACAACAGCAGACGTTTCACTACAATTATTCATTGACCGAAAAGGCTGACTCCGTTTTGTTTAAAGGATTCAAAGCTGTGTGTAAAACCAGTCCGGTTACCGGTTTAGACCGTTTGTTTTACGATCGGAAACAACCGTTTACCAAGGAAGTGCCGCTTTTTCAAACACACGTTTCTGCAAGTTCAGTTGCTATTCCGAAAGCTTATCTTGTTGGAGGATCCAATACGGAAGTGATTTCCCGATTAAAGGCCAACGGCATCCAAATGACAACGCTTCTCAACGATTCGATCATTCCGGTTACTGCAAATAAAGTAGTGAAATACGAATCGCCGAAACAACCGTATGAAGGACATTTTTTACACAACGGAACTCAAATTACCAAAGAAAAAGATACTTTGCTCATTCCAAGAGGAACGGTAATGATCTCAACGCAACAACCAAAATCGTACTTCATTGTTTCAGTGCTAGAGCCGGCTGCCGAAGACAGTTATTTTTCGTGGAATTTCTTTGACAGTTATATCCAACAAAAAGAATACTTCTCGGCTTACGTTTTTGAAGACAAGGCATTAGAAATACTGGAAAACGATCCGCAATTGGCACAAGATTTTTATTCAAAAAAACGAACCGATCCTGCATTTGCTACGAACGCTTGGGATCAATTGTTCTTCATTTACAAACGAAGCGTCTATTACGAAAAGACAACTGCTAATCGATTGCCTATTTTCGAGATACACGAATGATAATTCTCTTAACGTGAGATTCTGTTTTAATGTATAGAACCTGAATTCTGGTTCCGAACGCACGTAATAGTATTTTAGAGTATTCATTTTCTTTAGTTATGGTAATTGTCGTGTATTTGTCTCGAGTCGAAAACAACAACGCGCTAAATTTTTAGCGTATATTTGAGGTTGCTAAAACGTTTTTCTAATGAAGTTATTTTTACTAACACTGGTGTCGTTTTTGACACTGCAACTAGCCACAGCTCAAGATACTACTTGGGTACAAACTTTCACCTTCGATTCAATAGAAACCAGACGTGCCGATTTTCAGTTTCCGGCTTCGTTGGACACTAAACGCTTCGAAAAAGTATTGATGTATTTCAAGTTGAAATGTAGCCCTCTAACTACCTGGGATCAATATAATTGCGGAGAATGGGATTATTTGACGTATACCCGCATCTTTGATCATACAGGAATCATGGATTCGGTTCGCGTAAACGGAATGCGCTACAAGATCAATACGCTTTCACCATTAACGAGTTCCTACAACCTCACACCAACCTATGATCAGGTGTGGAAAAACGTACAGCGTCGTTTACCGAATGCTACAACCAATTATGCTGTTGCCGGAACTCCTGCTTCACCAATGACGATTGTCAATACGGGGTCGAATGGGCACACGATGCAATGGATGGTTTCTGCAGCAGATCTATTGGCTTCCGGAGCTACAACAGGCGATTTGCAAGGAATGGAGTTCGCTTTTCAGAATGCTATTTCCAACTTACAAAATGTTTCTATTCGGATAAAAGCAACCAATAATGCGGCTTTAACGGCTTGGGAAACTACCGGATTCACCAACGTATTCAACGATCAATTATCAGGAATCAGTGCCGGAAATTACCAATTGAATTTTGCAACCCCATTTACGTGGAACGGAACTTCCAACATTGTCATTGAATTGAGTTATACCGATGCCAATACAGCCGGATCAATGATTCAATTGATGGCACAACAAAGCGGAATTGCTGCTTCAACGTTGGATTATAACGGACGAAACGGTGTATTCAGAACCACAACATCCAATTATGCCGAAGTGAACATGAGTAATGTGGATTTAGGAGGTGATGTTTCTATTGCTTTCTGGGCAAAAGGTAACGGAAGCTTCGGAACAAACACATCGGTTTTAGAAGCTGTTGATTCGTTGAATAACCGCATTTTGAATATTCACTTTCCATGGTCAGACAATTCCATTTATTTTGATGCCGGTTCCGGAAACGGGTATGATCGCATTAATAAAGTCACCGCAGCAGCAGACATTGATAACAACTGGCATCACTGGACCTTTGTCAAAAAAACAAGTTCAGGTGAAATGTTCATTTACAAAGACGGTGTTTTGTGGCATTCAGGAACAGGTTTAACACGACCAATCGGAACGGTTGCCAAGTTTGTGTTAGGTTCCAATTGGGATCAAGGCTACAACTATAGTGGCGATTTGGATGAATTTGCTGTTTGGACAACTGCTCTTGATGCCGCTACGATTGCTACTTGGAAAGACAAAAAAATCGATGCATCACATCCTAATTACAGTGCGTTGGAAGTGTATTACGATTTTGACAATACCTTGGCGATGGTTGATAAATCGGGAAACAACCGCTTAGGAATGCCTTCAGAAACTACCATGGTGCAATGGGATACTTATCCTGTAGCCGGAAAAGTTTCGGGTGGCGACAGACCGGCAGTAGAATTCACGCAAGGAACCTACTTTGCCGCAACAGCCGATTCAGTATTGGAAACGCAATTTCCGCAACCGAAAACATTGTTTGAATACACACCGCTTGACAACAGCTTTTTCGTTGTTAACAATGCATTGATCTACGACAAAACAACTACCGATACCATTGCACTTAGTGGTTCTGTAGCTTCTTCTAACTTGAATACATTGGCTACCACAATCACGAATGATACAATTACGTATTACAACGCACCGTTTGAATTGGTGAAAGATGTGGAAATAGGACGTTACATCACACCTTACGGAATCGGGTTCGATTTGGGTCCTCAGGGATTTACCTGGATTTACGATGTGAGCGATTATCAGCAATACCTCAACGGAATGGTTGATTTGGCTGCGCACAATACCCAAGAGTTGATTGATCTTCGTTTTGCATTCATTGAAGGAACTCCACCGCGCGATGTACACAACGTAAGCCCGATCTGGGATAACTTCAGAAGCTACAACTACGAACAAATGGCTACTGATGTTGTGTTGAGTGCTACGCCAACAATCCTTTCAGATACTTCGGAGATGTTTAAAATCAAAACCCGTCTTTCCGGTCACGGACAAGTAGGGGATGCCGCTTGTTGCGAATGGGCGCCGAAAGATCATCAGATCATCATCGACGGTGTTCCGCGTTTTACATGGAATATTTGGAGAGAAACCGAATGTGGTTCCAATCCGAACACCGGTCAAGGAGGAACTTGGCCGTATGCACGTGAAGGCTGGTGTCCGGGAGATATGGTGGTTGAATACGATCACGAATTGACTTCATTCGTTACACCGGGCGATACAATTGCCATTGACTATGATATCAATGACGTACCGGCAAACGATCCGGGACAAGCTGGTGGTAATTACATTGCTGCGTTGGATTTGGTTTCGTATTCCGCACCGAATTTTCAGCACGATGCTGCCATTGCAGATGTCTTGAATCCGAACAAATGGGAATATTACAGCAAATGGAATCCGACATGTTCCAATCCGCGTATTATTCTTCAAAATACGGGTGAGCAACCGCTTACGAAATGCAAAATTCGTTGCTGGGTAACTTACGGAAACTGGTTGGAATACGAATGGACCGGAAACCTTGCATTTTTGGAAAAAGAAGTGGTTGAAATTCCGGTAACAGACCAAAACTGGTGGTTTGGAGCCAATACAACCGACGGTTTCCACGCACAGGTTTACGATATTGAGGATACACCGAATTTAGATGAATACGCGCAAAACAACGTTTTCAAAACGGCTTATCAAGCTCCGGAAATGATCAACGGTCAGTTCTATGTTTACTTTAAGACAAACAACAAAGCTGTTGAAAATCAATGGAAATTGGTGGATGGGAACGGAACAACAATCTTCGAGCGAACTTCTTTATTGAATACAACCGAATACCGCGATACATTTGATTTAGCTCCGGGCTGTTATTCCATCATTTTGGAAGATTCCGACCACGATGGAATTGGTTTCTGGTATTCGTCGCAAGTAGAAGGCGAAACAAGCGGTCAGTTCCGTTTACGTTATGTTGGTGCAGGAGTCATCGAATCGTTTGATACCGATTTCGGTAAATACAACCGTTATGATTTTTCAGTCGGTTTTGCATTGAACACCGACAATAAAGGAATGTTAGACGAATCCTTGCAATTGTTCCCGAATCCGGCTACAGACGAAGTTCATGTGGAATACAACGGTCAATTGGGCAAAGAAGTAACCATCACACTTCGCGATGCGAACGGACGCGTTTTAAAAGAAACGAAAGCACAATCTGAAGGAAACTACTTAGGAGTTGACTTACAAATCGCCGATTTGAGTAAAGGATTGTATTACGTAACGGCTTCAGGTTCGGAAGGTACAAAAGTGAGTCAGTTTGTTAAGCAGTAAAGAATCGCAAAAAATATGTACGAAAAACGGGGGAACTTTCCCCCGTTTTTTTGTTAAAATAATTGTTTGGAATTAATCCAAATCATTCAAAAAACCTTGCACGCTTAATGCTGCAAATCCTCCAATAATATCCGGACGGAAATAGAATGTCAATCCACCGTTGCTCATTACTTTGAAGCTTAAAAAACCTGCTTCGGCCGGAATTGTTTGTCCGTCTGTTAAATCAATCGGCGAACTGAAAACATCCGATAATTTATCGCTCAATTGATTGGCAAGCTCACCGGTTCCGATTCCTGCAAAATTATAGGTGTGCACATTGCCACTCACAAGACTTACAAAAATCTTAGAAGCTACTTGTCCGTTTGGTACCGGATTGGCGTCAAAAGACAATTGAAGTGTGATCGTGTAATCCGGATCAGGAAGCCAATCCAATTGGTATTCACCTTTGATTTCAAACGTAATTGTTCGGTTTCTACTTCGATTAAAATCATAACGTGTTTTGCTTACGGAAATAATCGACACACTATCAATAGTTAGCTTCGCATCATTGGCTTTTTCGCGGAACAAACGCTTAACAGCATTACGTAATTGTACAGGCGTCATTGTAGCCGTTACCGGTTGTTTTTCGGCATTACTTTCCCAATAGATGACACCATTTTGGAAATCGCTGTACCATTGATCCGGTGAAGAATGAATGTGCATTTCGTCGCTTGTTGGATATCCGTATGAGCTTCGTTCCCATCCCTGTAGTGCCCAGCTATGGCGAATTCCGCCACGAACTTCCATTGGCCCTGTGGTTGGATGCCAATAAATGCTTCCGTTGCCAGAGAAATGATTAAAACGCCCTTGGCCATCAGGAGTGGTTGTTTCATCTGTTTCAGGTAGTTTCAAATCACTGTTTGGACCTCCTTTGGCATCGTATTTCCGACGAATGTCTCCGTGTACTTCGTGTGTACCGGTTGATGCAGAGCAATAAATATCACAGTTTTGGAAATCGACTTTTTTACCACCTGTTACTGATAGCGGTGCATTGATGTTAGAAAGCGCTGATCCTGTAAATGAATTACCTAGAGCTTCTGCTTTTGCTTTTATATTATTCGTACAGTCAGAATCGCTTAAGCGTACATTCACAAAATGCATGGCAATATCAGCGAAATCGCCACCTTCATCCGTATTGTTTACTCGGAAGTTGACATCACCTGAAGTATTCGCATTAATGGTTTGATTAAACGATCGTTGCCCATCTAAATCGTGTGTTTCTTCAGAGGTTCCTTCAAACAATAAAGCTCTTCCTGATACAGTAATGGCACCGCTATCTAGCTGTCTAACTTCAACCGACAATTCGATTCGAAGTTCACCACCGCATTTACCAACAAAAAACATCGAATTGGTTCTGCGAGAGTTGTCTAAGATAAATACATCTGAATTGTTGACTGTTCTGCGCTCATTGGCGCCAAAAGTTTCATCATCGACCATAGAAATGCTCGAGCTGAAAGTAATTTTACTTTGCATGTGAATCTAAATTAATGAATAGTATTTGGTTATATCAAACGGAAAATTACAACGCATTCAGATCTGCAGTATCCGAGTTTGCATCTTGATTTTCAGTTTGATAGGGCAAATCTAAGCGCAATTAATTAGTTGTGCAACAGTATAAATACGGTAAATTTATTTCGGTTTTCCGCAAAAAGCGATTGTTATTTCAAACAATAAATGAAAACGCTGATCGAAAAGATTGATGTATAAGATGGTGGTTAAAATGGAAGTGCCAATGAGTCAAAATTCACTAATCATCCGATACACCACATGCGTTGGCAAGCCCATCACATTTGTATACGAACCAACTAGTTTCTCAACTGCCACATATCCCAGCCATTCCTGCACACCATAAGAACCGGCTTTATCAAACGGCTGATATCGATCTACATAGTTTGCAATTTCGTCATCGGTCAACGTTGCGAAAGTAACCATGGTTGAATCGGCTTGCAGGAGTTGTTTTTCTGCATTTCCAATAAAAACGCCGGTAACCACTTCGTGAGTTTTCCCGGAAAGACGTTTGAGCATCGAAATTGCATCTTCTCGGTCTATAGGTTTCCCAATGATTTCTTCATCCAGAATAACGACGGTGTCGGCGCAAATCACCGTTTCATGTTCCGCTAAATCGGGTAGAAGGGCTTTTGCTTTTAATTCGGCCAAAAACAACGGAACATCTTGCGGAATCAGGTGTTCCGGATAGATTTCTTCAGTATCTTTTGTTCGTATTGTAAATTCAACACCGATGCCGGCTAACAGTTCTTTTCTGCGGGGCGACCCCGAACCTAAAATCCATGTTGTCATAAGAAATACCAGTAAAAAGGCATGCAGCAACCAATAAACATGACCAGTTTAAGCACTAAATCGGCGCGTTTGAGTTGGTGTTTTTCGGTAGCTTTCATGAGTTGAAAGATCACAATCAATAGACCGATGATCACCAAAAGGGCAGGAGCCATAGCCATAACAAATGCGTTTCCGTAAATAGCGTATGCTTCCCAGATGAATGGTGTTGGGAGCGCGATCATTACCACAATCAGTACAATGGCAATCCATTTGGTTTTTTGCTGACCCAATACTATGGGAAGTGTTTTGGCTTTCAGTACTAAATCTCCAGGAACATCTTCCATGTCTTTTACAATTTCGCGTACCAGATTTAATGAGGCTGCAAAAATGGCGAAGAACAACACGAAGAAAATCTTCAGATTTAAATCGGTGATCCAGCTTCCATTGCTAGTGCTCCAATAAGAGGGAAGGTTATCGCTGTTAAACGGAGCGGTAATGTCGAGGAAGTAAATTCCGCATAGAATAGGAACCAAGCCCGTCAATACCGAAATAATCACATTTCCAATCAAAAAACGGCGTTTGAAGTACATGGAATAAAACCACAAACCATTGATGCTAAGTAAATGAATGAACATGTACCAAAATGTCTGATGACGCCAGCTCAGGTAACACGCAATGCCAAATGCCACGAAATTGAAAATCCAATGCGTGAGAATAGCCCAACGTGGTTTGATGTACTTCGTGATAATGAGCTTTTCCGGTTTGTTGATTCGGTCGGCTTTTACGTCAAAATAATCATTGATGATATTTCCGCCAGCAGCAATGATGACGGTCGAGAAAACCAATAGGAAAAAGTCCAATGGTTCAGAATTCCAGCCTTGACACGAACACGGCTCATGCATGTAAGGTAAAAAGAATACGCGCACCGCATACATGGTGAGCGCAATCACCAACAGGTTTACCGGACGTATGAGTCGTAAGAAGTGCATATTATTGAATGATTCTGTATTCGGTACGTCTGTTTTCCTGATGTGCTTTTTCTTTTTCTTTCTCGGAAGTCATTTTGGCGATTTGCTCATCTGAAATAATCGTTTTTGTTTCGCCGTAACCTTTGTAAGTCATGCGTTTGGCATCAATTCCTTGTTTTACCAAGTAATCATAAACCGCTTTTGCACGATTTTGAGAAAGCACTTGATTTTCGGCTGCGTCACCACGTGTATCCGTATGTCCACCCAACTCAATTTTAAGTGTTGGATTGGCTTTCAGGAAGTCACGGAATTTGTTCAACTCAACCGAAGATTCAGGTCGTAAGTTGGCGCTGGCCAAATCGAAGAATACATTGCGCAATGAAACCGGAGCGATACTGTTAAGCGGAACCATCGGCACATCCATGTGAATGACTTCTTGCTCGTCTGGAATGGTCATATTAAAATGCGCTGAAAAGTCATTGTATCCGGGATAACTTACACTCAACGCATATTCGCGATCTACAGGTAAGGTAACGGTAAACGCACCTGTAATTCCGTCGGCTTCTGAGCGAATGACTTCTTTTCCTGTTTTCAAATCGATGAGTGAAAATTTGCCTGGTACAGGGTTCTTTGTGTCGATGTTGTAAACCAAACCGTCGAAGTACAAGGTTTTGGTCGGACGAAGTTCTTCCGGCATTTCAAAGTAATAGATATCCAAATCACCGTAACCGCCCTCGCGATCGGAGGCAAAGAAGGCAATTTCACCGTCTGAACTCACCATCAACGAGTTTTCATCGAAGCGCGTATTGATCGGATAACCTAAGTTTTCGGCTTTCCCCCAGTTTCCGCTGGCATCCATTCGTGAAACGTAAATATCCAAACCACCCATTCCCTGATGACCGCGCGATGAGAAGTACAATGTTTTTCCATCCGGGTGAATCAATACCGATTCTTCCATCATGGGTGTATTCACGTTATTGGAAAGGCGAACAGGTAAGCCCCATGTTCCGTCATCCTGCAAGGTCGACATAAAGATATCGGCATCTTGTGTCATTCCGCGAGCGCTTACACGTTTCACGAAATACAAGGTTTTTCCATCGGCTGAAAGAGATGGTTGCGATTCCCAGCTTCCACTGTTGATTTTCCCGGGAAGGTTTTCCGGATTGGTCCATTTGCTTCCCAATCGTTTGGTGATGAATAAATCACAACTTCCACGACCGGTTCTATTATCGCCGTAATCCAAGACATCGCCCATGGAACAAGCTACAAAAATCAAACTTCTTCCGTCGGCAGAAATAGTTGGAGCGCCTTCATTGCGAACCGTGTTGATATTGTTGGGCATTGCTACCGCGGTTTGCCAGGCATTGTTGGCGCTAAGGTTCGAAACGTAAAAATCTTCTTGTTTCGGAAACGGACCTTCAACGCGACTGTCTTTGATCAAACGTGTAAAGAGAATGGTTTTTCCGTCAACAGTAATAGTTGGGAAGTATTCCGGATCGGCGGTATTCACGCCCGGACCGAGGTTGATCGGTTCAAACTTCGTTGGATTTTTTATGGCTTCTTTGGCAAATTGAGCCGAAGCAATGATTTCCTGGGCATCGGCTACCATTTCTGGGTTTGCACGCGGATTGTTGATGTACAAATCCAAGGTTTTGATGCATTCATCGTATTTTCCGGTAACGGAATACAAATTTCCTAAATAGAAATAGGTACTTCCAGAAGGACTGTGTTCAGGATTGATCGCCAATGCTTTTAAATAATGATCAATGGCCACATCGGCTAAATTGGCATATTCGGCAAACTCGGCGGCAACAACGTGCGCTTCCCAAAAGTTCGGATCTTTCTCCAGGGCTTTGTCCATGAGTCGAATTCCTTCTTTGTAATTCGGTCGACCGGTTAGCGGATCGCGCGTAACCTCCGGTGCTTTTTTACCTTCTTCGAAAAGCGTGATGGCTTTTTTGTTGGTAGTGGAGTACCCTTTTTGCGCGCTCGAGCACGAAACGAAGGTGAAGACAAAAAGCAGAATACCGATAATTCTCATGCGTTTAAGGTATTTGTAAGTATTTATGTGTTTGCAACGAAACTGTCCATTTCGGATGCTGTTTAACGTATTCAATCAATTCAGGCAATAATCGTTCCTGTTTTGACCATTCCGGTTGCAAGTACAAACGGCAGTCTTCCGAAACGTTACGTGCGTGCTCTTCGGCCCAGGCAAAATCAGACGAATGATAAATCACCACTTTTAATTCAGAAGCTTTGGTATAGGCTTCGGCAACAGGTGCTTTGAATTTTTTTGGTGAAAACGTGTACCAATCCACATTGCCAACCAAAGGATGAGCTCCGGAAGTTTCAATGGCAACGTATTTTCCTGCAGCTTTGAGTTCTTCTACCAACGGAGTCAAATCATACATAGCTGGTTCACCACCTGTTATGACAACAAGGTTTCCGGGATAATTCGTGACTTCTTGTAACAATGCTTCAACGGTCATTTTAGGATGCGCATCGGCTTCCCACGATTCTTTGACATCGCACCAAACACATCCCACATCGCAACCACCTAGGCGAATAAAATAGGCTGCGGTACCCGAATACCTTCCTTCACCTTGAAGGGTGTAAAAATGCTCCATTACCGGATAACTAACCGCAAGTCGAAGTTGTTGTGACATGGCTCAAAAATAACCAATAAAGTGATGTGAATTGCTTGAATAACGCTGTGATTGTAAAAAATCACAGGACTTCCAATTCGCTTAATTCATGAATGTTGAGCACAATCTTACCGCTTTCGTTTGCATGAAAGTTGCGCTTGAATTTCACGTTCTCAACCCATTGATGATCAGCATACGAGTGTTTTTGAAGTACCATTTGAGAATACGTTTCGTCGAAAGCTTCTATGAGAATGAGCAACTCGGATGTTCGACTCTGCAACTGTTCGATGTTTAGTTCATGAAGTGGCGATTGTTCATCGATTACGTGAACCAATGTCCAGGTGAGCGGAAAATAACGCACAAAATCGGTTTCCAGCGGAAGGTTGTAGTATTCGCGAACCATGTGTCCATCTTTGCGATCCTGGTGGGCAATAGACAAGGTGATATTTACTTTGCAGTTGAGCAGAATACTGTTGCGTTTGTTCACAATCTTAAACATCATTGCCTTTCCGTTTTTGTACGGGGTTATGATGACATTGTGCGAAAAAGCGATTTTGGTAGATGGTCTGGAAAACCGACCATAAATAAGACCTGTTGCGATGGAAAAGCTGATCAACCCGAAAAATGCTTCAAACGATGCCAGCAGCGATGCTCCGTTTCCTTTTGGCGCAATGGCTCCGTAACCAACAGTGGTAAACGTTTGTGCGCTGAAGTAAAATGCACTGACTAGATGGTTTTGTTTTCGGGTAATGCCGCTCAGTTGTTCCATACCGATAGCGAGGTATCCCAAGGCAAACAACAGGTTCATTCCAACGAAAAAGAGGAAGATAAAACCGACAAACTTAAAGGTTGGCAGATCAATCAGGTACTTGTAGAAATCGCGAAACGTACTTACAGTTCCCACGCGATGAATGTTGAAACTTCCGTCTTCATTCAATACGCGTTTTACCGATTTGTCATAAGTAGTTCCTAATCCCGGATCTTTGGTTTGTTTCATACAGTGAAAATAGGTAAAAAGTGGTTTTAATACGCAATGATCTCACGCAAAATGAAGTTCCCATTTTACGTTAAAACAAACAGAATTGCCCATAAATCGCCCAAACGACGGTAAAAAAACGTATTTTTAGGTTCGGAAATGTTCAGATGACATTAAAGCCATAACATGCAACATTTATCTCCTCTCATATACGATCTCGCTCTTGTTTTAATTGTAGCTGCCGTTATTTCATTGATTTTTAAATGGTTGAAACAGCCGGTTGTACTCGGTTATATTATCGCAGGTTTTTTTGTGGGACCTAATTTTAATGTGTTCCCGTCGGTTGTTGAAATTGACAGCGTAAAAATCTGGGCCGAAATAGGAGTGTTGTTTCTCTTGTTTGGATTGGGGCTTGAATTCAGTTTTAAGAAATTACTAAAAGTGGGCGGTGTAGCCGTTATTACAGCGCTTACAGGTGTCGGAATGACCATGTTGGTTGGCTTTTTGATTGGAAAGATTTTAGGATGGAACAACATGGATTGTTTATTCCTGGGTGGGATTTTAGCCATTGCTTCCACAACGATTATCATTAAAGCATTTGACGAACTGGGAGTGAAAAGCCAGAAATTCTCCGGGATTGTGATGGGCGTTTTAGTGGTGGAAGATATTGTAGCGGTTGTATTGATGGTGGTCTTGTCAACCGTTGCCGTGAGTCGTTCTTTTCAAGGAATTGAAATGGCTATTTCCGTGCTGAAACTCTTGTTCTTTCTGATCTTATGGTTTCTTTCGGGAATTTATATTTTGCCTTCGTTATTGAAACAACTACGCCGGTTGCTGAACGAAGAAACCTTGCTGATCGTGTCACTGGCACTCTGTTTTTTGATGGTGGTATTGGCAACAATGGCCGGTTTTTCGCCTGCTCTAGGAGCATTTATCATGGGATCGATATTGGCGGAAACCACCAAAGCCGAAAAAATTGAACACGGATTAAAATCATTACAAAGTCTCTTTGGCGCTATCTTTTTTGTGTCGGTGGGAATGCTCATTGATCCGAAAATGCTGGTGGTTCACGCCTTACCGATACTCTTGGCAACTTTGGTGTTGTTGTTTGGAAAACCGTTTTTTGTTGTATTGGGAGCGCTTGTTTCCGGGCAACCGCTGAAAGTAGCTGTGCAATCCGGGATGAGCCTTTCGCAAATAGGGGAATTCTCGTTCATTATTGCAACGCTTGGGCTCACACTCAATGTAACCAGCGATTTTCTGTATCCGATTGCCGTGGCGGTTTCCGTAATTACCACATTCACCACACCTTTTATGATTCGCCTTTCGGGACCGTTTTATCAATTGTTAGAAAGGCGTCTTCCGAGAAAGTGGATCAACAAACTCAACAACTACAGTTTGGGTGCGTTGAAAGTAACGGAAGCTAGCGACTGGAAAAAGATCTTACGCTTTTATTTTACCAATACCGTCATTTTTTCAGTGGTGATTATCACCATTATTTTGGTGACCACCAAGTATTTGTATCCCATCATGCCGGATAATGAATGGCGTGGAATCATTACAACTTTGCTGACATTGATTTTGCTGTCACCGTTTCTTTGGGCGCTGGCTTTCAGAACCAAAAACCGGGCTGAATTTGCCAAGTTGTGGCAAAAACCTTCACAACGCGGACCGTTGATGGCACTTATGATTTCGCGATTGGTACTGGCCTTGTTTTATCTGGGATTCTTGTTTCAAACAATGTATTCTGCCTGGGTGGCGCTTGCTGGAGTATTGATTACCACCTTATTTCTGTTAGCGTTTCGCAATCGAATTCAGAAATTTTATAGCAGAATAGAACTCCGGTTTTTATCCAATCTCAATCAACGCGAAGCACAATTAAACCTGACTACGGCTATTGAAACTCCTTGGGATTCGCACATGGCCATTCTTGAAATGCACGCCGGATTGCCATTTATCGGAATGCCGTTGATGGAATCGAAATTGCGCGAAACCTTTGGAATTAACATTGCAGTGATTCGCCGCGACGGATTGATCATCAATGTTCCAAATAGGAACGAACGCCTGTACCCGAATGATGTGTTATCGGTGATCGGAACGGATGAACAATTGCGCAAGTTTGAAGAATACATAGCTTCTTCGCTTCAAAAAACGGTGGAGCCGACCTTTCAAACAGAAATTTCGCTACACCATTTTACCATAGTGCAGCAGTCTGAATTTATTGGGAAAAGCATTCGTGAAACGGCTATTCGTGAGGTAACCCACGGTTTGGTGGTAGGAGTGGAGCGCAATGGCGAACGGATTCTGAACCCTGAGTCTGATTTAGTGTTTGAATTGGACGATACCGTTTGGCTGGTTGGAAACGAAAAACGCATTCAGGTGATTATTAACAAGCAGGCGGAGTAGGGGGAATAAATAATCCCGATCTGCATTACACAAATCGGGATCGACTACTTATTTATTAAACTAGCCTGGCTTTGGTTGATTAGCTCTTTA
>Ga0302293_10000493_pt1 | contig 20986 bp, 13 predicted proteins | sample III_Fen_N2_2_FD_198758 | JGI IMG/M metagenome (GOLD analysis project Ga0302293, IMG submission 198758) | Peat permafrost microbial communities from Stordalen Mire near Abisko, Sweden - III_Fen_N2_2 | ecosystem: Environmental > Terrestrial > Soil > Wetlands > Permafrost | place: Sweden: Abisko...
GTTTTTCCGGTTGCACCGAAAATAACGACTTTCATATTCTGGTATTTTAAAGGATAAAATTATTATCTCTTTTTGGCAACAAGTATAAATTGTTCAAAATCAGTAATTACACCTTCCACACGTTCCCTGCTCAATACATGATAAGTATGAGCCGTTTGCACTTCAAATCCGGCCTCTCTAAACTGTTCAGTTAGTATATTGGTGTCAAATCCCTGATGCGGAATGGGTTCAAAGCGGTGAAACGATCCATCTTCCAGGCGTAAATCGCCAATAACAACGGTGGCACCTGCATTGGTAATACCAGCCAAATGGTGCAATGTTTTTTCAATGTTCGGCACATGATGCAACGCCATGCAGGCAAATGCCAAATCTATGTCTTGTTGCTGGTAATCATAGACTTCTCCATGAAGTGTTTCGCTATTGGAGTCTTCGTTTAATTTTTGTTTTAAAACGTCCAACATAGCCGCTGAAGTATCTTCGAATACAATATGTCCTACTTTATCGGCTATTTGTAATCCTACTAAACCTGTGCCTGCACCTATTTCCAATGCTTTCCAATGGGGTTGAGGATCAATGTGTCGGAGCATTTCCGCCACAAATATTTCCGTCATTTTTGTTTTCTCGGGACTATCCCATTCGGCTGCACGATGTGCAAAGTTGTCTTTCATGTATATTATTCTTGTTTAATTAATAAACGCAATTGAGGGAGAAATGTTCTGAAAAATGTCTATTATTCGGGGTTCGTGTCCTGAAAGTTATTCGGTCTAATTTCTTTATTGGCATGTTCAGAAGAATACAAAAGTATGATTTTTTAGTGAATGGATAAACCTCTGTTTTTTCTCGTTACTTGTAAGTCGTAACATGTAACTATTTCAAACTTGTATATTCATTCAAAAAAATGTACTTTTGCCTTGTAAACCAATACCGGAAGATAAAGACAGGAGCGGTACAAACAGATCTTCATACTTCAGTCATTCCGGCTTTAGATAAAAGAATAAATGAATACATTAATTAAAAAAAGTATTATGGCAATAGCCGTGGTGGCAGCCACTTGTGCTGCAAATGCAGAAACTCCTGTTATCGGAAAGCATCAACTTACTATTTCCAACGGACTTATGACACCCGAAGTGTTATGGTCGTTTGGACGTGTGGCAGGTGCGCAGGTTTCGCCCAATGGATTAAAAGTGTTGTACAGCGTTTCGTACTACAGTGTAGCCGAAAACAAAGGTAATTCGGAGCTTTTCGTGATGAATGTTGATGGTTCGGATAAGAAGCAGATTACTAAAACGGCTACTCGCGAGGCAGCAGCTAAGTGGATGAAAGATGGTGAGCATATTGCTTTCTTGTCGTCAGAAACAGGCAGCATGCAGCTTTGGACAATGAAAGCTGATGGCACCGAACGCAAACAGATAAGCGATAGAAAAGAAGGAATAAACGACTTTGCATTTTCTCCGGATGAAACAAAGATTCTTTTTGTTGCGGATGTAAAATACGGTCAGCGCACGGTCGATAAATATCCTGATCTCCCTAAAGCAAGTGGTTTGATCGTCAATGACTTGATGTACAAGCATTGGGATGAATGGATACAAACCGTTCCGCATCCATTTATTGCCGATTTCAAAAACAATAAAGTAGAGAATGAAGTAGATGTGCTAAACGGCGAACCATTCGAAAGTCCAATGAAACCTTTTGGTGGCATTGAGCAACTCGCCTGGAGTCCTGATGGCAAAACAGTGGCGTATACCTGTCGCAAAAAGACAGGAAAAGAATATGCCCTTTCTACCAACTCGGATATTTATTTCTATAATTTAGAAACAAAAAAGACCGAAAATAAAACGCAGGGCATGATGGGTTATGATCAAAACCCGACCTTTTCGCCCGATGGTAAATGGTTAGCATGGGAAAGCATGGAGCGCGATGGGTACGAAGCAGATAAAAACCGCTTGTTTGTCATGAACATTGCCACCGGTGTAAAAACCGATGTATCTGCTCAATTCGATCAGAACTCTACAGGCTTAACCTGGAGTGCCGATAGCAGATCCATTTATTTTGTAAGTTGCTGGCACGCTGTTACCGAGATTTATCGTGCCGATATTGCTAAAAATAAAATTACGCAAATCACTAAAGGCGTTCATGATTATTCGTCGGTAGCATTGGCCAAAGACAGACTTATCGGGGTGAAACATTCGATGAGTAAACCTGATGAAGTGTATGCTATCAACCCCAAAACAGGTGTTGAAACAGAACTTTCGTTCGAGAATAAAGAAATCCTATCTCAATTGGAAATGGGGAAGGTAGAAGAACGTTGGATTACAACTACCGATAATAAACAAATGCTTACCTGGGTAGTTTATCCACCGCATTTCGATAAAACGAAGAAATATCCTACTCTCCTTTTCTGCGAAGGAGGGCCACAGTCTACCGTTAGTCAGTTTTGGTCGTACCGTTGGAATTTACAGCTAATGGCTGCTAACGGTTATATCGTTGTGGCACCTAACCGTCGCGGATTGCCTAGTTTTGGCATGGAATGGTTAGAGCAAATCAGTGGCGATTACGGTGGTCAGAATATGAATGACTATTTCTCTGCTATCGATGCATTGGCCAAAGAGCCATACGTAAACAAAGACAAACTGGGCTGCGTGGGTGCAAGCTACGGTGGATTCTCTGTTTATTGGTTGGCCGGTCATCACGACAAACGTTTCAAAGCTTTTCTTGCTCACGACGGTATGTTCAACCTGCCTCAACAATACCTCGAAACTGAAGAAATGTGGTTTGTAAACTGGGATCTGGGCGGTGCTTATTGGGATAAAAACAATGCTATCGCGCAACGTTCATATGCTAACTCTCCACACTTATTTGTCGATAAATGGGATGCACCTATCCTTGTGATTCATGGCGAGAAAGATTATCGTATTCTGGCTTCGCAAGGTATGGCAGCTTTCAATGCAGCTGTATTGCGTGGCGTGCCGGCTCAGATGCTTATCTTCCCCGACGAAAACCACTGGGTATTGCAACCGCAAAACGGTATCCTTTGGCAACGTACATTCTACGAATGGTTGGATAAATGGCTGAAATAGTTGGTAGAAAGTAGTAAGTAGTAAGTAGTAAGAAGTAAGAAGTAAGAAGTAGGTAGTAGGTAGGGCTGCTTTCCTGTATAAACAACAAGAGGATGTTCATTATGAACATCCTCTTGTTGTTTACAGTAGTCTATGTGTTTAAACCAAAATAATGAGAGTAGCAAATGGCTACAAAGAGTAGCAATAGTTTAACAGCGCCTTCATATCCGCCAACGATTCAAAATCAACTTTATGGGTACTGAAATATGCCTCAATAACTTGTTTGTGTTTCGAGAAAGCCTTGATAATCTGACTTTGCGAACTTGCTTTGATAAACTGGTTATCTTTCTTTATCCAGAAAAAATAATGAGTTTTTGCCTTAAGCATTTCATTCTTGGATATTTGAGTCATAGACACTGTTTGTCCTCCATCGGTTGAAGATAGTGATGAAATAGATTTGGTATTGGACACTTGTGAGTAGCCACCATAACCTGCCTCTTTTCCGGTAGTAACCAACATTGCATTAAATTGTACATATACAGCCTCTTTGTCCAGCGTTACTTTTTCGAAAAACTCTTCGCCGCTGTAATTTACAAACGTGCGACCGGCGATAACAACAGAATCGATAGATTGAAGGAGTCCTAATGCCAGCACTTCACCGTTTCGTTTGAAAAGCATTTGCTTCAGAATGGTTTGGTAATTCAGTTGAGATTCTACCACCTTGGCATTTTTGAAATATACTTTACCTTTTTGGTAATCGGGAAAGATAAATGCACCGGTTATTTCGGCCGATTGGGCAGTTAATGAGAAGAGAAATGATAAAATGATGAGGGTGATGGTTGTTTTTTTCATATAAATTAGTTTTAATAGTAGATTTTATGTGTCTGATAGTTATATGTAACATGAGCATAAAGACGCTTAGCTCCGGGCCTGTTTTAATGTACTAGAATTGAAAGTTTTATGTTCTGTAGCTGTTGCAAAGATAATCTTTTTCTATAACACATGTAATTATTCTTGTTTTTTTTTGCTAAGAACAATGACTTTTATGTGTATCGTTTCTGTTTTTGATGTTTTGTTTTAGTTCGTTCTTTAGCCAACAAGTTCTGATAAATTATGAAAAAATAGAATCAACTTGGCAGAAAGACTATTACCTTTGCAAATTATGTCAAAAAAGAAGATGAATGGAGAGTAATAAAGAGCAAAAAAAGGTATTAAACACGATTGAAGTAGAAAATTGCATTTCGGTTTTAGAACATTTACTAGAAAATGGTGATCAACTGATTCATTTGCCCGAAGAGCAGCGCATTAAGCTAATGAAGATGGCCGGGCAAATTACCCGTCCGGATAGAGCCGAACTTAAAAAGAGAAACAAAGGAGTAAAACTTGTCAAAAAGCAGGAACTCACTGAGATTAATAAAAAAGCACGTGCCGCATCGAGTATCCGCAGTGCCCGACTGGCCAGCGTATTTCAGGCACCTACTCAGGTGGCCTTGCCAGAAGCTTCGGCTACTGAAGGAAAGCATGCTTTTACCTCCGAACAGAACTGTTACGTCTGCAAAAAACGATATACGGAGATTCATCATTTCTACGATTCGATGTGTAAGGAATGCGGCGATTTGAATTACCTAAAACGTTTTCAACGCTGCGATATGACCGGGCAGATTGCACTTATCACCGGTTCCCGATTGAAGATTGGTTATCATGCTACCTTGATGATGTTGCGCTCCGGTGCAACGGTTATTGCTACCACTCGTTTCCCTGCCGATTCGGCCATTCGTTTTGCCAAAGAAAAAGATTATTCCGACTGGAGTCACCGACTGCATATCTACGGACTCGATCTTCGTCATATCCCCAGCGTGGAACTCTTTGCAACTTATGTTGAAAATACCTACGAGCGACTTGACATCCTCATAAACAATGCAGCGCAAACCGTAAGAAGACCGGCTACTTTTTATGCCCACTTGATGGCGAACGAGTCACTGGCATTTCACGAACATTCGAAAGAAGTACAACAGTTGCTGCAACATCACCAACAATGTATCGCCGAAATAGAATCGTTTAGTGGAATGGGAGCTGATACCGATAAACCGATGACAGTACGTTGGAATGTTCGCACTCCGGGCATTGGTATTAAGTCGTCGGCACAACTATCGCAGATACCGTATAGTTTTGATAACTCCAACGAAGCTGTAGAACTTTTCCCCGAAGGAAAACTGGATGTGGATCTTCAACAGGTGGACTTGCGGAAAACAAACAGTTGGCGCTTGAAACTGGGACAGATAGAACCGGTAGAGATGATGGAAGTACAACTGGTCAACTCCATAGCACCCTTTGTGCTTTGTAACCGACTGATAGCTTTGATGCGCAAAGATTACACCGGCAATAAACATGTAGTCAATGTTTCGGCCATGGAAGGCAAGTTTCATACCTTCAATAAAATTGACCGACACCCGCATACCAATATGGCAAAAGCAGCACTTAATATGCTTACACATACCTCGGCAAGCGATTTAGCCAAGGATGGCATCTTTATGAATGCAGTAGATACCGGATGGGTGACCGACGAGGATCCTGCAGAATTATCGAAACACAAACAAGAAGTGTACGATTTCCAACCACCGTTGGATATTGTAGACGGTGCAGCCCGCGTGTGCGATCCTTTTATTGATGGTATCAATACCGGCAAGCACTGGAGCGGACAGTTCTTGAAAGACTATTTCCCGATAAGCTGGTAAAACAAACCGTCCGAACGCTTTAAGCGGTCGCACGGATAATATTATTCCTCTAAAACAAAGGCTTGACGTTGCGTCAGGCCTTTGTTTTATCTATTATTCAACCCACGAATTATATAAATCACGCGAATTCTTTTACTTCTGAGGTGTTCCTTATGATTCAGACAATATGATGAGTAAATACCGGGACAAAATATATATTGTCTTGAATGCGTGTTTGATTTTCATGTTGACGACATCTAACCCACCACTTCAAGTGATGCTACATATATTGACTATTAGTTAAATGTTGAATGTTTTTTGACATAAATAAAAAGTTTTTATGTAGTAGTTTCCTTCAGTCAAACTACTTCAATCTTTCCATCAACAATCTGTTCATTCACCCGATTTTCTCCCGTGTTTCTAAGTGAATGTGTGATATTCAACGAACCCGCATGTTTTAAAATGGATATTTATTTATAGGGATTTCAACTTTTATGTAGTGCTTTTTACCCATAAAACATTTTTATGCTTATATCAATTATTTGATTGTAAATGTTATATGACTTTTTTATGTAAATTTGGCTTGGTGTTTAGAACTTTAATTTAATCAAAAAGGAGCCTTTTCTCTGAACCAACTGGAAAAAGGTATATACAGACAGGAAAAATAGTTGTTCTGATTAGGAAGGTTTCTAAACCAATTGGAAAAAGAACTAAACCTATAGGAAAATATATAACCCTAACTGATAAAGTTCCAAAACCTATTAGAAAAGATTCTAACCCAACCAGAATAATACCTAACCCAGTTGGAAAAATCATTTTACCAACTGTTTTAGAGCTTAAACCTGTTCGAAAAATCATTTTTCCTACATGAAAAGAAATTCTTCTAATAAGAAGAGTAATTATACCTATAGAATAGAGAAAAGAACGATAAGCGATCGCTTAAAATATAGCCTGATAATAACCTAATGTTAAACAATTAAATTTAAAGATGATGAAAAAAGATCATGTAGTTCTCAATTTTGTAAAGATTCCTATTGCTCAAAAAATTGAAGTAGGACGTAGTGTAGAAGGTAAGATGAGGGCAAATCCTCGTTTTGCAAATTCCGATGTACCATTCGATGACTTGAGAGCAAGTACCGATTTGCTTGAAACACGTAATGTAGCAGCCATTACCGGAGGTAAAGAAGCCACAGCTTTAATGCATCAAGCCGAAGAGATGTGGGTAGATAAAATGCGGAAAACCGCATTGTTTGTGGACCGTATTGCCGATGGTGATGGAGCTTTAATTCTAAGTGCAGGATTTGACTTAGCCAAACAGCCCTCACCGGCAGTTCGTCCGGAGTTTAGTGTAGAGCTTGGTGAAAAATCAGGTTCAGTACTTCTTCGTCGTCAAAAAGTAGAAGGCGCAAAATCCTACATTTGGCAGTATTCTATTGGCGAAACACCTGCAGGTGAAGCAGAGTGGGTAACTGCTCAGGTAACTTCGCAAGCCTCGGTAGAACTAACCGGACTTACTCCGCTCAACAAGTATTGGTTTCGTGTGGCGGCTGTAACAATTGCCGGTACAACTGCCTATAATGCTCCTATTCTGCAAGTGGTATTGTAAAAGAATCTTCCCTCATACGATGTAGAGAATAGTTTCAGAATGACCATTACAAATGGGTAAAGATGAAACCTATTTTGCTTATCGTGTGAGCGACTCTAAGTTACATGCCCGATATGAACAAAAATTCCACTTTGAATTTATTCAGAGTGGGATTTTTTTTGTAAATTTTTTCTCAGTCATTGGTAAAATATACTTGTTTAATTAACTTATTTGAATTATCTTTGCATTATGAAACGGTTGAGTATTTATAGTTTAATATTGCTATTGCTATCTTTAATGGGCTGTTCACTTACCCCTAAGGAGTTGCAACGTGCTGAGCAGCTTATGGAGTCTGCTCCCGACTCGTCGTTGCATATCCTTCAACATATTTCGCATAAAAACTACATGTCAAGTTCCAACAAAGCACTCTACGGCTTACTTCTGTTTCAGGCGTTGGATAAAAACTATCTTACACTTACCCCCGACACACTTATCAATTATTCTATCGATTATTACGAGCGCGAAGGACAAAAGTCACGGCTTGCAGCAGCTTATTTGTATAAAGGGCGGATGTATAAATACGCCTTACGCTTCGAAGAGGCTACTTTGTGTTTAATGAGAGCAGTAGATAATGCCGATAAAACCAAAGACTTTGCTCTGCTGGGAAGAATATATAATGACTTGGGCGATATTTGTTTCAAACAACAAGATTATATTAAGGCCCGAACGGAATACAAACATAAATATGAATATTTTAGAAAAACGAATCTTAAAACACATGCGTTAGAGGGTCTGCTGGATGTAGGCAGAACTTATTTTGCAGTGCACAAATATGATAGTGCAATGCTATATTACAAAAGGGCATTAGCGCAATCCACTGATTCTATGTCTAAGGCGAGGTGTATTCAAGAAATTTCCCAAAACTATTTTGCTGTAAAACAGTACGACTCCACATTACATTATTTACGACCCATTATTGATTATCCTTATGTTGATAATAATCGTGCTATCCGTTATTGCGTACTTGCTGATGCCTATTTTGAATTAAGACAATTGGATTCTGCTCGTTTCTATGCTAGTGAAACATTCAAATTTAAACCGGATATGAATGTTCGGTTTAGTTGTTATCGTATTTTGGGCAATATTTCATTTCTTCGAAAAGAAATGAAAGAGATGGCTCACTATATGAATTTGTATACTGCCTGTAGCGATTCTATTAAGAAAGTTGACTCGCAAACTAAAGTGTCGGTATTGGAGAAGATACATCAGGATAGCAAAGATATTCAGTCGGGGAAGAGAAACTCTATTGTTTTGGCTGTTTTATTCTGTATTACATTTTTACTGGGTTTTGTCGTTCTGTATTATCTCTACACGCAACATAAAAAGAATAATCAGCTACACGAAGATCAAATTCAGCAGGCACATTCTGTGCTGGTTAAGAAACAAAGTAGTCTTGTAAAGGGTGTGCAACAAAAGATTGAAATTGCAAAACAAAAACAAGCAGCTGTCCGCAAGAAGGCTACACAGAGTGAGCGTGATGCATTGGCGATAGAAATCTATCAATCAAAACTGCATCTCAACGATTGGGCTGAATTTACCCGTCTAATGAACTACACTTTTAATAATATTGTCAGTATATTAGAAAGCACATGTCCTGATATCAAACAAACTGAAATTATTTGGTGTTGCTTACATCTTTTAGATGTACCTCAGGCCGAAAGAATGATTGTACTCAATGTTTCCACAAACAGTTTATACAAGCTGAAGCAGCGCATGGCATTAAAACTCCAATTGAACGGAGCCAAAATGTTAGATGAATATCTAAAACAATTCAACGAGAAACTTATTTGATTAGGGACTGAGCTAAATAGGGTCTGCTGAAAAACTACCTATTGCCACGGAGTGGCTAAATGTGAATAACCCCCGGTGAAGCTTGCGGAACCGGGGGATGAACATAACCCTATATCTACAACTCCGCCAGCTGGCGGATTGAACTTAAAGATAATGTATTGTTATTGAACCCCATTCGGGGTTCTTGTTTCCTGATTATTCTTATCCGCCGGTTATACCGGCGGTTATTCACATTAAATCCTTTCAGGATTTTTTGATTGCACACAGACAAACAAGTGTAAGAAAAATAAAGTTTTATATTCAAAATACTAGCTTTCAACAACAGACTCGTATTATTTGTAAATTTCTTAAATGACATTCTTTACTTTCATCTGTCACACTTACGTTATTTAGTAAATTGAATAAATTTTATCCCTCTCACACTCATTTTGTTCCATTTTCTCCTTCCTTATTTCTGCTTGTCCAAAAATAAATGTTGAGTTAAATTTAATGTACTGATATTTAGTTATTTGTATTTTGGGTTTTGTCCAAAAATAATTGACTTAAAATATTATTGCCCGTTAATTACCTGCTAATTTAGCGGCGTAATTATTAAAATAAAATTTCAATTCAATTATGAAACCAACTCGACATTTTGTTATTTGCTTAATTGCATTCTCCTTTTTTTCCCTTTCTTCTATAACCTGCTATGCTAATGAAGCAGTAGATATGCCTTTTCATAGAACAGATACGCCAAATCAATCAAGAGGTCAAAAAGCCCCATTTTGGATTCCACTTACAGCTGAATATAGTTCCGATACAGTCAGTTTTAATTTCTTATATTCTGTAGGTTCTGCCACTATTACTATAACTGATGATTTTGGAGCAGAGGTTTATATCGAAACTATCGATACTTTTACTCAGCCCAACTTATATATCCCCGTTGATCTATGGGCTGGTGGTATTTACCAAATTTCTATACAATACGGCTGCAATACACTTACAGCTGAGTTTGAATTGTAATGCGGGAGTATCAAAACAGACCTTAGTTATGTATTGCTGATAAGCGGTGCGGACATATTTATTCATCTTCAGAGATGTTAAACATCAGACCTTGAAAATGTTCAATTCAATCACACACATTAAACATTGTTTTAAATTGTCCGTGCCGCTTTATTTTGCCGACAAAAAAGAGATATTTTAAAGATGAAATCTAACCTTTTTCCAATGTTTTCGACTTTGGAGATACTATAAAAGAATATGATTATTTGTTTTAGTAAAGTGGTGCGCAACATTTGAAAAAATAATTAGTCTGACGTTTGTGGTAACTACGTGTAAAATACCACCGCGGAAACTGAAAAGCGTAATGAGTAGGTAAAAAATAAAATTTTTACTAAAATGAAAAAGAAATCAATGAAAGTGCAAGTCGTAGAATTAGGACTTAACGACATGGCTAAAATTAAAGGAGGAGCACAGCTAAAACAAGTTACAGTTACTGGAAAAAAGAAAACTGTTGATTTTGAATAACACACTGATTCAATTCTATTGACTTAAATTACTACCAGAACAGATAGCGACTATCTTTTCTGGTAGTTTCCCATAATATCGTAAAATATTAAATATGAAAAAATATAAAGACTGTTCTCCAATAGAAACAATAAGTAAGATTAGAACTATTCTTAATCAATTGGGTATCTTGTTAAAAGAAGACAATGATTTAAATGACACATTTCCTTCATGTAGAGTAAGTATTGGAAATAACGGTGTTGGTCCGTTAAATATTGGGAGCAATGGTAAGGGTATAACATATGAATATTCTCTTGCAAGTGCATATGCCGAATTTATGGAAAGACTGCAAAATAGAATGTACTTTAAGAAAAAAAAGTATGCTACAAAATCTTTTATTGATTCTCTGCCATCTGACTCTCTATATGTTACAAAGCTAAAACAGGCTGGACTAAATTTTAAATTTGTATATGATATTAAAGAGGAGAACTGGGATGTAGATAAAGTTGTCAATGAGAATAGTAAAATACTTTCTAATATTTTAAATATTGAAGATACAGTTGAGATTAAAAGATTTATTAAGGAAGATTTGAATTATGAAAAACTATTGTTGATTCCTTTTTACTCAATTGATAAGCATGAGGAGAAATTACTTCCAATTGAGTTAATCTTTGCAGGTTGCGGTTCTACTGGAATGTGTGCTGGGAACTCTTTTCACGAAGCTATCCTACAAGGATTATGTGAGATATTTGAAAGATTTGCAGGTCGTAAAATGTATTTTGAAAGTATTACTCCTCCAACAATACCTTTAGAAACATTTAATCATACAGCAATTCATGATAAAATAGAAAAACTTATACAGGATACAGGTTATAAAGTTATCATAAAAGATTGTTCATTAGGAATTGGCTTGCCTGTTCTAGGAGTCTTGATAATTGATCAACAAAAACAGAAATACAATTTTAATCTTGGATCAGATTTCGTTCCAGAAATAGCACTTGAACGTTGTTTGACTGAAATACATCAAGGTGTTAATGATGTTGCCTGGTTGCCATTAGTTTTATCAGATTCTATTATGCATAAATCTGAATTGACTAAATTGGAATATATTTATTTCAATGGTGATAAGATATTTGTAAATAGTTCTGGTTTTTGGCCTATAGAACTTTTTTCATCAAGTAGCTCATATGAGTTTACTGGTTTCAATCCAGAATATGGCGAATCAAATGAGACTGACTTGAATTTTGGAATTAAATTAGTGAATGATTTTGGATCTGAAATATTTATAAGAGATAATTCAATAACAGGTTTTCCTTCATATTATGTTTTTGTGCCTGGAATGAGTCAATTTCCTCAAGTCAAAGATCATTATACACTAATTTCAAGTTCATTCTCAAGAATAACCTTGGTAAATAAAATTAACTTATTAGATGATCAAGAGATCTTGGATTTAGCTTCTGCACTTGATGAAAATTATAATATTATTAAGTTTATTGCACATGATTATACAAGTGCATATCTATATAATACGGATAAAGATTTGATTGATTTAGACATTGAATTGTTGTTATTTATGTTGTATTATAGAAGTAGACAGACAGTCAATGCAAAAAAATATTTAGACATATATTTAAAAGACAAAGATGTTTTGTCACATAGTTATTATTTTGCGATATCTGATTTCATTCATTTATATTATGGAGTAAGTAATGATATAGATGTAGTTCGTAGTATACTATCTCTGAAATATGGTAATGAAGAGGCTGAAGAAGTAATTTCAGATTTGAAAAATCCTTCTAATGTTTTGAGTTATTATAATTTCCCAACTTGTTTTAATTGCGAAGTTTGTAAAGTTAGCAAAACATGTCATTTAATTGATGTTTATAAAATGGAAATGGAGTTAGACAGACTTCATTTTTCCAATTACATAGATCAAAAAACATTAAAGCAGTATTTCGAAAATTTAAACATTAAAGAATGAAAAGGGATGAATATATATTGAAAGGCAATGGAATTCAACTTATTAGTTTACCTCCAACGTTAGTTAATTTTCCTATTTCAGGCTTATCTACATTAAAATCATACGTAAATAAATTTAATATTAACTGCAATGTTAGATACTTAAATATTAGTGTTGATGAAAATTGCTTTTTTAAAAGTTGTGAAAATGACTTCATGAATTTATTACCATATATTTATTTATACAATAGGATAGTATTAGATGATGATTACAAATCTTTTCTAACAAAGGTACATATCGAATCATTTTATGGGAAAGTGTTTTATAAAGATAAATCATTGACAAATGATATTTTTGACGAATGCATCGAACAGTTAATCAATCATATCAACACTGAATTAGATGATTTAATTGAAAAAGAACCAGCTTTAATAGGTTTTACTAGTAAATTCTATCAGTGGATTCCTGCTTGTGTCTGCGCTCATTTGATTAAAAAAAAGAATCCTAATATTCCAATTCTTATAGGAGGATGGAGCCATAAGGATGCAGCATTATCTATCTTAAAAGTATTTCCAGATTTTGATTATGCAATTTGGGGTGAAGGTGAAATGCCAATTGTTGATTTATATAATTCTATAAAAAATGACTGCTCCAAAACAACTATTGCAAGATTAATTTATAAAGAAGGAAACCTCATTATTTCTTCTGGACAATCAGAAAGAGAAACATTTGTTGATTTGAATACTGCTCCAGTTCCGGATTTTGAAGACTATATTATTGAATTACAAAATAGAAGCATACCAATTAATTTTAGTTTGCCAGTAGAAAGGAGTAGAGGATGTAATTGGAATAAATGTCATTTTTGTTATTTATCAGTGGGTTATAATTATAGAATAAAAGATAATGAAAAATTCATAGAACAAGTAACATATTTGATAGAAAAATATAATATTTTTCTATTTCAAATTATGGATAATGATTTTGTTGGAAAGGATATTGAAGTTTTTAGAGATCTTCTTGAGAAACTGAAATTATTAAAAAAGAAATTTCCAGAGTTTAAAATAATTTTAGCAGAAATAATAACGAAAGATTTATCTAAAGAGATTATAGAGATGATGTTTGAGTCAGGCATAGAAAATGTACAGATTGGTCTTGAAGCAATATCTCAAAATATTCTCACTAAGATGAATAAATATCAGAGTGTAGCTGAAAATATTTTTTTTATAAGAGAAGCTCTTTTGCATGGAATATCAATTTCAGGTGCCAACATTATCATTGAAACATTAGATGAAGACGATGAAGATATAATTGAGAGTATAAATATGCTGTATTTTTTTAGATTTTTTCTCAGTAATGAGAAATTGAAATTTGACGAAACTCCTCTGGCAATTGCCAATTATTCAAGTTATAGAAAAAGAATAAAAAACAAAAATATAGAATCAGAATATAACTCAAACCATATTGCTGATTTGCTGCCAGTTAGTTTTACTTCCGAAATTGATAGATTTTCATTGTTTGATTATACAAGCAACACTTCAGTAAAACTATTATGGCAAATTTTCTCTAAATCCTATAAAACATATATAAAGAACAAACATAGTTATAAAATAAACTATAAGAATGGAGTAATCTATTATAAAGAGTATTCAAATAGGAAACTAATAAAAGAGATTTGCTTTGATGATATTTTCACAATAAGATTGTTGTATATTCTTCAGGATAAGGTTTTCTCTGTTGATGAGTTATATGAAAAGATAATTATTGAATTACCTGAGGGAATCAATGGAAGTTTTACGAAAGTAGAATTGATTAAAATACTTAGTGATTTATACCATGAAGGTTTAGTGTTTTACAATAAAGATTTTTCTCAAATAACAACTATAATCATATTAAATGAATTGGCTTATGAATAAGTATTTTTTGATTGCTCTTGCATTGTTATTGGCAACTCAAGTTACAGTGTTTGCTCAAAATAAGGATGAGTTTAAAATAAATGATAGTACTACTGTTAAACTAACGGATGTGGTAGTGAAAGGTCAGCGTCCAGTAGTAAAAGCATCTGCTGGAAAATTACAATACAATATTCCCAATCTAATTAAAAACAAGCCAGTTGATAATGCTTTTGATGTACTAAGGGAAGTTCCTGGGCTTACGCTGCAAGGTGATGCGATTTCAATTATTGGTGCTCAAAGCACAAATATAATTATCAACAATCGCTTAAGTTCTCTAACATTAGATCAGGTAATCAACCTACTAAAATCTACCTCAGCTAATAAGGTGAAAAAAGTAGAGGTGATGTACAGCACTCCTCCTCAATATGGTGTGCGTGGAGCGTCTGTCAATATTATTATGGGAAATGACAAGTTGCAGAAAGATGTTCTAAAAGGCGAGGTTTCACTTAAAGCGAGTCAGGCATATTATTTTACTCCATCTGGACGGTTAAGCTTGGGATACGCGAAAGATAAGTTTTCAACAGATTTTTCTTATGCTGGCGATTATGACAATTCAAGACATGAAGAAAACATGGGGGCATTCCAAACTGTAAATAACAATACTTATACGATTGAACAAAGAAATCGAGCGAAAGCAATCACACCTTCTCACAATGTGAGAGGAGTTTTGGAATACGAAATGGCTGATAGTAGTCAATTGACCTTTAGCTATACAGGGTCTTTTGATAATACAAATTCTAAAAGATCTGCAGAAACTAAATTCGTAGGCCTGAATACAATTCTTACTAATAATCATATCACTGGGCCATCTTCTCTTAATAGTTTTCGATTCGATTTTGTTGGAAAAAAAGGATTGACTTTCGGTGGTGATTACGTTATTTATTCGGATGATCTTGACCAAGCACTACTAAATCTGAATACAAATCAAAATGAAGAATCTATCACAAGTAGTTCAACTCAGAAAGTCCAAAGGGTAAATGTCTATGCAAATATGACTCATAAATTGGCAAATGATTGGGAGCTCAATTATGGACTAAATGGATTGATTTCTAAAACTAGTAACAAATCAATAGCCAAAATAGATAACGTGTTCGACAAGGATGCTTCTTTTGAGCAAATACAAAATGAGCAGAATGCGGGAGGATTTATTGGTTTTACTAAATCGTTTGGAGAAAAACTTTCTTTGCAAGCCTCACTATCGCTTCAATATTATAAAGCAACTACAGATTCATTAAAACAGCTTAATGTTCTCTGGGAACGTTTAGATCTATTCCCAACAATGAGTTTAGAATATAATCCGAATGAAAACAATACTTTTCAATTGTCATTTTCGAGCGATAAATCCTATCCGTCGTACATGCAAACCTCTCCGAGTCTGATTTATTTAAATGCATACAGTGTAACACAAGGAAATCCAGCCTTAAAACCTTCTCGTTCTTATTCAACAAGCTTGAATTATGTATTCTTAAGAAAATATGTAATGGTAGCTTTTGCAAATCATGAATCAGGTAGTATTCAACAAATGCCTTATCAATCAATTAATTTATTAAGAATGAATTTCAATACGATAAATATGGATTACCGCGATATGTATGGAATTTCAGTAGTTATTCCGTTTAAAATAGGGAGTCTGGTTGATTCGAAGATAACAACCACGGGAACCGTTTTGCATGATAAAGGGAAATTGATTGATATTGAGTTTAACCGAAAAAAAGTATTTGGTTCAGTAGATCTTGATAATACAATCTTTCTGACAAAAAAGAAAGACCTTTTTTGTACTGTTAGTGGGAATTACAATACCTCAGCTATTCAAGGAATCTATACAATTGATCCAACCTTTGATGTGAGCAGTTCCTTGGTGTGGAAATTTGCAGATGGCAAAGCAAGATTGATACTTAAAGCAGAAGATATTTTTAATGGACAGAGTCCATATACACATACAAATATTAAAGAGCAAAGAAGTAATATGTCTGTTTTTTATGATTCGCGACTAATCTCTCTAAGCTTTAAATATAATTTTAGTGGTTATAAAAAGAAGGAAGTGGAAGATGTTGATACCTCAAGGTTTGGAAATAAATTTTAAATTGCAGACATAACTCAGAAAAATGAAATCCTTCCCATTTGATAATCAACTTGATGCGATGGACTGTGGTCCATCTTGTCTTAAAATGATTGCTCAGTATTACGGCAAATATTATACATTAGAACATTTACGTCAACGATGCTTTATTAGTAGAGAGGGAGTATCGCTAATGGGTATCAGTAAAACAGCTGAAGAGATTGGATTCAAAACTTTTGGAGGTAAATTCACTTTTGAACAATTAGTAGAGAAAGCACCATTGCCTTGTATTGTGCATTGGAAGCAGGAGCATTTTGTAGTTGTATATCGAATAAAGAAAAATAACCGACGAACAGTAGTTTATGTAGCCGATCCGGGTAAAGGATTGATTACATATACTCAGCAGGAGTTTTGTGAGAATTGGATTAGTACCAGTTCGAAGGGTGAGGAAAAAGGAGTGGCGCTATTACTTGAGACTACAGCCTTGTTCTTTCAACAACAAGGCGAAGTTGTAATTCGAAATAGGTTTAAATTTCTAAGTAACTATTTCTTACCCTACCGTAAGTTATTTGGTCAATTATTGCTAGGTCTGTTATTAGGTAGCGTTTTACAATTGTTTTTTCCTTTTCTTACTCAGGCTATAGTTGATACAGGTATTGCCAACCAAAATATTGGTTTTATTTATCTGATATTATTAGCTCAATTGATGCTTCTGATTGGTCGTACTGCGGTTGACTTTATTCGTCGTTGGATACTGTTACATATTAGTGCGCGGATTAATATTTCGTTGATTTCCGATTTCTTTATTAAATTGATGCGGTTGCCAATGAGTTTTTTCGACACTAAGCTGTTGGGCGACTTATTGCAACGCATCGAAGACCACAATCGGATAGAAAGGTTCTTAACTGCTCAAACCCTCAACCTTTTGTTTTCAATTTTCAGTCTTGTTATTTTCAGCATTGTATTATTGGTGTATGATTTGCGTATCTTTCTTGTATTTCTAATTGGTACAGCTTTATATGCAGGTTGGATTGTCTTTTTTCTCAAGCGGCGGAGGGTGTTGGATTATCAATTTTTTGAACAACAAGCCCTCAATCGTAGCAAGATATATCAACTTATCAATGGTATGCAGGAAATCAAGTTGCAGGGTTGCGAGCAGCGTAAACGTTGGGAATGGGAAGATGTGCAAGCAGATTTGTTCAAGGTCAACCTCTCCACACTTTCTATGCAGCAAACGCAGGAAGCCGGGGGTATTTGTATTAACGAACTGAAGAATATTGTAATCACAGTGTTGGCTGCCACAGCTGTAATTCGCGGGCAGCTCACATTAGGAATGATGCTTTCAGTGCAGTATATCATTGGTCAATTAAACAGTCCTGTGGAGCAAATGGTAAATTTTATCTATCAATGGCAGGATGTAAGCATTAGTTTAGAACGTATAAATGAGATACACGCCAAAGAGGATGAGGAAGCTATAAATCAAGGAAATGTTGTTGATTTAAGTGTTGGGGAGGATATCGTGGTTGATAATCTTTCATTTCAATATGAAGGTCCATACTCGCCAAAGGCACTGAATAACATTTCGTTAGTTTTACCCAAAGGCAAAGTTACAGCAATTGTAGGTGCAAGTGGAAGTGGTAAGACCACGCTAATAAAACTTCTGTTAGGCTATTATCCATCTACTGAAGGAGAGATTACTATAGACAATAAAAAGCTTAATCTGATGGATATTAGGTGGTGGAGGCAACAATGCGGAGTAGTAATGCAAGATGGCTTTATTTTTTCCGAATCTATTGCCCGAAATATTGCAGCTAACAATGAAGAAATAGATATTGAACGTTTAGCCAATGCCGTCAATATTGCCAATATTAAAGAGCATATTGAAAAGCTGCCATTAGGGTATAATACTATTATCGGACAAGAAGGGCAGGGATTAAGCCAAGGTCAGAAGCAACGTGTCTTAATAGCAAGAGCTGTTTATCGTAATCCTCAGTTTATCTTCTTGGATGAAGCAACAAATGCTTTAGATGCAAACAACGAACGGACAATTATAGAAAATCTCAATGAATTCTATAAAGGCCGAACAGTGGTAGTTGTGGCGCACCGCCTTAGTACTGTAAAGAATGCAGACCAAATTGTAGTGTTGGATAAGGGTGAAATCGTTGAAGTTGGGACTCACGAAGAGTTGACAACCAAAAGAGGAGCTTATTATCAATTAGTAAAAAATCAATTGGAACTTGGAAACTAAACTAGAACTTATGGATTCAATAGAATTACGAAGCGAGAAAGTGCGCAGTATTATTGGAAAAGTTCCACCCCGACTCATTCGAAGTGGAACTTTGGTGTTGTTTATCGTTTTCTTTTTATTGCTGATTAGCAGTTATTTCTTTCCTTACTCCGAAACAATTGTTGTTCCGGTACAGATAGAAGAATATCAAACACAGACAACTCCTATAACTTCTAAAAGTTACATTGCAATAGCTTTTGTTCCTATTGATATTCAATCAAAGGTTGCTGTAGGGCAAATGTCTGTAATTGAGATTGAAGGATACAATAAAAATACTCATGGTCAACTGATGAGTGAGGTATATAGCAGAACAAATAAACCAATCAGAAAAGAAAAAAAGAAATACATATTATTTCAATTGGCATTGCAAAACGGTTTGAAAACAAATAATGGTACGGCTATTTCTTATTACGATAACATGCAGGGAACTGCGACAATAACACTAAAAAGAGAACGATTAATTAAAGTGCTGTTTTCTTGGATGAAAAAATAAAAGAAAGTTGGTGTTTAGCTTAGATATAATCGGCATAATATGCAAAATAACAGATGCTGGGTTATTTGATGTTGCAAGGGATTGAAAAAATCACAAATGTTATTGCTGGTTGGTTAGATATAATTATCTTTGAAAATATTTATGATTGATTAAAAGTAGAATTCTACAGATGAATAGCTTTATGTGTTTGTTTGTCCGGATGATCAGTTTGTGCAAGCGTGCTGGCCAAAGTTGAATAATACATAATTAGTATCATAAAATTGATCGTTGAGAGGAGTTCAGATTCTTTCAACGATTTTAAATATCAACCATAAGCGTTATAATTTACAAATATGATTTCAATCTCTCCGGCAGCATATTACCAAAATAGAATCATCGCATTAGAGGAAGACTATAAGAGGCTTAAGAACCAAAGCCGGCGATACTCTTTGGTGCGCTTTTGCTTATTTATCTGTTTTGCAGGTTCGTTGTTTCTGCTGTTTAAAACAGAGTATATTGTTCTGCCCTTGTTCGTTTCTATCGTTTCGCTAGGTTTCTTTATTCTATTCGTCGTTAAATTCAACCGGCTTGAGGATGCCATCATTTTGCTTGCTTCAAAGATTCAGATCAACAAGGATGAGTTGCTGTATCTCGACTATAACTATTCCGAACGAAATGCGGGAGAAAGGTATGCAACTATCAATACTTCGCTGTCGACCGATTTTGATTTGTTTGGCAAAGGATCTATATTTCAATATATAAACCGTTGCAATACCCAAAAAGGATGTGCCACCTTGGCTCAAAGTCTTTGTTTTCCTGATAAAAGTCCGGAAGTAATACAGAGTAAGCAAGCTGCTATAGCTGAATTGTGCGATAACAATGATTTTATTCAGGATTTCCAATCAATCACCAAGTCTATTAAAGGAAACGGAACAGAGTCCATTTTGCAGAACTGGATGAATGAGGCTCAAAAGGATTTCAGTACCATCAGAATTACAGCCTTTGTACTGGGATTGATAAATGTTGGTTGTACGTTTTTGTCGGCATTTAGTGTATTGCCTTGGGGAGTACTTGGTCTTCTTCTCACCGTTTCACTTATTTATGTTGCTGTCCATGACAAGAAGATTTTAAAAACACATTCTCAATTAATAAGTATTGCAAGCAATATCGAAAGTTATGTCGCTGCTTTTCATTTGATTGAAAAGACCCCGTTTGAATCGGAGCACCTTTTGTCGCTTAAAAAATCATTGATTCAAGATGATAGCAGTGCCAGTAAAATATTGAGTTCGCTGCATACTATTCTTTCTGTTTTTGAGCTGAAAGAAAATAAACTTCTATCCCTCACGCTAAACGCCTTCTTTTTATTGGATCTACATGTTTTCTACTCTTTTTCGCGTTGGAAGCTAAAATACAATAGTAATACAACGGCATGGTTTAGTGCGTTTAATGAAATGGAAACCTTGATTAGCTTTGCTACTTTTGCCTTTAATAATGAAGCTGTTGTTTATCCTACTGTTTCGGATGAGGGATTTAGCGTGCAGGCACAGGATATGGGTCATCCGTTG
>Ga0302293_10000496_pt1 | contig 20945 bp, 17 predicted proteins | sample III_Fen_N2_2_FD_198758 | JGI IMG/M metagenome (GOLD analysis project Ga0302293, IMG submission 198758) | Peat permafrost microbial communities from Stordalen Mire near Abisko, Sweden - III_Fen_N2_2 | ecosystem: Environmental > Terrestrial > Soil > Wetlands > Permafrost | place: Sweden: Abisko...
GAAAAAGATTTGAATGATTTTTACACCGGAAAATTGGACTACCTGATTCCTTTTTTCTTCGGAGAAGAAACCGGAATTCTTAACACCGAGTTCAATGGTGGCTTTCAAAACAATTACCTGCTCACACCACACAACCACTTTTACTTTCCGGGCTTGCAAGGAATCGTTATTCACACTCCAGAACATTACCCCTTCAGTAAAACAAATCCGCGCTTCTTACGCATTTGGGTAAACGACACTTTGTATACGGCAGATTCACATGTATTTGATCGATCTACGCACACCCTACAATTCGATTTTTCAAGCCCGCGATTCTGCAAAAAATACAATTACTTTTTTCAATATAAACTGTTGGGAAGTAATTTCCCCGATCATTGGAGCAAGCTGGAAAAATCGCCAAGCATTTCCTTTAAAATGCTTCCTCCCGGAAAATACACCTTGAAAATTCGTGCAGTAAACGCTTTTAATGACCAACACCCTCCTGAAATTATTTATAAGTTTGAAATTAAGCCCTATTTCTATGAAACAGCATGGTTTAGGGTCACAAGTATCATTCTTTTTCTATTGCTCATTATTCTGTTGGTGCGATTACGCATCGCTTATATAAGCAGCAAAGACAGACATATGAATTCCATCAATAATACCATCTTGGAATTAAAACTGAAAGCCATTCAGGCCAAAATGAATCCACACTTCATTTTTAATGCCCTCAACAACATTCAATACCTCATCGTTTTAAAAGAATTGGAACTTGCGGAAACAGCCATCAATGAATTCTCGCAATTATTGCGTAAGTTTCTGCAACAAAGTGATCAATCGTTTGTTACTATTGAGGAAGAATTCGAAATGCTACGTCTATATGTGGCAATCGAAAAATTCCGGTTTAACGATCAACTGGTGTCACGATTTAAAATCGATTATAAAATAGGTCAATATTATATTCCTTCCATGTTGCTTCAACCTGTTGTGGAAAATGCACTCAAGCATGGATTACTGCATTCTGAAAAAGAACGTGTTTTACAAGTACAAGCTTTCTCTTACAACGACAAAATCCGAATAACCATTGAAGACAATGGAATTGGCAGAGAGGCTTCATTGGAGATTAACAAATCGCGTGAAGAACACATTTCCCACGGATTTAACCTTGTACAAGAAAAAATCAAAATTGTACAGGAAAAATACGGTATTGTAGTTCGATTCGAATTAAACGATTTAACGGAAAATTCAATAACCGGCACACGCGTAATTTTTGATATACCGATTATAAAAGAAGCATTTATTGATGCTTAATAACGTTCCTTGCCCCTAAAATAGATTTTAACCTAAATGAATGAAAATGAATACCTTAATAGTTGACGATGTAAAGCTGAGTCGAGATGGATTGAGTGCTCTGATCAACACGCACCTTCCGGAAGCAACCATTATCGGAAGTGTTCCTTCTGTTGAAGAAGCGCGTAAAATCCTAAAAAAGACGGATCAAATTGACCTGCTCTTTCTGGATATTCAGCTTCAAGACGGTTTAAGTTTCGAGATTTTAGACGATGTATCATTGAATTCGAAAGTGATCTTTATAACCGCTTACGAAAAATACGCCATCGATGCCATCCGCAAAGGTGCTTTTGATTATTTGCTGAAACCGATCAATGTTTCCGAGCTCAAAAAATGCATAGAACGCATTCGTGAGTTGCGTGAATTGGAAAACGAACACCGCGAAAAAGCATCCGATTCTATAGTGTTTAAAGGAAAAATAGGGATTTCTAGTATGGATGGCATTGAATATGTGAATACTACTGAAATTACTTATTTAAAGGCAGATGGAAAATACACCGAAGTCTGTTTGAAAAACGTCACCATTACCAGCTCGAAAAACCTAAAGATGTTTGAAGTGATTCTTCCTGAATCATATTTTATGCGGGTGCATCATTCCTACTTGGTCAATCTGTCGGAAGTGATTCGTTTTAAGAAAGACGATGCCATGCTCATTCTATCAGACGGTACGGAAATTCCGGTAGCGAAATCACGTAAAGACTTACTCACCAGAAGATTGATTCATGTGTGATCTTAACGCATAACGATTACATTATACGTATCATCGAACGCTAACGAACCTTCAATTACCTGAGCGGAACCCGGAATCATCAATCCTTTCATTTTGGTGGTTTTGCCTTTCTGAATCAGATCAATCAATTGTTTTTCGGTGAGTTTTTTGCCCAACAATTCAAACGGAACCAGAAAACCACACACTTTATAGTTGGCACATCCTACTCCTGTGCGACCTTGCATGAGTTTGTGTTGTTTGCATTTCGGGCAATCAAGGTCGGTAAGACTTACCTTTTCCGTTGGTTTGCGTTCTCTTTTCGGTTTTTCCTTCGCAACAGGCTCATCGGTGTGCAACTGAATGCGAATGGGCGCTTGTGAAAAAATTACCTCATCGGTGAGTTGACGCACCATAATGGTTAATTCCTGCTTGAATTGTTCCAAATCGTATTCACCTTTTTCAATGAGGCGCAACTTGCGTTCCCACTGTCCGGTCAACTCGGCGCTTTTCAATAATTCGTTTTGAATCGTATCTATAAGTCCCACGCCGGTTGGAGTAGCCATGAGGTTTTTGCGTTTCTTCTCGATGTACTTGCGCTTGAACAACGTTTCGATGATGTTGGCACGCGTAGCAGGACGACCGATCCCGTTTTCCTTCATCATATCCCGGATTTCTTCATCCTCGACCTGTTTACCGGCCGTTTCCATTGCACGCAACAAAGTAGCTTCGGTAAATGGTTTGGGCGGACTGGTTTTTCCGTGATGCAAACGTGGTTCATGCGGTCCGGATTCGCCCTCGGTGAACACCGGCATGGTTTGTTCAGCTTTTTCCTTTTCGGGTTTTTTATCGTCAGAATCCGATTCTTTGGTTTCTTCCCACACAACACGCCATCCGGGTTCAATGATTTGTTTTCCGGTGGCTTTAAACCCGATTTGATCCACTTTTCCTAAAACTGTTGTATTGGAAACCTTACATTCCGGGTAAAATGCCGCAATGAAACGTCGCACGATCAGTTCATACACCTGGCTTTCGGGCTGTGAAATACCGCTGGGCTGAATACCGGTAGGAATGATGGCGTGGTGATCGGTTACTTTCTTATCGTCGAACACCGATTTTAATTTCGGAATGGGTTTTTCCATCAACGGAGCCGTAAAGCGCTGATAATAGGTAAGCCCTTTCATAATATTCGGAATCTTCGGATGTAAATCTTCGGATAGATACGTTGTATCAACACGTGGGTAGGTCACGAATTTCTTTTCATAAAGACCTTGAACGTACTTGAGTGTCTCTTCAGCCGAAAAGCCGAATTTCTTGTTGCCCTCTACTTGCAGCGAGGTCAAGTCAAACAACCGCGGATTGCCTTCTTTTCCTTCTTTTTGTTCGAATGACGTAATCTCGAACGGATGTCCTTTTAGGTACTCCACTCCTTTTACAGCGCGGTCTTCGGTGCGAATTCGATCTATGGTTGCGGTAAATTCCGTTTCGCGGTAAATGGTTTTCAACTCCCAGTATTCTTCCGAACGAAAAGCTTCTATTTCTTTATGTCGCCCCACAATCATGGCAAGCGTGGGTGTTTGCACCCGCCCGATAGACAAAGTAGCCTTTCCCTGACCGAATTTTTTGGTAAACAAACGCGTTGCATTCATTCCCAGCAACCAATCACCGATTGCTCTAGCACTTCCGGCAGCGTATAAATTTTGGTATTGTTCACCGTTTTTCAACGATTGAAATCCTTCACGAATGGCTTCTTCGGTCAAAGAAGAAATCCACAAACGTTTGATCGGAACTTTGCACTTAGCTTTGGCGAGTACCCAGCGCTGAATCAATTCTCCTTCTTGCCCGGCATCCCCGCAATTGATAACCTCTTCGCACTGCCCCACCAATTTTTCAATCACCGAAAACTGTCGTTTCACACCTTGGTCTTCGATCAGCTTAATTCCAAACTTCTCGGGAATCATTGGCAGATCTTCCAGACGCCAGTATTTCCACTTTTCGTTGTAATCGTGGGGTTCTTTGAGTGTACACAAGTGACCGAATGTCCAAGTCACCCAATAACCGTTTCCTTCATAGTAGCCGTCGTGGCGCTGTTTGGCACCTATTACTTCCGCAATATCACGGGCAACTGAAGGTTTTTCGGCAATGCACAATTTCATAAGTTGCAAAGTTGGTACAATTACCGAAAATACCTACTAGCCAAACGCTACGAAATTTGAACAAAAACGAGAAGTTACTAATACTAACTTTGTTCTAGGATGATTTTTTTATACCAGAACAAAACGTTCTTTTTTAAAATCGCGACTTGTTAAAAGAACACAATGGTGATCTACCGCAGTTCTCTTTGTGTTCTTAACACGCCTATTCTCCCAAAAAAACGTTGAGTCTTTGCGGTAAAAAACGATTAGTGCCCCCGATTATCTATTTTCGTTACATTTGCCCTGGTCAGAAGAACCGTATTGATGAAAAATTGGCTTATAATCTGCTTCCTGCTTGTGGCGAGTACCGGTTTCGGTCAGCACCTCAAAAAAAAGTTTTACGGCACTTACAAAGGTGTGATTCCCGCTTACAAGATGGATATCGGTTCCGATGTGGTGGACGTGGCTTCGGCAAGCATTACCATTGTGCTTTCACCAGAAGGTGTGGTCCAGCAATTAGGCAACAGCACCAAAAACGGTACTTGGAAATTGGTTACTACCGAGAAAACGGTTTATGTGCTTTCCTTGCGCTTAGAGGGGCAATTAACCGAAGAGCAATTGGTCTTAGATAAAAAAACAAAAGCCATGATCCGCCAAGGATTCTTCCCGCAACCGGATACCCCGTTGATGAAGGAGGATTGAATGGTTTGGTGAATTCATCTCATGCCGAAGGTAAATCCAATTCGGCATTAAGTGACAATCGTAAGAGAACAAAGTGAGTTAAGTGTTATGGAACCCCTGTCTGAGCTCAGCCATCGGGTTGTTTGTAAAACAATTCGATAATGGCGTTCTGCGAGTTGGGGTGAGATAGCTTAACAAGCCGTAGTACTCAAGATTGTTACTTACAGCCTTGATTTTTTGTCAACTTTTTTATCAAGAAAAAAGTTGGAGATAGCGACTGTTATATTGAAAAAAGTAGCATAACTAAAAAAGCAATGATCCTTCCGTGAAATCTCACGGCCGACCATTGCTTCAAGCTTATTAAAGAAAGTGTTGTTTATCGTTTCTCTACCACGAAAAATACTTCGTAATCACTTGGGAAGTTTGGAACAACCACCCATGTCCATTCGTAATAATCCGTATCGCAGAATCCTTTGCTATTGGCAAGGATATTAAACAAAATACGTTTTGAACCGTCTTCACGTTTCACTTGGTTGTAGATTTTCATCTTACATTTTCCTTTTACGTATTTCCCTAACAACGTGTTTTTAGAGAAATCAACCCCAAAGGTAGATGTGGTGCAGCCTGAAGCTCCAAGAAGAGTACTCAGCTGGGCCGAAGAAGTGATGACATATTCGTCACCTTCAACTCCTGCAATTGTCGGACAAACATCTCCCAATTCGTTTACAATAACTCCTTTGTCTTTTTTGATGTCGCGGTGACAAGCGGAAAGGCCTACAAAAAGGATCGCGAAAATAAATACCGGGGCGTTCAAACGCAGTAGCTGTAAATAGGTTGTTTTTTTCATTGCTGTAATCTAAGATTCATTTTGAAGCCGAAAGCTACTAATATTATTCTGAAAAATCAAATTTGCGTAAAGATCAACTAATTACACTGCTAAAAACGAAGGGATTAAGGGATGACATATTCACCACAAAGGAATGCTAACTAATTGTGAATTTAAGAATTATCAATTATAAATTGGCTTTCTTGATAATTGATAATTTTGCCATTCATAATTCAACTTAGTGCTGCACATTCTCCAACTCAGCCGGGTTGTGTTTATGGCGGAAAAGTATAGCAAAGAGAATAGTAATGACTAGTGCATAGAGAGCAAAAGTAATCCAGATAGGCCTCCAGTTTTTATCACCGTTTTCCAGTAAAAAATAGCTATCAATCACCCAGCCGCTAAGATAGCTTCCTAATACGGCGCCAATTCCATTGGTCATCATCATAAACAATCCTTGGGCACTGGAACGAATTTTAGGTGAGACACTTGTTTCAACGAATAACGATCCTGAAATATTGAAAAAATCAAATGCCATTCCATAGACAATGCAGGACATCACAATCATCCATAAGCCGTCTGCCGGGTTACCATATGCCAATAATCCGAAACGTAAAACCCATGCGGCCATACTTATGAGCATTACCTGTTTGATGCCAAATCGTCTCAGGAAAAATGGAATTGCTAGAATAAATAAGGTCTCTGAAATCTGAGAAATAGACATGATAATGGTTGAATGATCAACTACCCATAAACCTGCATATTTTGGAACCTTTGCGAATTCCGAAAAATAAACATCACCGTACATGTTGGTCAATTGCAGTGATGCTCCCAGTAACATGGAAAACAAAAAGAAAAGCAACATCTTGTACTGTCCAAATAACTTGAAGGCATTGAGGCCAAGAACTTCTTTAATTGATCCAGCATTAGCGGTTTTTCCCTGTGGTGTGCACTTTGGTAATGTAAAAGCATAGATAGCCAAAACAGCAGCAGCAACAGCGGCAATATAAAACTGATTGGCGTTTGCTTTGCTTCCGGTAAGATTGGTCGTCCACATAGCTGCAATAAAACCAACGGTTCCCCAAACACGAATTGGAGGGAATGCTTTTACAACATTGAAGTTATTTGATTTTAAGATATGATAAGCTACCGAGTTTGATAAAGAAATGGTTGGCATATAACAAATCATTGCAAAGAAAATAACCCAAAAAAAGGTGTTCGGGTCATCAATGGCCGGAATGCATGCTAAGGCAATACCACCTAATAAATGCAATATTCCCAATAACCGCTCTGCGTTGATCCATCTGTCTGCCGCAATTCCTGTTATGGTTGGCATAAACAATGCTGCAAAGCCCATAGTTGAAAAAATTGCGCCAAATTGGCTGAAAGTCCAGCCTTTGGTTGTAGAACAGTAATTGGCAATTGTAATCAACCATGCGCCCCATACAAAGAACTGCATAAAACTCATGAAGATTAAGCGATTCTTGATCGAAAGTTGCATGTAGTAGGGTTTTAGTAGTTACGATCGTTTATTGATCTCGTCTCTCAGCATGGACGCCCGCTCATAGTCTTCGTTTTCAATGGCTTCGGTAATGGCTTGCTCCAGTTCGTCTTTCGACATGCGCTGAAACTCGTTTTCTTCGGAAGTATCGTCATCCGTATCGTCGTCTTCATCCATAAACTCATCTGACAAAATACCGGCCGAGGATAAAATCGATTCAAACGTAAATATAGGGCATTCAAATCGCACTGCCAAAGCAATAGCGTCAGACGTACGTGCATCAATGTCGGATAACTGTCCGTCGCGCTCGCACACCAGCTTCGCAAAGAAAATGCCTTCTTGTAAGTTGTAAATGATTACCTCTTTTACCTTGATTCCGAAAGAAGTCGCAAAGGTTTTGAATAAATCATGCGTGAGCGGTCGGGTAGGCACCATTTTTTCGAGCTCGATGGCAATAGCTTGCGCTTCGAACCCTCCGATGATGATCGGTAGACGGCGCTTTCCACCAGCCTCTGAAAGCACTAACGCGTAGGCTCCTGACTGAGTCTGGCTGTAAGACAGCCCAACGATTTCCAATTTTATTTTATCCATTCGGTCGCTTGACGTTGCGAAGGGTTTAAACAATGAGGGAAGCAGTTGTGTGTGCTTCCCTCGTATAGTAATTCATTGGTAAAAATAACCAAAATGTGTAAACACGATTACTGTGCTGCGTGGAATTTTTTAACAGCCGCTGTTAACTTCGGCAATACGTCAAAAACATCACCCACTACACCATAGTCGGCAGCCTTAAAGAAAGGAGCCTCAGCATCGGTGTTGATCACCACAATTACCTTTGATCCGTTCACCCCTGCAAGGTGTTGAATAGCTCCAGAAATACCGGCAGCAATGTACAAGTTCGGACGAATGGCAACACCGGTTTGTCCTACGTGTTCGTGATGAGGTCTCCAACCGATATCCGCTACCGGACGTGAACAAGCTGTTGCAGCACCCAACGCTTTCGCTAAGTCTTCTACAATTCCCCAGTTCTCAGGACCTTTCATACCACGACCTGCAGAAACCACCAATTCCGCTTCCGGCAATGGAATTTCACCTTCCGGTTTTTTCGTGTCTACTACTTTAATAGCAGCAGCACCCACCGCTCCGTCAAATGCTTCCACTGCACATGCAGCTCCCGCTTTTTCCGGTTGAATGGAATTCGGCAATAACGAAATGATTTTTTTGGCAGAATTCACCGCTACTTGTGCAAACGCTTTTCCGGAGAATACATTCACTTTACACGAAAAACCGTTGCTCATATCCGGCACAGCAACCGCACCTGAAATATAACCCGCTTTCAAACGAACGGATAAACGCGGAGCTACTGCTTTCGCTATCAAATCGTGTGAGAAAATAACCACATCTGCATTTACTGCTTCAGTTGCTTTCGCTACCAAACGGGTAACCTGTTGCGCATCATCTGCCGAAGCAGAACGGTCAACCATTACTTTTTGAGCACCGTATTCGCCCAAAGTTGCCAATGTAGCATCATCAGCGTTTCCTGTAGCTACTACCGAAACCGAACCTCCAATTTTAGAAGCGTAAGTAACGGTTTCCAATGCACTTTTTGCCAAGTTGCTGGCAGTATTGATATATACTAGAATATTCATGTCTTCGAGAAATTAGATGACTTTCGCCTCGTTGTGTAACAATTCAACCAACTCATCCATGTTGTTCGGATCAATCATTTTCACCGCCGATTTAGCCGCAGGCAAACCATATTCAACATAAGTTGTAAGATCTTCAACAGCCGTTGCCGGAACCACTTGAAGCGGTTTTGTACGAGCTGCCATGATACCGCGCATGTTCGGAATGCGTTGTTCTGCCATTCCTTTTGCACATGAAACCACTAACGGAAGATTCGCTTCTACGATTTGTACACCACCTACGATTTCCCGCTCCATACGAGCAGTAGTGCCGGTGATATCCAATTTGGTTGCCAACGAAACAAACGGCAAATCCAATGCTTCGGCAATCATTCCACCTACTTGCGAACCGTTGTAATTGATGGTTTCCTTACCTGTAAGGATCAAATCAAACGCATTTGCTTTTGCGTATTCGGCAACCTGCATCGCTGTGAAATAAGCATCTTTCGCATCTGCATCCACTCGCACCGCATCATCGGCACCAATAGCCAATGCTTTGCGGATAATCGCTTCGTCAGCTGCGTTTCCTACCGTAATGATGGTAAGGTTTCCGCCCAATGTTTCTTTTAATTCCAATCCGCGTACCAGAGCATACCACTCGTCGTAAGGATTGACAATATATTGCACTCCGTTCTCATCAAACTGCTTGTTACCGTCGGTAAAGGCAATTTTAGATGTTGTATCAGGAGATTTGCTTATACAAACAAGAATTTTCATGTTTTCAACAGATTTTACGGTTGCAAATGTAATCAATTCAGTTCGCAAAATAACGGTGCGTTAAGAGAGAAAATTGAAGGAATTTGTCCTTTTTTTGAGATGAATGATGTAATTCCGTATTTCGCGCACCAAATAGCAACGGTGGAATTGTATTTTTTGTAATTTTGGCGACCTTCCGTAGGAAATATTAAGTTAGAAAAAGCATGAAAACAGTTCAATTTAGAGAGGCACTAAGAGAAGCCATGACAGAGGAAATGCGTCGCGATGAAAACGTATTTTTGATGGGTGAGGAAGTTGCCGAATACAACGGTGCATATAAGGTTTCTCAAGGAATGCTGGATGAATTCGGTCCGAAACGTGTGATCGATACTCCGATTGCCGAGTTGGGATTTGCCGGAATTGCCGTAGGAGCTTCTATGAATGGTTTACGTCCGATTGTGGAATTCATGACTTGGAACTTTGCCATCCTTGCTGCCGATCAAATCATCAACTCTGCTGCAAAAATGATGCAGATGTCGGGTGGTCAATATGGTTGTCCGATTGTTTTCCGCGGTGGAAACGGTACGGCCGGTCAGTTGGGTGCAACACACTCTCAAAGTTTCGAAGCGTTTTATGCGCATTTTCCGGGATTGAAAGTAATAACTCCATCCAACCCGTATGATGCAAAAGGTTTGTTGAAAGCGGCTATCCGCGACAATGATCCGGTGGTGTTCTTTGAATCGGAAAAAATGTACGGAGATAAAGGTGAAATTCCGGAAGGCGAATACATCATTCCAATCGGAGTGGCTGACGTAAAACGAAAAGGTACCGATGTAACCGTTGTTTCATTCGGGAAGGTGATTAAAATTGCTTACGAAGCAGCAGAAATTCTTGAAAAAGAAGGCATCTCTGTGGAGGTAATTGATTTGCGTACCGTTCGCCCTATCGATTATACAACTGTGGTTGAATCTGTTAAGAAAACCAATCGTTGTGTGATTTTGGAAGAATCATTCCCGTTGGCTTCTATTTCATCTGAAATGGCCTACCACTTGCAACGTTACGCATTCGATTATTTGGATGCACCTGTTATGCGTGTGACCCAAACAGATACACCGTTTGCATTTTCACCAACGTTAATTGAAGCGGCTTTGCCGAATTTGGATAAATTGATCAAGGCGATTAAAACAACATTGTCTAGAAATTAATGGTATTGGCTCGGGACGCATCTCGTGCCATTCTCACTATGATTTTATTAAATACAAAAAAGGTTTCCATGATATGGAAACCTTTTTTGTTGATGAGATCGCGATTAATCGCGACACCACAATATGAATTCATCGCAATTCCGCAATGATGATATATGTATGTGATATGGCTCGGGAAGCGTCCCGAGCCTACACACACATATATACAATGACATTAATGTTATAATTCGGCGCTTGATGTTGGGAATGCGCGATCGACTTTCTTAAACAATCCTTGCAAAACTTTACCCGGACCAACTTCTACCACCTCGCTGCAACCGTCAGCAATCATTTGATTCATGGTTTGTGTCCAACGCACCGGCGCGGTTAATTGCGCTACTAGGTTTTCCTGAATGGCAACCGGATCAGTTACAGCATTGGCTGTTACGTTTTGGTAAACCGGACAGATAGGTGCGTGGAAGGTAGTTGCTTTGATCGCTGCGGCCAACTCTTCACGTGCAGGTTCCATCAACGGGGAATGGAAAGCGCCACCAACCGGTAAAATCAACGCACGTTTGGCGCCGGCTTCGGTCATTTTTGCACAGGCCTCTTCCACTGCCGCAACACTTCCTGAAATAACGAGTTGCCCCGGACAGTTGTAATTGGCTGGAACCACTACTCCGTCAATGCTTGCGCAAATTTCTTCGACGATATGATCTTCCAAACCTAAAATGGCTGCCATGGTCGACGGTTCACGTTCGCAGGCTTCTTGCATGGCTAATGCACGCTTTGAAACCAATCGCAAGCCATCTTCGAATGAAAGGGTTTTGTTGGCTACCAAAGCCGAGATTTCGCCCAACGAATGTCCTGCAACCATATCCGGTTGAAAGCCCTCGCCCAAACATGCGGCAAGAATGGTTGAATGCAAGAAAATAGCTGGTTGTGTTACCTTGGTTTGTTTCAGCTCTTCTTCCGTTCCTTCAAACATGATTTGTTGGATGTTGAATCCTAAAATGTCGTTTGCTTGCTGAAAAAGTGCTTTTGCAATATCGGATGATTCGTACAAATCTTTCCCCATTCCGGGAAATTGAGCTCCCTGACCGGGAAATACGTATGCTTTCATGTGTTCATAATTAGTGGAGGCAAAGATAAATAGATTAGTGATTAGGGGAGTTTTTAGGTGGTAGTTTTTAGTGATTAGTTATCAGTGGTTAGTTTTTAGTGGTTAGATGTCTGAGGTTGGTTTTTAGGCGACTTACTTTGGAATGGCCTAAAAGAAAAACGCTCTGTCAACCGAAGTCAACAGAGCGTTTGCTATTCTTTAAAGAAAGAACCTTATTTTTTTACTACCAATTTCTTAGTGACGATTGTGTTGTTTGCACTGAAGTTAACAGTGTAGATACCACCAGCCAATACAGCTGTATTGATTTCTACATTGTGTTTTCCTGCTGTTGTGTTACCCAAGTTGTTTGTGTAAACTGTTTTACCAGCAAGGTCAGTAACAGTTACAGTAACATCAGAAGTATTTGTCAATTCGAAAGAAACTTTAGCCTCGTTAACCGCAGGGTTAGGGAAAACGTTTACTGAGAAATCAGCAGTGTTTTCTTCAACAGCCAATGTTTGGTCAGAAACACGGATCATTACAGCGTTTGGTGTAGTCAATTGGAAACCGTTACCATCTGCAGTAAATCCTTGTACAGTACCTTCGTCACATGGCTGAGCCAAACCGAAAGCAACTTCACTTTGACCACCGTAGTGACCAGCAACAACCAACATTACGTCACCTGCAGCTACAGTCAATGCACCACCATCCAAAGGCAATGTTACGAAGTTATCCAAATCACCTGCTACGATTGTGTATGGTTGTGTCTCAGCATAGAATGTCCAAGCACCGTTTTCGAACAAGTAAATTTCACCGAAGATTTGTTGACCTACAGCAGCTGCTTGGTTTACCAAACGGATGTCCATAAATGTAATATCCATCGGATCGAAAATCTCCATCACGTTACCGATTTTCAAACCAAGTGCATCTTGAGAAGTTACTTGAGAAATCGAACCAGTTCTGTTTCCATCGTCACGAGAATACAACCATTGATCACGACGGATAGTCATGGTACGTGAGTTGTTTGTCAAATCACTATCAGTGTTTGCTCCAAGAGTTGAAGACAAGTTTACTGTATAGTCACCGATAGTTGCTGAAGGAATTAATGGTGTAGCAATTGAAAGTGAATCAGTAGCTGCAAAAGGCAATGCTACAGAGCTTCCTGTTTGGTTGTAAGACAATGCAGCACAAGTAGCGTTTAATGCTACGGTAGGTTGTGCCATTGAACCGTTGTTCAATACATCTGCACCGAAAGTAATACCAGGGAAACTTGCTTGTGTTTGGTTTACGATGTAGTAATCCAATCCTTGTGTAGTTGCAACGTCAGTTGCTTGGTGGAAATTAGTCACTTTCACATCGTTATCCCATGCTTCAACCAATTTCACGTCATCAACACCCCAGAACCAGTCATAAGCTCCTTGGTAACGGAAACGGATACGAACATCAGAACCCCAGTTACCAGCACCGATTACAGAAGTAATGTTTACTACTTCTATTTCAGGATTTCCAGAATTGGTGTTTACAGGAACTTCAATTTCAGGATTTACTTGGAATTCAACCCATGTAGTACCACCGTCATTTGAAATAGACACATAGAACTCCTCTTGGAAGTGACGGTAGATTTCTGTAAACTCAAGGTACATTGGTGCGTTAGCGGCAGAACTGTTAGCAGCCAACAATGTTGCCAAATCGGCACCTACTGCAGTTGTTAAGTAAGCATTTTGAGTAGCAGAAGCACCTGCAGCATCCGAATTTACCAATGCAAAATTACCTGCAGAAGCAGATAACATAGCACCTGGGAAACCGTAAGTAGGAATTTGAGAAGTCAATCCGGCTGGCATTGCATTCACAATAGCCCAATCACCAGCTGTGTGAGGAGGAACTCCTGCAGCACCTGCGTTAGAAATTGTCCAGTCAGAAGCATTAGCAAAATCATTTGACCAAATCACATCACCTTGAGCTTTCTCAGCAGATGGATTTTTTTTATTTGCGTAACCAGGCAGGTTACGGTTGTTTTTTGCAACGATGCTTGTTTGGTTGTACTGTGCATTCACAGCAAAACCGGCAACAAGAGCACTTGCCAATAAGTAAACTTTTTTCATAGCTAAGTAATATTTTGCCATAAAAATAGACAATGATTATTAGATAAAAAAATTGTACCTATTAGAATGTACATTCTACTGAGTTAAGTGTTTACGATATTCTTTTTGTGCAAATCCTGTATTGCCGAAGAATCCGCAATTAAAAAAGTGTCCGAATCGAATAAATCGCTAAAAATTTCAGAAATTGTATTTTTGAAATCGCTTCAACAATTTTTGATGACACGGTTTTTGATTTACATTTTTCTGGCATTTCCTATTTGCGGACTTTCTGTTTCGGCTTCACCCATAATTGTAAATGGCGTGCTTGACGCTCGATCACACCATTTCAGTAGTGAAGGCTCATTGACATTAACGGGCGATTGGCTCTTTCAACCCGGTGAATTTGTCGCTCCGAATAAACCGCTTGCCAATGCACAATCTACAGCGGTTCCAGGTGGCTGGAAAAATACGATTCACTTCGGGACGTATCGTTTGTTGGTATTGCTTCCGAAAACACATCGGAAATTAGCCATAAAGACAGGTGACATTGCCACAGCGTTTAACCTTTATGCCAATGATCAACTCGTGCTTTCTGGTGGGAAAACTTCCCGGAAAACGCGTGGGACAAATGCCCGATACATCCATGTTATTCAGCCGATTGAAGCTTCGGATAGTTTATGGATCACCATTCAGGTGTCAAACCAACAGAATTTTGAAGGTGGCATTTTGGGGAATCTCCAATTGGGAGAAGAATCGGTTTTGTCAAGAGATACCAATAGTTCTTCTATGTTAGGATTTCTGATTACCGGGGCAATGCTTTTTTGCGGATTTTTTCACATTGGTTTCGGCTTTTTCAGGAAAAAGAATTTCTACCATTTTTATTATGCCGGCACCTGCTTTTTGATGAGTCTGCATTTTTTATGCATGAACGAACGCTGGTTGTATTCCTTTTTGGGTGAAGGCAATTGGGCATTGGCACTGCAGATAGAATTGATCAGTATCATCGCGTCACTTTTTCTGATGCAAAAAACGGCTGAAATCTTTTTAGACGTTCGGCCAAGCAGGGTCTTTAATTGGATAAGCGGAATATTTTGGTTTGGGCAAATTGTTGGAATAGTGGTGATACCAATCTCCGTGGTGTCGGGTATGGTGAATGTAATACCTTACGATGCAATCGCTGTGGCTGGATACATTACACTGATTTCAGCCATTGCTTTACGACGTAAAAAAGAAGGAAGTTTGGCGATTCTTGTTTGCACAGCCATTATGTTTGTGGTGGTGTTGAGCGATGTGTTGTTTGTTCACCAACATGTGGGTGGATTAATCGCCAGTCATTATGGATTGTTTTTCTACGCGCTATACCTTACGTTCGTGCTCTCTCGCCAAACCGCTTTTGCCTTTAAACAAGCCCGTTTTTATTCCGAACAATTGAAAATTGCCAATGCTGCTTTAGAGGTTCAAAATGAAAACCTCGAAAGTTTGGTTTCGCGTCGAACTCAGCAGTTGCTTGAAACCGAACAACGTGCTCACGCTTTGGAATTGGAATTCAAGCAGCGCGATTTGGAATCGGTGAGTGCCAACAACCAAGTAAAACACGAGATTACCAAATCGTTGGTGCACTCCCTTGAAAAGTTACAAGGCGAAGATCAGCAGATCAAATTGTCGCTCAAACTCTTGGTGTCTGATCTAAAACAGCAGTTGGGAATGAACGAACGACTGAATACATTGGAAAGCGAATCAGAGAAGGTCAATGCCGAATTCCATCAGCGCTTGGTTGAAAAATACCCCGGACTCACCAAAACCGAACGCGAGTTGTGTACGCTGATTAAACTCAACCTTTCCAACAAAGAAATAGCGGCTTTGTTAAAATCATCCACCAATGCGACCAACGTAGCCAGAAGTCGTCTGCGCAAAAAACTCAACCTTAGCAGGGAAATCGATTTGGAAGTGTTTATTCGCCAATTGTAAACAACCGTGCCAAAACTGAAAACGGACGCATCACCGAAACCTTCGATAAACACGTCCGTCATTCAACAAACAGGAAGGCTCTAACAGCTACAAAAGAGCGCTTCCTTTAGGATAGCAGGTGGTTGAATTCTTTGTCTACTGCGTAGTCACAGAGTTGCAGGTAATGTTCAAAAACATCCGGTTCCTTCATGTCTTTCATTAAATCGGTGAGGTTACCGATGTTGAATTCGTGATCTGGAGTTACCAGGTATTCGTGCAGTTGCGCTCCAACCGTGCGGTAATACAGTTTTTCCAAGGCATTTTGGTCTTCGGGAATGTGATCGGTAAATTCATAATTTTTCCATCCGACTTTTTGGAGCATGTGCGGCACCGCATAATTATTGGGTAAACACGTTCTGTTGGCGATGTTCATTTCCTGAATATCTGTATCCAAGGCGCGCGCAATGGCTTTGGCTGCGTAATCCACAGGCACAAGGTTTAATCCGGATGCTTGGTTCATGGTAATGCGAATGGTTTGATCGCCGTAACCTTCTTTTACCCGGTAGAAAAATGCTCCGAATAGGTAAAACACCAGGAATTTCGGAATAACATGATGCGGGTGGTCAACCAAACGACCACAAATAATACTCGGTCTGAAAATTTGCCATTCCAATCCGTAACCCTTGCAGGTTTGAACTACTTCGAGCTCTGTTTGTGCTTTGAATTGTTCGTATGGGTTACGGAAACTTTTTGGCGAATCATCCGAAAGTCCACCATCGATCAAACCGCTTTTGTGACCGGAAGAAAAAGCCGTGCTGATAAAACTTACTTTAAACAAATAAGGTAAAAGGGTGTGAATGAGGTTGAGCGTTCCGAGGTAATTGTTGCGTTTTATTTCGTCGAAGGTAGCTTCATTGTTTCCTAAATTCACCGATGCGGCACAATGAATGAGTTGGTAGCGTACATCTTTTCTGAGTTTGGACAAACTTGCTTGCTGCACATCGGTAATGTCGGTGTCAATCAATACCACACAATCATCAATGCGCGAACGATCGACCGCTTTGAAATAATCGGGTACCAAGGCTTCTTCGAAAAGCTCATCGTAACGCTCGATGGCAGTTCTGTCTTTACGCGAACGAAGCAAGAGCACCACACTTCCGTTGTAATCGTTTTTATGAATGCGGTACAAAAGTTCGTACAAGATGTGTGATCCGAGTATGCCGGTTGCTCCGGTAAGAATAAAGTGCGTGTGTTCTACCTGTTTCATGGTTGTTTATTTTGTTTGAGACAAATGTAGAGGAGCACTTTTGTCGGGAATAAAAACGGCACTTACAATGACTTACAGCCGGTATTACAATTAATTACAATTGAGGCCACGAATGAATCAAGTGATTGAAAAAGAATGTTTTATACAGTTTTCTGAAGGTGATGTGATGTTGTGCCTTTTTTGTTGTTTCAAGAGCGATTGTAAAAGCGAACGTTATTTGTAGATGCAACTTTCGTACTTTTAGCCCTCAATTTCAGCGTTATGATCAAACAATTTTTGGCATTCATTTCCTTCGCATCTTCCATGGGGTTCTGGGCCCAGAATGTACCCGATAAACAAGTGAAACTGTTGTTTGTGGGCGACGTGATGCAACATGGCGGACAAATACAAGGAGCGCACAATACCAAGAAAGATGCTTATGATTACCGCGATTGTTTCCAGTTTGTGAAACCGCTCATCAGCGAAGCGGATATTGCCATTGCCAACCTCGAAGTAACGCATGCCGGTAAACCGTATAAAGGTTATCCGCAGTTTTCAGCACCACCCGAATTATCGGAAGGATTGGTAGATGCCGGATTTGATGTGATTCTAACTTGTAATAACCATGCTTGCGACGGCGGCGGAAAAGGCGTAACCAAGACCTTGGATGTGCTCGATAAATTAGGTGTAAAACACACCGGAACTTTTCGCAACAAAGCCGAACGCGATAAGAATTACCCGCTGATTGTTGAGAAAAACGGATTAAAAATCGCGGTATTGAATTACACTTACGGAACAAACGGGTTATCGGTAGCTGCTCCATTGATCATCAATTACATTGACAGTACGGTGATGAAAGCCGATTTCAAAAAGGCTCAAACATTGGGTGCCGATATCGTAATTTGCACCATGCACTGGGGAACCGAATATCAAACCCTTCCGAATGATTATCAGAAAAAGTGGGAAGCATTTTGTTACCGACAAGGAGCGGATATGGTGATCGGAGGACATCCGCACGTATTGCAACCGGTGGTTCAAAAAACAGTAGCCGGAGAGGAAAAGCTTACGGCTTGGTCGTTGGGGAATTTTGTTTCCAATCAACGCGATCGGTATACTGATGGTGGAATGATGTTAAGCACAACCGTTTCGGTGGATAGCAACAAGGTGTCTTTTCAAAAAGTGGAACATTGTTTTACATGGGTATTTCCGCGTCAGGAAGCATTGGTGAAACCGTATTACATTCTCCCCGATTTTGATTACAATACCCACCGTGCCGATTTTTTAGATGAAGCGTCGTTGGCCAAAATGAAGTTGTTCTTCAGTGATTCGCGGAGCTTGTTTGCCGAACACGCCAAAGGAACGGCTGAGCAATTTGTGGGTCAAAATTCCACAGTTCATCAGCGCTATGATCTGTTGCTGGAAGGTTATTATACCGTTCAACTGGATGTCGTACTCGGAACAGATTGGACCAAACTGTCACCCGAACAGAAAGCTTCTACAACACGCATTCTGGCTCCGGACGGAAATTATCATTTGGTAAGCGGTTTGTTTTCTTCACCGGAACAGGCCGGAGAAATTCTAGCCTTTTGGACCAAAACCCAAACTGCCTTGCCACAATTGGTGTTTGTAACACCCAAAGAAGTAAAAATAATAGGAGAATGAAGGTAAGCCTTATAGTAGCGATGGATCGCCAACGTGGAATTGGTAAAAACAATGATTTGATGTGGCATTTGCCCGCCGATATGAAGTTTTTCAAAGAAACCAGCACCGGACACATTGTGGTGATGGGCCGTAAAAACTATGAATCCATTCCGGAACGTTTCAGACCACTTCCCAATCGTGAAAATGCGGTGTTGAGTCGGGGTGAAGATTATCAAGCTCCGGGATGCAGTGTGTTTTCATCGCTCGAAGCGTGTTTGGATCATTACAAGAACGAAACCGAACGAACGGTTTACATCATTGGTGGCGGTCAGATTTACCGCGAAGCGATCGAACGCAATGTGTTAACGGAAATGTTTATCACGGAAGTAGATCACACTTACGGAGCAGATACTTTTTTCCCGGAAATCGATCTTTCAGGTTGGACTTCTGAGGTGGTGCTTGAGCATGCGGCCGATGACAAACACGCGGTTGGATTTAAGATCCTGCGATACGAAATCAGCTAGTTGTTCAGAGATTCAGCTTGAATGTTCATTAACCGATGAACATTGAGCGAATAATTTTATGTTTATATTTTCAAAATCAAATCAAATCAAATCAAATCAAATCAAATCAAATCAAATCAAATCAAATCAAATCAAATGAAACACTTTTACACCACCTTTTTTGCGCTTTCCTGTTTGGTTTCTGCGCTGAATGCTCAATCTGAATTATCTGTCAATTGTTATCCTTCAAATACACTTTATAATAGTGTCTCCATCAACAATGATGTTGTTGAATATGGGGTTTGCGGTCAGGAACCGGCATTTTATGTTGCTGTTTTTGATCCTGCAACGTGTACAGCATGGAAAAGCGAATACAATGGACTTAATCCGGAACATAACTTCGGCAATTTTAATGGAAACGGCACTTGTCGTCCACGTGAAGAAAGTTACTTTGTCTTCCAATATTCCGACACAGCCCAATTGACAGGAATGAACACTATGATCAATCAGATTCCTGCCGGATTTCCCTTTGTGATTTACACGCCGATCAGTTATGATTATGCAACTGTCAACGGAAATAGTCCAGCGTTGATTCAAACATTGTCGTCCATGTGGGACTCAGACGTGATTATTTCCAATCACATTATGGTGTTGTTCGGTATTCAAGGTCAGCCGGCTACATTTACAGAAGATACGCTTACAAATGGCGATCATATTTCGTTCACAACTACTATTTGTGATGTAACGGGATTAAACGAAACGAATGCTCAACTACCAACTGTTTCTTATGCCGGAGATGGTCATTTTTTCATTTCAGCTGATAAACCGGTGAGCGATGTTCAATTGATGAGCTTAACCGGTGAACGAATTCCGGCAGGAATGTTAACCGGAACTACCCTATTAAGCACCAAACCGTTGGCAAAAGGTATTTATTTCGTTCATGGCACGATGAATGGACGGGAATGGAGTCAAAAGGTTGCGGTTGATTAGTGACTGCTCGTTTTCGATACTGAATTTACCACAATGCTTGCGCTAAAGCTTCAGCGAAGGCACAAAGGCACAAAGTTTTTTTGGAAGGATAGGCGTGTTAAGAACACAAAGGGGTTCTACCTAAGTTCTTTTGTGTTCTTTTAGCACGTCAAATTTGTCCTTTTCCTTTGCTCCTTCGGTGAAAGCGTTGTGCCTTTGTGGTGAAAAAATCAACAATCTATCCGACTTATGAACGGTGCTTGTACCACGCTCGATAAAATCGTAATTTCACGCTTGAATTTTCAGCACCATGAAACAATATCACGATTTATTACAGCACATTTTGGATAACGGCACGTCGAAGGGCGACCGAACAGGAACAGGAACTTTGTCTACTTTCGGGTACCAAATGCGGTTTAACCTGGCCGACGGTTTTCCGGTATTAACCACCAAAAAGCTGCACTTGCGATCGATCATTCATGAGTTGCTGTGGTTTTTGAAAGGCGATACCAACATTCAGTACCTGAAAGACAACAATGTGAGTATTTGGGACGAATGGGCCGATGAAAACGGAAATCTGGGGCCGGTTTACGGTTACCAATGGCGTTCGTGGCCTACGCCAGACGGTCGACACATCGATCAAATTGCGAATGTAGTCAACCAAATCAAACACAACCCCGATTCGCGCCGTATGATTGTGAGCGCCTGGAATGTGG